>ERZ772958.354-NODE-354-length-20318-cov-5.556729_pt1 | contig 20318 bp, 15 predicted proteins | sample MGYA00580681_ERZ772958 | MGnify/ENA primary metagenome ERZ772958 (study PRJEB29015, sample SAMEA2738089) | human oral metagenome | biome: human oral; feature: human-associated habitat; material: saliva | place: China | collected 2275 ...
GGCATCTTCGTCGTAGGACACGTTCTCGGTTTCTGCGGGTCCCACAAGTGCTTGTCGAGCTTCCTCGGGGGTGAGGGAGTCGATGCGTGGGAACTTGAACAGTCTTTCTGCGTAAGACTTGGCGTCTCCAGCGAGCTCGGCGATCTGTGGTAGGCCGGCTCCCACAAAAGTGATGGGGAGCTTCTTCTGAACGGACTTGTGAACCGCTTGTATGAGTGATTCAAGTTGAACAGTGGTGAGAAATTGAACTTCGTCGATGAGTAGGACGATCCCGGTTTCTTTTTCCTTCGCAACATCTCCTACGGCTAGAAATACGTCCGTGAGGTCTAGCCCTAGGTCGCCGTGATCACCGTAGCCTTCGGACGGGTCTACGTCCCACGTGACGGAAAAAGTGCCGGATTGGTCGATCGATAGCACAAAGGAGCTGAGTACTTCTGCGGCGTGTCGAGCGCGTTCGCTCCAGCGGCGACGAGGCGATATGTGTAGAAGTGCGGCACGGAACTTGGAGAAGATGGACTGACGGAATGCTGTTTCATCGTGCTTGCTCGCTTCAAGCTCGATTGACTCCCATCCTGCCATCTCGGCGAGTTCTGCGAACCTGTTAAGCAGGACGGTCTTGCCGACGCCGCGCAGGCCGGTCATGATCATCGATTGCTCTGTCCGGCCTCGTTTGAGCCTCTGAAGTAGGATAGAAAACGCCTCGGTGTGCCCGTCGCGACCAATGAGGACCTCCGGGGCTGCTCCTGCGTTGGGTGTGTACGGGTTGTTGATGTTGTCCGCGTGGTCATCTTAGGATCTTTACTTAACTTTATCTAGTTCTAATAAAGTTGGGCTGGGCGTAGGCCGCCGGGGGTGCTGGTGGTCGTTGAGGCCGAGCACCTGTGCATGTCGATGCGGGGCGTGCGCAAGCCCGGCTCCAACACGGTCACCTCCGCCGTGCGCGGCATCATGCGCAACGCCGCCACCCGCTCCGAGGCCATGAGCCTGGTCCTGGGCCGGCGGTCCTGAGCGCCGGCTGACGGCCACGAGATCTCGACACCGGGGAGGACCGGTGAAATAGTGGGGCGATGAGTCCCACGTACAAGAGGCTGCTGGTGGCCGTCGATGCCGGGCTGCTGCTCTACTGGGCGGCCGTCTTCCTCAATCTCATTCCCGAGCACCTGCGTTTCAAGGACTACTCCAACCAGGTCATTCAGGCCTGGAACTGGTCCTTCTTCCCGCTCGACGTGGCCGCCGCGCTGACCGTCTTCCTCGGCGCCCACCTGACGCGCGTGGGCAGCAGGATCGGGGACCTGGTGCTGACGGTCGGGCTCATGCTCACCTTCTGCGCCGGGTTCATGGCGATCTCCTTCTGGTCCTTCTACCGTGACTTCGACCCGCTGTGGTGGGGGCCCAACGCCCTGCTCATGATCGTCCCGGCGCTCGCCTTCGGCTCCATGGTCTGCCAGCGGCTCGAGGCCGCGGAGAACCACTCGCGATAGTCAGAAATCCGTTGCGAACGTCTTTACAAGTAAAATGCTTGTGAGTCCAGCGACGAACCGACGAAACCAGACAGAAGAGACGTACCCACTGCATAAGTTAGACTTAGCATGCATGATAATATATCCTCCATAAAACCACCGCCTTTAAAGAAGTCGACAAAGTAACCTACAACCATTAAGCCAGCGGGCGCGAGTATGCACGCGATGAAACTTCTCTGGAGAATCGAACTCCAGAGTCGGCCGCATCGCTCAACTCACAAGCAGGTTTATCATATCACGAATAGTGACTGAATGTCTAGTATTTGGGCGGCCCGAAAGTGAAAATCTAGGTGAACTTCATCTCATTCTGAGTTGTCTTCGAGGTGTTTGTAGCGGGTGTCGCGTCCCTGTCTCCTCGTGCTCGCCGTCGTAGGTGTTTCGTTATGTATTCTATGGATGTGTGAACCTCTCTTGGGGTGCGGTGTTGCTGTTAGCTGGGTTCGAAATCCCTGACTTGTTGACTCCTTGCGGTCTCAGTGCTTGTTGTGTGGTCCGTGTGTGTCTGTCAGGAGAGTGAAGATAGGTGTGTGTGGACGTTCATGAAATGACTGAATTGGGGTTGTCGTTCACTCCGATGCTTCTGGTGGCTGTTTGTGGTGTGGTCTTATGGTGTGGGTCGTTATGTTGCTCTCTGGTGCCTCCAGCCTGACGCTCCTGCTCGCGTGTCGTTGAGTGGCAGTTGTCGGTGTTATGGGAATACTGTACGAGCATCGAAGTGTGCAGAGTGTCAAATGATGGCTGGAGTGGATCTAGGAGATTCGCTGCAGGCGTGGAGGATTCTTGCCTATGCTCTAAGGTTGGGCTACCTCTCGTCGGCCTTGGCGGCACCTCCTGACAACGCACCGGAGGTGATCGCGGGCCAGAATGTCCAAAATGGTGACAAAGGACCGCCAGCGCTCCTTGGTCGCCCATATGAACCGCGGAATCATGCGGTTTTCTTTCGTCAGTGTGGGTCCACTCCGAGCCTTTGTATCCGATTTGGACACGATCGGCTCGTTCCCGTCCCGCGCGGACCGGCCGAGAGGCCCTTCTGAGGGACGTGGTGTGGGCAGAAGGCTCTCGGCCGGGGACATTCGACATCGACGGGTGCAGTCCACGCGCTTGGGGACAGAACGACCGTCCCCGAACGCGTGAACTGTCCCCGGCTGGAGTGGTTGGCAGCCGGCCGCGCGGAATGTCCCCTGCCTGGGCACCCTGGTTGTGACGACACATCTGGCCTGCGATGCCGGGAGAGTCGTGTGTCCGGCCCGCGGCGCCGGCAGGGTCTTGTGTCCGGCCCGCGGCGCCGGGCGGCCTTTCAGGAGACCGCCTGGAAGGGGACACTGAAGACCGTGGTCCAGCGGCCCTCGCCCTGGCTCACGCTCAGGCTGCCGCCCAGGGCCTCCACGCGGCGCCGCGCCCCCTCCAGACCCAGGCCCGAGGAGAAGGCGTCATAGCCCGGTACGCCACTACCCGGCGCGCCGGCGCCCGCCCACACGCCGCCGGCCTGCCCCGGGAGGCCGACGTCATTGCTTGCCATCGCCTCCAGGGATCGCCCGTCGGACTCGATGACCAGCCTCGCCCGCCCCTGCGGAGCCGTGTACTTGGACATGTTCGACACCAGCTCGCCCAGCACCCGCAGCAGCTGGAGGCGCACGCCCGGCGGAATCACCGGGATCCCGAGCAGCTCCAGGCCCTCGACCTCCAGGTGCGCTCCCCGCTGCCCCAGGATGGCCGCAGCATCGGCGATGACCGCCTCCAGGGGGCGCGGCGCGGAGGTCGCCTCGATATCCAGCCGCTCGCCCCCGCGGATGTCACTCATGGCGCGCAGCGCGTGCCGCATCTGCTCCACCGCCGCGCGCACCGCCACCGTCATCGCATCTAACTCGGGCGCCAGCGCCGCGTCCTGGGGATGCGCGAGCCGGGCCTGCTCGGCCGTCATCACCGCGTGGGTCAGGTCCCGCACCACCGTGTCATGCAGCTCGGTGACCACCAGGAGGCGCTGACGCTCCATGCTCTCGCGGTAGGTGTGCAAGGAGCGCTCGGCCTGGTCGCGCGGGCTGCGGATGAGCTCGGCCAGAGTGATGGCCCCGCCCCCGACCACAACCCACCACGCCAGCAGCGAGACCCAGCCCTCACTGGTCTCGCCCCACCTGGCGTCGGCGATCGAGAGCACGAGCGAGAAGACCACCAGGCTGTAGGCGGGCATCCGCGGAAAACCGCGCGCCACGAGGACCGCCGTGCACAGCCAGGGAATGATGCCCGGGGAGATGGGCACATCAGTCATCATCAATGTGCCGGCCCACGCCATCGCACCGCCCAGCAGGGCCCCCGGCCAGGGGAAGCGGCTGCACAGCGCCAACGCCAGGCCCCCAACGACCTCGAAGACGATCATGGACGTGTACAGCGGCCACGCCGCCGTGATCGAGAACAGAGTAATCAGCGCGGCCAGGAAGGCGTGCGCCAGGTGCAGCCGCCAGGTCGGCCGCCACGTCGTGTACCGCGTGGGCTGCATCAGATTCGCCGCAACAGCGGACACCGTCTCACCACCTTCCCCTGAGCTGATCCGGATAATATCCCTCCATGACGGTTCCCAACGTGACTGATGGTCCGGCTGCTCCCTCGCAGGTCCTGCGCGTCGCCATCGTCGATGACGACCCCTTCGTCCTCCAGGCACTGCGGGCCTACCTCAGCTCCGACGAGCGCATCGAGGTGACCAGCACCTTCTCCCGCGCCGCCGACGCCCTGGCCTTCCTCCACAAGATCCGCGTGGACGTCCTGCTCACCGACGTGCGCATGCCCGAGATGGACGGCCTGGAGCTGCTCACCCGGGTGCGCCGCCAGTGGCCCCGCACGGCCGTCGTCGTGCTGACCTCCTTCGACGACGACGAGGCGATGGTGGCCGCGCTCGCCCAGCACGCCAACGGCTTCCTGCTCAAGGACGCCTCGCCCGAGGAGATCATCCGCGCCGTCATCGCCGCCAGCGCGGGCGGGACCACGATCTCCCCGGCCGCCACCTCCCGGCTCGTCACCCGCCACCTGCGCTCCCCACAGACGGCCCAGGCCCCCGACGTCACCGAGGCCGAGCAGGCGGTCCTCACCCTCCTGTGCGAGGGCTACTCCAATGCCGAGATCGCCGAGCAGCTCGTCGTCGCCGAGTCCACGGTCAAGACCCACGTCTCCCACCTCATGAAGAAGTACGACGTCCCCTCCCGACTCAAGCTCGTCGTCGCCGTCCACAAGACCCAGGGGGCCTGAGGTCGTCGTCCCGGTCACTGGAGCAGCCCTCACCGCCGGTCTCCTCACTCCTCGGACAGGGCCCTGACCGGCGGCACCGAGGCGGCCCGGCCGGCCGGGCGCACCGAGGCCACCAGGCCCACGGCCAGCGTCACGGCGAACAGGGCGAGCAGCCAGAGGGAGGGGACGTGCACCGTCATGCCCTCGGCGGACTTGGCCATCGCGAGCGTTTCGGAGACGCCCAGCGCCGTCCCCACGAGGAGCCCCAGGCCCCCACCCACGGCCGCCACGAGGACCCCCTCGGTGACGATGAGGCGGCGGATCTCCTTGCGTGAGCTGCCGGTGGCGCGCAGCACCCCGATCTCGCGGACCCGCTCCAGGACCGAGACGTCCGTGATGTTGGCCAGCCCGGACAGGGCGATGACCAGGGCGGCCCCCAGCACCAGGCAGACGATGAGGGCCATCTTCATGATCTGGGCCGACATCAGCTCGACACCGGCGGCATTCCCGCTCACCATGAGCTCCTGGCCCCGGATCGCGGCATGGAGGGCGTGCTCGGTGGCCGGCGTCATGGTGCTTCCGGTGGAGCGCACCCACATGGTGGTGTCGGTGGGGGCGTCCCCGTTGAGGCGCTGCGCCGTCGCCGGGGTGATGACACCGCCCCAGCCCTCGCGAACGCGGGCCGTCAGCTCGACGCTGCCGGCGGCGCCGGTCAGGGTCACCTTGGAACCGTCCGGAATGTCGTAGAGCTCGCCCACGATGAGGGTGCCGTCATCAAGGTCCTCCAGGCCGCTCGTCGTGCGCACTATGGGGGCGATGGCCTTGGTGTCGATGACGTCGACGACGATTCTGTCGGTCTGCCCGTCAACGGCCTGAGTCAGCTCGAGCGTCGGGACGTAGGTGATGTCCTGGACGCCGTCGACCGCCTTGATCTGCTGCGTCAGGCGTGTGGTATCGGTCTGCGGCGTGACCCCGAAGACTCGGGCGTCCACGGGGGAGCTGTGGCCGAGGATGCTCTCGAAGGAGGCGTTCAGGGAGGACAGGCCCACGAAGAGCGCCGACCCCACCAGGACGCAGACGAAGAGCGTGGCGGCGGCCGCGGCGGATCGGCCGGAGTTGCGGGCCAGGTTGCGCGTGGCCAGGTGCAGCACCGGCAGCCGCGTGCCGCTGCTGATACGGCCGATGAGGCCGATGATGGCGGTCACCAGAGCCGGCAGACCGAGGACCGTGCCGAGGACGACGACGGCGCTGCCGCCGGCGGTGACGTAGATGTCGGAGATCTGAATGCCGAGGGCGATCACGGCCGCGCCGGCGCCGGCGACGAGGACCCCGGCGACGGCCGCCCACACCCTGGCGCGGCCGGCCTGCTTGACGCTGGCCACCTGCCCGGTGAGTGCCACGAGCGGGGAGATGCGGGTGGCCTTGCGGGCCGGGCGCAGGACCGCGATGAGGGTGACCAGCGTGCCCACGGCGATGGTCAGGGCCAGCGACACCGGGGAGATGGTCAGCTGATCGGCCTTGAGGTCCGCGAAGCGCCCCGAGGAGATGACGGCGGCGGCGATCCCGGTTCCCGCGGCCGTGCCCAGGACGGACCCGAGCAGGCCGGTGATGAGCCCGGTGCGCAGGACGGCGAGCATCACCTGACGGCGGGTGGTGCCGATGCAGCGCATGAGCCCGATCGTGCGCGTCTGGCGCGCCACGAGGGTGCTGAAGGTGGTGGCGATGACGATGACGGCGACCATCGCGCACACCGGTGCCAGGACGTTGAGGATGGCGGCGATCATCGTGCCGCCCTGCTGGTTCTCGGAGCGCTGGGAGATGACGGTCTCCCTGTCCTGAACCAAGGCGTGGGGCTGGACGGCGTGGGCCGTCTGCTCCACCGCGGACGTCAAGGCGGCGGTGTCGGTTCCCGGCTTCGCGGTGACGTAGAGCTGGTGGTAGCTGGTGTTGGCTCCCATCGCCTTGAGCTGGTCGGTGGTGGCGTAGACCGCTCCGATTCCCTCCACCTCGGTGTCGGGACCGGGGGAGACGATGCCGACGACCGTGGGTGCGTTGTGCGGAGCCTCGGCGTTGTCATCGGCGTCGTTCGTGGTGAGGCGGATCGTGTTGCCCACGCTGAGGCCCTGCTGCTCGGCCAGCATCGTGCTGATGGCGACCTCACCGGAGGCGGTGGGCAGGCGGCCGCTGCTCAGGGTGGTGAACTGGCTGAGGGTCGGGACGTCCTGCGCGCTGACGGCGATGTGGGTGGCATTGTGCAGCTGCTTGGGCAGGTCGAGGGCGAGGACGCTCCAGTGGCGGCCCCGCACGGAGGCGACCCCGTCGAGGGCGGAGATCTTCTTGACAAGAGAGTCGTCCAGAGCGCCTTCCGTGCTGTTTGCCCGACGACCTTCCTGCACGACGACGCTCGCGTCCCCCACGGACAGGCGCGCGCCGGTCTGCATCTGGGTGCGGGCGGAGTCGGAGATGATGAAGGCGAAGGCGATGAGGGCGGCGCTCATGGCCACGGCCACGAGGGCGGCGGCGGTTCGCCGGAGGTCGAGCAGCGAGGGCATCAGCGGGCCTCCATCCGGGGAGTCGGGCCGGTAGTGGTGGGGCGGATCGCCGCACCGGAAGCCGGAGCTGTACCGGAAGCGGGGGAGTGGGTGGCGGCGTGATGGGCGCCGGACCGGGCCGCGCGGGTACCGGCCGGGCGGCGCACGGCCTCGACCCCGGTGATGCGCCCGTCGCGCAGGCGGATGATGCGGTTGGTGGTGGCGGCCGCCTGCTCGTCGTGGGTGACCATGACAACCGTCTGACCCAGGCGCTCGCACATGCCGGCCAGGGTCTCCAGCAGGGCGGCGGCCGAGGCGGTGTCCAGCGCCCCGGTGGGCTCGTCGGCGAAGACCACCTCGGGGCGGCCCACGAGGGCGCGGGCCACGGCCACGCGCTGCTGCTGGCCGCCGGAGAGCTCGTGGGGGCGGTGGGACAGGCGGTCGCCGATGCCCAGGGTGGAGATGACGGCGTCGTACCAGTCCCGGTCCGGCTTGCGGTGGGCCAGGCGCTGGGGCAGGAGGATGTTCTCCTCGGCGCTTAAGGTGGGCAGCAGGTTGAAGGACTGGAAGATGAAGCCGAGGCGGTCGCGGCGCACGGCGGTGAGCTGCTTGTCCTTCATGCCGGACAGGTCCTGTCCGGCGATGAGGACGCTCCCGGAGGTGGGGGTGTCCAGGCCCGCCAGGCAGTGCAGGAGGGTGGACTTGCCTGACCCTGAGGGGCCCATGATGGCCACGAACTCGCCGCGTCCCACCACCAGGCTCGCCGAGTCCAGGGCGACGACCCGGGCCTCGCCCTCGCCGTAGACCTTGGTCAGACCGCGGGCCTCGATGACCCGCATCGGTGCGGAGGCGGCAGGAGTGGTGGGCGCCGTCGGCGCTCCCGGGGCGGCCGGTGTCGCCTGGGGGAGCGGCGCGGGATGGGTGGGGTGGCCGAAGGCCTGCGGCTGGGGCGGATACGTCATCTCATGACCCTTCTCGGTGGCTGACTCGGGTGACGGGTGGAGCCGGTCGCTGGCATCGCGCTGCGTCCCGCACCGCCCTGGTGACGCGAAGAAGCCTAGAAATGGCGCCATTGCAACGGAATGCGTCGAAGGGACGGACTGCGGCCGGCGTCTCCGCCTTTCGAGGGAGGTCCGCTGCCGCCTGCAGTGGTGTGGCCCCATCACTTCGACCAAAACTTCATCATCGACACGGCTCCGTGTCTTCTATGAAGTTTTGGTCGAAGTGGGGCGCCCTGACCCCGCCGGATCGTGTCCCGACTCTCAGTGTGAGGTGGGTTGATGATGTTTCGGTCCTCCCGCTGCGGCGGGCCAACCGTTAGCCTGACCCCGTGACGAATCTTCCCGCCGCCGCCCCGGCCCCCCTGCCGGGGTTCGTGCCCCGCGACCGGACGCTCCTCATGGGCGTCCTCAACGTCACCCCCGACTCCTTCTCCGACGGCGGCCGCTGGGCCGACCCCGAGGCGGCCGTCGCCCATGCTCGCGAGCTCATCGCCCAGGGCGCCGACATCATCGACGTCGGCGGGGAGTCCACCCGCCCCGGCGCCCAGAGGGTCGACGTCGACACCGAGATCTCCCGGGTCCTGCCCGTGGTGCGCGCCCTCCTCGCCGACGAGGCAGGCAGTGCCGACGGGACCGGCGCCGCCGGCAGCGCCATCGTCTCGGTGGACACCATCCACGCCGCCACCGCCGAGGCCGCCATCGACGCCGGAGCCCACATCATCAACGACGTCTCCGGGGGCCTGGCCGACCCCGCCATGCACGGCCTCATCGCCCGTACCGGCGTCGTCTACGTCTGCCAGCACTGGCGCGGCGACCCCGAGACCATGGACCGGCTCACCGACTACCCCGGCGGCGTCGTCGCCGGAGTCGAGGCCGAGCTGCGCGAGCGCCTGGCCGAGCTGGACGCCGCCGGGGTGGACCGCTCCCAGGTGGTCCTGGACCCCGGCCTCGGCTTCGCCAAGACCCACGCCCAGTCCTGGGAGCTGCTGGCGGCCACCTCCCGCCTCATCGCCGACCTGGGCCGGCCCCTCCTGGTCGGCTCCTCCCGCAAGCGCTTCCTCGCCCAGGCCGCCGAGGCCGAGGCCACCCCCGTCCAGCGCGACGCCGTCACCGCCGCCACCACCGCCCTGGCCGCCGCCTCCGGCGCCTGGGCCGTCAGAGTCCACGAGGTCCCGGCCAACCGGGCCGCCGTCCGCACCGCCTCCCTCTGGAAGGAACACCAGTGAGCACCACCGTCTCCGCGACCACCGACCGGATCAGCCTCATCGGCCTGTCCGCCCGTGGCCACCACGGCGTCCTGCCCTTCGAACGCGAGGAGGGCCAGCTCTTCACGGTCGACGTCATCCTCGACCTGGGGCAGCGCGGCACCGCCGTGGCCGCCGTCACCGACTCGGTGACCGACGCCGTTGACTACTCCCGCGTGGCCAACGGCATCGTGAGCATCATCGAGGGGGAGCCGGTCAACCTCATCGAGTCCCTGGCGGACCGGATCGCCGAGCGGGTCCTGTCCTTCCCCCGCGTCGTGGCCGCCGAGGTCACCGTGCACAAGCCCGAGGCGCCCCTCGACGTCGCCTTCGAGGACGTCTCGGTGACCATCCACCGGGTGGCCGACGCCGCAGCCGGCCACGGCGGAGCCCCCGCCACCAGCCAGGCCGCTTGGGCCGCACAGGCCGAGGCACCGGTGGCCGTCTCCGCCCAGCCCTACGCCTCCCCCTCCTCCTCGGCCTCCCCGGTGGCCGCAGCCTCCCCGGCGGCGCCCGCCTACGAGCCCCCTGCCGCCCCCGCAGTCCCCGTCGTCTCGGAGGTCCCCGACTTCTCGGGCGCCTCCTTCACAGGCGGCGACGCCGCTCCGGCCGCCTTGGCCTCCGAGGCCCCCATCACCCCGACTCCCTCGCCGGCCTCGCCGATGGAGGCGCCGGCCCGCTCGCCCTTTGCGGCCGCTGCGCCCTCGGTCCCCACGCCGATGCCGACTGAGCCCGGCAATCCCGGTGGGAGCGCCGAGTCGACCCAGCCGTGGGTGCCGGACTGGGCCACCGAGAGTGCGGACTCCTCCGTCTCATCGGCCCCCGCCTGGGCCCCCGAGGCCCCGGAGGCCACCGGCCTGCCCTCCGGTGAGTCCGCCGGTGAGTCTGCCGATTCCTACTCCGCGTCGAGCGCGCTGGATGCCCCCTCGACCAGCGCCCCCACCGCGGCCTCCGCCGGCAGGACCGCCGGCGCCGACGGGTTCGTGAGCCTGGCGGCCGAGGCGCTGGGTGCGGCGCCCGCCCCCAGCGAGCCGGAGCCCGGTGCCCTCAGCTATGCCGAGGAGGTTGCTGCTGACGCATCCGCAGCGGCCTCGTCCGAACCGGCTCCCGCCGCCGACGGCCTTGCTGTCCAGCTGCCCCACGAGGGCCGCCACGTCGCCTCCTCCGAGGAGGGCGAGGACCAGTCCGCCCCCGCCGTCGAGGGCTCCGCGGACCTTCTGGGCGGGCCCGTCGCCTTCGACGAGTCCGGCTCCTACAGCGGCGCCGCCTCCAGCCAGGTCGGTGAGGCCGGGGACACCGCCCCCGAGGCGGCGGGCGCCGACGCGTCCGGCTTCGCCTTCCCCGCACTGGGCGGGGACGCCACCGCCTCCGGGACCGCCGGCGCCGACGGCCTCATGGACGCCTCCTCCGTCCCGGCCTCCCAGCCCCTGGGAGAGCCCGCACCCAGCCCCTTCGACGTCCCCGGTGAGCTCCCCGGGGCCGTGAGCCAGGACGGCGTGGCACCGGCTTACTCCGAGTCCTCATACTCCGAGCCCTCCTACTCCCAGACACCTGCCTCCGAGGACTTCTCTCAGCCCGCTGAGGGCTCGTACGCCGCGCCGTCGGCGCAGCCCGACTTCCTGGGCGCCCCCGGCGCAGCACCGGCTCCCGCCGCACCTGAGGCCCCGGCGGCTCCCGCCGCTCCGGTCGACCCGCTCTCCGAGCGGCCTACCCGCCCCGTGGGCGTCGTCTTCGGCCTGGGCGCTAACGTCGGCGGAGTCGTGGACTCCCTGCGCACGGCCGTCCAGAGCCTCAAGGCCACCGAGGGCATTGAGGTCACGCAGGTGGCGCCGCTGGCCCGCACGATCGCCGTCGTCGCCGAGGGCGCCGAGCCCCAGCCCGACTACCTCAACACGGTGGTCACGGCCATGACGACCCTCGCCCCGCGCGAGCTGCTCGAGGTCTGCCAGACCCTGGAGATCGCGGCCGGGCGCGTGCGCACCGAGCCGTGGGGCGTGCGCACCCTGGATGTCGACCTCATCGAGGTCGAGGGTGTCACCTCCTCCGACCCGGCCCTGTCCCTGCCGCACCCGCGTGCCGCCGAGCGCGCCTTCGTCCTCGTGCCGTGGAGCCAGGCCGACCCCTTCGCCGAGCTGGCCGGGCGCTCCGTGTCCGAGCTCGCCGAGAACGCCCCCGACCGCGGTGGCCTGCGCTGGCTGGCCTTCGACTGGCTCGACTCCGAGTCCCTGCCGGACAAGCCCACCGGCCCCTACGTGGAGCCGCCGGTGGAGCAGGACGCCGCAGGCTCCGAGCCGGGCCTGGTCTTCGACGCCACCCGGGATGAGTCCTCCGTGGCCGACGCCTCCCTGGCCGCCGACTACGCCGGCAGCATCGCCGAGGCCTCATCGGCCGCCCCGGAGCCGGCCCCCGCGCAGCCCCTCGGTGACCAGGGGCAGGCCGAGTCCTCCCCCTTCGGGCAGCTGCCTTTCGACACCTCCAACGGGGCGGGCTCCTGGGCCGAGCAGGCCCCGCAGGTCGACTCGCCCTACCAGGCGGCCTCGGCCCCCGAGGCGGCCGGGCCGCAGGGCGCCTACGCCCCCGGTCTCACGGCCGGGTCGGATGGGCTCCCCCACGGCCAGCAGAATGTCGGCAGCTACGCGAACTACGCCTCCAGCCAGCAGGAACAGGCCGATGCCCCGGCCTCGCAGCAGCAGAATGACGCCGCCGGGGACGCCTGGAAGTCCCCGCTCCAGTGGAATGACGTCATCGGTGGTGGCGCCCAGGGGACAGGTCCCCGTCAGGACGTCTGATGCGGCGCACCCGCTGGACCAGCGCCGTCACCTGGTTCATCGCCGCCGCGGTGACCTCCTGGGTGGTCGGTGACCTCCTGCTGCGCCACGTCGGCTGGGTCCCGGTCCTCTCCCCCTGGGGGGCGGTGACCGCGCTGGTCATTGCGGGCATCGTCCTGGTGGCGGGTCTGGCGGTCAGGCGGCTGCGTGCGCGCGAGCGCACCTGGATCACCCCGACCGGTGCCGCCACCACGGCGGCCGCCGCCCAGGCCTCCGCCATCGTGGGGGCGGTGCTCGGCGGCGTTTACGGCGGCGGGATCATCCTGGCGCTGGTGACGCCGCGCTCGCCGGCCATGACCCACCTGGCCTGGACCTCGACCGGTTGCCTGATCGCCTGCCTCGTGTGGTGCGTCGTCGGCTTCGTCGTCGAGCAGTGGTGCTCCATCTCCGGTGACGGCGACGACGACGGCTCGGCCGGTCCCGCCGGGCGGGCCCCCGAAGGACCAGGAGCCCCCGCATGACCAGTCCCGCAACAGGTCCCGGCGCCATGCCCGGTACCAGCCCCGCTGCACCCACCGCCCCAGCTGCACCCGCTGGCCCAGCCCCGGCACCCGTCCGCGCCGGTGAGCCGGCCACGCGACCACCCGCCGGCGCCGACCCCTTCGCCCCCGACGGCGTCGTCTTCCACCCGGTCTCGCCCCGCCTCATCACCGCCCGCATTCTGGGGGTCGGTCTTTTCTGCGCCGTCGTCATCATCGGCTTCGCCATCCCCGGGGTGCTCGTCTCCTCCGGATACTTCATCCCGGCGGGGGTCTTCGCGGTGCTGTTCCTCTGGCAGCTCTGGCTCATTCCGCGCCAGGTGCGGGCCATGGGCTACGCCCTGGCCGACAACCACCTCCTGTGGCGCCACGGCGTCATGTTCCGCTCCATCACCGTCACCCCCTACGGGCGCATGCAGTTCGTGGACACCTCCCAGGGGCCGCTGGCCCGCTGGCTGGGCATCGCCGAGGTCAAGCTCCACACGGCCTCGGCCAGCACCGACGCCACGATCAACGGGCTGCCGGTGGCCGAGGCCGAGCGTCTGCGCCAGGTCCTGTCCCAGCGCGGTGAGGAGAGGATGGCCGGGCTGTGAGCCCCAGCTGGGAGAGCCGGCTGGAGGCCGCCCGCAAGGCGAGGACGGAGGCGCCGGGGGAGAGCGGGCCCGCCGCCTCCCGGGATCTGCCCCTGCCCGAGAATGTCACCTGGCACCGGGTCAGCCTCGTCACGCCGGTGCTGGAGGGCTGGAAGATCGTCACCGGTGTCCTGGCCTTCGTCACGGTCCAGAACCTCGACGAGCTGGTGCGCGCCTACCGCTTCATCTCCGAGCACGGCTTCACCCTGGGCGGGGGAATCGGCTACTACCTGCTCGGCCTGATTGCGTTCATCGCCCTGTGGGCGGGGCTCGGGCTGCTCAGCTGGTGGCGGCGCGCCTACGCCGTGGATGCCGACGGCGTCTACCTGCGCTCGGGCATCCTCAGCCGCAAGCTGCGCACGGCCCGCCTGCCGCGCATCCAGTCCGTCGACGTCGTCCACCCCCTACTCGGGCGCATCTTCGGTCTGGGGCAGCTGACCGTCGAGGTCGCCGGGGGCCGGGACTCGCGGGTCGTCATCGGATTCCTCACCACCCGCGAGCTTCAGACCCTGCGCGACCGCATCCTCGACCTGGCCGCTGGACAGATCGACCTGCCTGGACCCGCCTCGGAGGGCGGTGCCGTCGGGGCGAGTGCAGTGGGCCGCGACACCGGCGGCATCGACGATGCCGCCTCCGCCGTCAGGGCCGAGGGCCTCATGCCGGAAGGGACGCCGGGCGCGGAGGGCGCCCCCGGACAGCGCACCGTGCCGATGCGGGCCTCCCACTTCCAGGAGCACCCGCTCTACAGTGTCGACGGCGCCACCCTCCTCGGGTCCCTGCTGCGCAGCTCCTCGGTCTATGTGCTCGGGCTGGCGGTCGTCGGCATGCTATCGGCGGGGATCCTCATCCTCGTGTCGGACTCCATGACCGGCAGTGAGGCGCTGACGATCATCTCCTCCTACCTCACGATGGTCATCGCGATGGCGACCATCGTGTGGAGCCAGTTCAACAGTGCCTGGAACTTCCAGGCCGCCGCCACCCCCAGCGGCATCCGCATGCGTTACGGCCTCACCTCCGAGACCTCCCGGACGCTGCCGCCCGGGCGGGTCCACGGCGTCGGGATCGCTCAGCCGATCCTGTGGCGCCGCAAGGACTGGTGGAAGGTGGACGTCACCGTGGCCGGCCGCGAGGACCGGTCCCAGGACGGCCAGAACCGGCAGTTCGGCAACCTGCTGCTGCCCGTGGGCAGCCGGGACACCGCCCTGCGCGCGCTGTGGCTCGTGGTCCCCGACCTGGGGGTTCCCGACCCCGACAGGCTGCTCGCCCAGGCTCTCATCGGCCGCGACGATGACGGCGTCGGCGACCCGCAGGCCCCGGCGGGCTCAGCCGAGCGCGGCTTCGTGCGCCTCAGCCGCCGTGGCCGGTTCTTCCGCCCCCTGACCTGGCGGCGCGCGGCCATTGCCCTCACCGACACCTGCGTCATCATTCGCCACGGCCGCTGGCGGCGGCGAGTGGCCGTCTTCCCCTACGAACGCATCCAGTCCCTGCGCGTGCGCCAGGGGCCGCTGGCGCGCCGGCGGAGCCTGGCCTCCCTCCGACTCGACATGGTCGCCCAGGAGGTCCCCGCCTCGATCACCAACCTCGATGCCGCCGACGCCAAGGCCCTCGCGGCACGGATCAGTCAGCGGGCGCTGCACCGGGCCCGCGCCGAGCAGCTCGACCGGTGGCTCGCGCGCGCCGTCGCCGCCACGCAGCCTGCCGGGCCCTCAGCGCGCTAGGTCCTGTTGCGTATGTCCGGGCGGAGGCCGGTTCTTGCCAGTGGCCGACGTCGCGGTCGTACCTTAGGGCTCGCGTTCGAGGGGTAGAGGGTACGAACGCGCGCCCTACGGTACGAACACGCGGACGCTTCACCCCACTGTCGCAACAGGCCCTAGCTGCGCAGGGTGTCGCGCAGGCGTAGGGCCTGCTCGGTGGTCAGGCGCCCGGTGGCCTCGCAGCGATCGGTGGTGGCGGCGGCCAGCTGACGGTAGGAGGCGACCACGTCGTCGAGGCCCCGCCCCTCGCTATCGCGCAGCGCGGAGAGCGCCTCCAGGTGGGCCGCCACCGTTCCGGCGTCGCCCCTCGAGACCGGGCCGGTCAGACCCGCCTCGCCCTCGTGCAGCGCCCGATCCAGGGCCGCCGTGAGCAGGGGGCCGAGCGTGGCCGCTCCGTCCTCGACCCCGGCGGCCGCCAGCACCCGCACGGCCTGCGTCACCACGGTCAGCAGGTGGTTGGCGCCGTGGGCGAGGGCCGCGTGGTAGGTCGGGCGCGCCGACTCCTCCAGGACGAAGGGCTCCCCGCCGAGCTCGACCACCAGTGCCTGCGCGATCGGCAGCACCGCCGCGGGCGCAGTCACAGCCATCGGGCAGCCGACGAGCCGGGCCACATCCGTGGAGAACCCGGAGAAGGTCATCGCCGGGTGGATCGCCAACGGGATCGCCCCGCAGCGCTGAGCCGGGGCGAGCACGGCGGCGCCGTAGCGCCCCGAGGTGTGGGCCACCAGCTGGCCCGGCTGCCAGCGCCCCAGGTCCGCCAGGCCCTGGACGAGTGGCCCGAGGGCGTCGTCGGGGACGGCCAGCAGGACCAGCTCGGCGCGCTCGACGATCTCCTCGACCTCCAGGACCGGCACACCGGGAAGCAGCATCTCGGCACGCTCGCGCGACTCCTCCGAGACCGCGTGGACGCCGACCACCTGGTGCTCCACCGCCCGCAGCGCGCAGCCCAGGACCGCCCCGACGCGCCCGGCGGAGATGATGCCGACGCCCAGCCGGCCCGGCCTGCTCGGGCTGGTTGGGGCGGCCGGGACCCGGCCCGCGTGCTCGCCGCCTGTACCTGGGCCCGTGCCATCGATGTCGCTCATGCCCCGATGCTCTCATGCCTGCCACCTGCCCCGGTCTGGAGTGAGCCATCAAGGCGAATCTGTCAATTTTGGCGACTTTTCAGCCGGCCGCAGGCGGCCCGTCGTTCAAGGCGACCCCGGTGACCTGCGGAAACGTGAATCGAGATGGTTGTCTTTCTCGGATTCGGCTTGGAAAAGTCGCCACCGTGGACACTTTCACCTTCCCGCGCGGGTTACCGGCCCGGGAGGGGCGACTAGCGTGGGGCACGTGAGCACTGAACCCGCACCTACGCCCGTTCCCGCCCCCCGATCCGCCGGCGCCGCAACCGTCCTCGCCCGCAGCCGAGCCGACCTCGCCGCCGCCCTGGCCGAGGCCCCCGACCCGAGGGCGGTCGTCATGACGATGGGCGCCCTCCACGAGGGCCACTTCGACCTCGTGCGCGAGGCCGCCCGGCGCGTCGGGCCGGCCGGCACCGTCGTGGTCACCATCTTCGTCAACCCCCTGCAGTTCGCCCCCACCGAGGACCTCGACGCCTACCCGCGCGACCTCGAGGGCGACCTGGCCGGACTGGCCCGCACCCTCACCGGCGCCGACGGCACCCTCGGCGTGGGACGGCTCATCGTCTTCGCCCCCACCCCGGAGGTCATCTACCCCTGCGGGCAGCCGGCGGTGCGCATTGACCCCGGCCCCATCGCCACCGTCCTGGAGGGGCGCACCCGCCCCACCCACTTCGCCGGCGTGTGCCAGGTGGTGCTCACCCTCATGCACCTGACCGCCCCGCGCTGGGCGCTGTTCGGCCGCAAGGACGCCCAGCAGCTGGCGATCATCGAGTCCATGGTGCGCGACCTCGCCGTCCCGCTGGAGATCGTGCCGGTTGACATCCGCCGCGAGAGCGACGGCCTGGCCATGAGCTCGCGCAACGCCTACCTCAGCCCCGAGCAGCGCCACCAGGCCCTGGCCCTGTCCCGCGCACTCCAGGCCGGCCGGGACGCCGCCGCGCAGGCCATCGGCTCCCGACCCGACCCCGCCGCCATCCGCCAAGCCACCCTGGCCTCCCTGGAGGCGGCCGACGGTGTTGAGATCGACTACGTGGCCCTCGTCGCCCCGGACAGCTTCGAGGACCTGGCGGGCGCCGGCCTCGGCCTGCCGCGCAGTGAGCCTGCGGGGGAGGACAAGGGGGAGGGGCTGCCCGCCGTGGGGCTGCTGGCTGTTGCCGCGCGCGTGGGCACCACCCGCCTCATCGACAACACCCTCATCGACCTGCGCCCCTGAGTGGCCCTGTTCAGGCTCGCTCTGGGGGCTCGGCTCGCCCGGGTGCTTGCGCGGGGCCAGTCGCCGTGAACCGGGTTCGGCCCCGCGCGAGAACGCACACGCGTCCCCGAGGACGCACCCTCGAGCGACAGACCCTGCGCCCTATGGCGTGTTCTCGACAGCTAGCGGGCCGGCGCGGCTCCGCACAGCCCTGAGCGTCTCGCGCGTGCCTGCCCTGAGCGCGCCGATGATCCCAACCTGTCAGGTCGCTCACCCTGTGCCGCACCGTACAGTGCGCCGGGCCCGGCGCCGTCTACGCTGTGCGGCGATGAGTTCCCGCACCCGGACGATGATGACGTCCAAGATTCACCGCGCCACCGTGACCCAGGCCGACCTCGACTACGTCGGCTCCATCACGGTGGACATCGACCTGCTCGAGGCCGCCGACCTGCTGCCCGGCGAGCGCGTCGACATCTGCAACTGCACCAACGGCAACCGCCTGTCCACCTACGTCATCCCCGGCGAGCGCGGCGCGGGCGAGATCTGCGTCAACGGTGCCGCCGCCCACCTGGTCAGCCCCGGAGATGTCGTCATCCTCATCGCCTACTCCCAGATGTCCGACGCCGAGGCCCGCACCTACCTGCCCCGGGTCGTCTTCGTCGACGAGGCCAACCGGATCGTGGAGCGGGGCACCGACCCCGGCCAGGTCCCGGCCGACTCCGACGTCGCCCGCCTCCAGGGCCTGCGGCCCACCGGCATCCCCCTGGCCGAGGCCCGCGCCTGAGCCGGGTGCCGGTCAAGGGCGAGGCCCTGGGCCCCACCTGGTTCCCGGCCGAGTACTGCGTGTCCGTGCGCCGCAGCCGGAAAGGAGAGGAAGCCGTGACCGGGGCCGCCGTCGTGCCCACCTGGATCTGACCGGAGAAACCGCCGCCCGGTGTGACCAGGATCGGATGTGGATCGGGCATCGTCGGGACCCAGGGAGCGTCTGGGGAGGGCCGGCGCCGTTAGACTCCTTCACGTGACAGACGAGAGCACCCCCAGCCCCGACCCGACCGCCACCGACGCCGCCGGCGCCCAGTCGCCGAAGGCGGACCAGCCCAAGCAGCCCAAGGCCGACCCGGGCCCGGGCGAGCAGTTCGAGGTCCGCGCCGGCAAGCGCGAGCGCCTGCGCAGCGAGGGCTGGGACCCCTACCCGGTCTCCGTGCCCGTCACCACCACCATCGCCGCCGTGCGCGAGGGCTACGCCCACCTCGAGGCCGGGGAAGAGACCGACGACGTCGTCGGTGTCGCCGGCCGCGTCGTCTTCCTGCGCAACACCGGCCGCCTGTGCTTCGTCACCCTGCAGGACGGTGCCGGCACCACCCTGCAGGCCATGCTCTCGGCCAAGGCCCTGCCCGCCGAGGGGCACACCGCGCTCGCGGCCTTCAAGGCCGACGTCGACCTGGGCGACCACCTCTTCGTCCACGGCCGCGTCATCTCCTCGCGCCGCGGCGAGCTGTCCGTCATGGCCGAGCCGGTCCTGCGCGAGGGCGCCGAGGCCGCCTCCGCCGGGGACGACGACGTCGAGGTCCCCGCTTGGCGGATCGCCTCCAAGGCGCTGCGCCCCCTGCCCAAGACCTGGACCAACGAGGCCGGCGAGGCGGTGACCCTCTCGGAGGAGCAGCGCGTGCGCCGTCGTGAGCTCGACCTGCTCACCCGGCCCGCCGCCCGCGACATGGTGCGCACCCGCGCCGCCGTCGTGCGCTCCATCCGCGAGAACTTCTTCCGCCGCGACTACCTGGAGCTGGAGACCCCCATGCTGCAGGTCATTCACGGCGGGGCGGCCGCGCGCCCGTTCATCACCCACATGAACGCCTTCGACATGGATCTCTACCTGCGCATCGCCACGGAGATCTACCTCAAGCGCGCCGTGGTCGGCGGCGTCGACCGCGTCTTCGAGATCAACCGCAACTTCCGCAACGAGGGCGCCGACTCCTCCCACTCCCCGGAGTTCACGGCCCTGGAGGCCTACGAGGCCTACTCCGACTACGACGGTATGGCCGAGTTGACCCGCAACCTCGTCCAGCAGGCGGCCCGGGACGCCTTCGACCTGCCCGAGGGTGGGGAGGTCGTCACGCTGGCCGACGGCACCGAGTACGACCTGTCGGGCCAGTGGGACAAGATCGACCTCTACACCTCCGTCTCCGAGGCCCTTGGTGAGGAGATCACCGTGGAGACCCCGCGCGAGCAGCTGGTCGCCTACGCCGAGAAGATCGGCCTGGAGATCGACGACTACGCCGTGGCCGGCAAGGTCGTGGAGGACATCTTCGAGGAGCTCGTCGGCAACAAGCTGTGGGCGCCCACCTTCGTCTACGACTTCCCCGAGGACACCTCGCCGCTGACCCGCTACCACCGCAGCAAGCCGGGCCTGACCGAGAAGTGGGACCTCTACGTGCGCGGCTTCGAGACCGCCACCGCCTACTCCGAGCTCGCCGACCCCGTGGTCCAGCGCGAGCGCTTCGAGGCCCAGGCACTGGCGGCCGCCAAGGGCGACCCCGAGGCCATGATCCTGGACGAGGACTTCCTGGTGGCCATGGAGCAGGGCTTCCCGCCCAGCGGCGGCATGGGCATGGGCATCGACCGACTCCTCATGGTGCTCACCGGCCAGGGCATCCGCGAGACCATCACCTTCCCGCTGGTCAAGCGGGGCTGAACCGTACTCCGCCTCCGCGGCCATAGCGCTGGCCGGTCACTGCCTCCGAGCAGGCAGTGACCGACCGGCGCTTTGTCATGGCAGCCCGGCGGGTCTCGGCAGGCC
>ERZ772958.355-NODE-355-length-20266-cov-7.562219_pt1 | contig 20266 bp, 15 predicted proteins | sample MGYA00580681_ERZ772958 | MGnify/ENA primary metagenome ERZ772958 (study PRJEB29015, sample SAMEA2738089) | human oral metagenome | biome: human oral; feature: human-associated habitat; material: saliva | place: China | collected 2275 ...
AAATTAATATATATAACATGCAATCAAAGAAAACATATCGTCTTACATAGCTGCTTCCCACTAAAACTGGAAAACAGCAACCACTCGCCAATCAGAGCAATCGCCTGGTTTGAGTAGAAATAATTTTAAAGCTGAAATATTTCCATTAAACCATAAAGAGTGGATGAACATATTTAGAAACCAAAGGAGCCATCATGCCCCCAAATCCAAAAATAACGCAACAACTCAGCATGCACAAAACTGTAGGGATCACCCCAAACACACACGCTCCTAAACCATACCAAATCCTAAGCGGAGCGCAGCTAAAATATATCGCATTTATCTCAATGCTCATAGATCACACAAATAACGCACTAATCACGCCCATGCTAAACGGCAAAGGCGCGCTGCTATACATATCGAACGCGTTTTCAATAATCGGAAGAATCGCCTTCCCAATCTTCATGTTTTTCCTTATCGAAGGCTTCTTCAAAACACGAAATCGCAAGAAATACCTCGCAAGCCTTTTGAGCTTCGGACTTATCTCCGAAGTCCCATTTGATATGTTCGTCTCGAGGACATTCTTTGAGCCAAACTGGAACAACATGATGTTCACGCTATCCCTGTGCCTAGGCGTAATCTGGCTAATCGACAGCCTAAGAGCGAAACTAAAAAGCACGCTGCTTTGGTTCATAACAAGCCTGCCAATTCTAGGAATTTCATGCTTCATAGCAGCCCAGCTAAGCCTAGACTACGACTATCACGCCATACTCGTCGCATACATATTCTATATCTTCCGACAAAAGCCAATCATCGGAGCCATATTCGGATACATCTCAATCATCAAAGAACTCTGGTCCATACTAGGCTTCGGACTGACACTGACATATAATGGGGAGAGGGGAAGGCAGTACAAATGGCTAAACTACGCCTTCTACCCAGTCCACCTACTTATACTAGGACTCGCAAGGTTCTACCTGAACATCTAATCAAAATAAAAACGCGTGCCAAAGTCAAAGCCAAGGTCAAGGCCGAAGGCCAAAGCATATCAAAGGCAAAGCAAGGCATCACGCGCATACAAGGAGACCAACTATGAAAAGCATCGGAGCAGAAACACTAAAAACCATAGCAAAGGGCATAAACGCCGGATACATCTACGTGGATAAGGATGGAATCATCGGCGATTTCAGCGAGCTCGCTAAGGAAATCCTCGGGATCAAAACCCTCGGACACCAAAAGCACGACGCAGGCAAAATCGAGCCAGGCGACATAGTCATCTTCGCAGATAACGACCTCGGAAACGACGACATGATGAGGCCAGAGGACCTCGAGTGCCTAAACATCAAAGACAAGGGAATCAGTCAAGGCGACATCGTCCTAGCCATAGGACGCTACAAGGATAAGTCATCAAAGCCCGTCTACAAGACCTTCGGAGCCTACGTTCCAGAGCCACTAATCACCCTCCAAACAAAGCTAGACAGCCTTGAAATCTCAGTATCCCTAGACTGCGAAAGCAGAAACATCAAAATCACAGTCGAAGGAGAATCATACTGCATGGATTACCTCGAAAGCGTAGGCCACCTAGTAGTCCTAGACGGCAAAACCAAGGAAGTCAAATTCTTTCAGACCAAGGGCTACGGCTATAGAGGAGAAGAAGCAGGAGAACTTCTCAGAGGAAAGAGCTACCAAGAAAAGAACCTAAACGACGAAAACAGCGAGCTTGTTCCAACGGTTGGCATGAGTGCAAGACGCGTGCTTAGAGGCGAGGAATTCCAAGAAGAGCTAGAAGCGCTTCTAAACTCAGAAGACGGAGCTGAAATACAAAAGGTACTCGAAATATATAGACGCTGGATGCTTGTCAAAATGATACGCATAAAGAAGGGCACAAAAGACGACGGCGTATACATTTTCATACGCGATAGAGAGCTTGTCCAAAAGGCAGCAAAAGCAGGCGCAGTCCTAAAAGAAAAGATAGAAAACGCATCAAGACTCACAGCATATAGAGACGAAATGCAGGAGATAGAATTCCTTAAGAACATAGTCGGAAACTCCATCAAAATGCAAAAGGTCAAGCAGTTAGCCTACAAGGCCGCAAACACAAGATTCAACGTAATCATCACAGGAGAATCAGGCACAGGTAAAACCAAGCTAGCACGCGAAATACACAGCATCAAAGGCGAAAACACACCATTTGTAACAGTAGCCTGCAACGCCATCGCTCCAAGCCTCATAGAGTCAGAACTATTTGGCTATGTTCCAGGAGCGTTTACGGGCGCAGACTCCAAGGGCAAAAAAGGCTTTTTTGAGGAGGCAAACGGCGGAACTATCTTCCTAGATGAGATAGGAGAAATCCCGCCAGAGATGCAGATAAAGCTTCTCAACGTCCTTCAGGATAAGAGGATATATCGCGTGGGATCAACCAAGCCAATAGATATCGATGTCAGAGTCATCACGGCATCAAATAGAGACCTCGAAGAAGAAGTAAAGAAGGGAAGCTTTAGGCAGGACCTATATTACAGAATAAATGTATTTCCAATCGCGCTGCCACCACTACGCGAGCGCAAAAAAGATCTTAGCCTCCTCGCAGAATCCATACTCAAAAACCTTCTCGAATCCTACGGCATGGACGAAAAGAAATTCTCACAGGAAGCCATGGACCTCATCACAGCCTACGACTGGCCAGGAAATGTCAGAGAACTCGAAAACATAATTGAAAGAGCAATAACCCTCTGCGACGGAACAAATATCTATGCAGAGCATCTCATGATAACAAAGCCAGAAGCACAAGGCATCTCTCTCAAGGCCCGCGTCGAAGCAGGCGAAAAGAAGATAATTGAGGAAGTCCTCATAAAGCATAACGGAAACCGAAAGAAAGCCATGCAGGAGCTAGAGCTATCAAAATCCGTCTTCTACGACAAAATAAAACGCTACGGCATAGAGCTCGAATAAAAGCTGGCACGATTTATGCTTTAACTATCAAAGGAAATAAAAGCAAGAAAAGGCGCAATATGAAATTCTGGAAAATGAATGGAGCAGGCAATGATTTTCTAATCATAGATAATAGCCTGCTAAAAATCACGCAAAAGGATCTTCCGTTCCTAGCTAAAACCATCTGCGAAAGGCATCATAGTATAGGAGCAGACGGCCTCATGATAGTCGAAACTGCTAGCGAGGGCTCAGGTGCAGACCTAAAAATGATCTTCTTCAATAACGACGGTTCAACTAGCGAAATGTGTGGAAACGGAGCAAGGTGTATCTGTCGCTATGCCTACGAAAACGGCTTCGCAGGCGAAGAGCAAAGGATAGAAACTGAAGCCGGAATAGTCACGGGAAAACGCATAAACGAAAGTGAATATGAAATCAGGCTAAACACACCCTGCAATATCAGGCTAGACGAGCAGATAGAATGCGAAGGTGAAATCCTAAACTGCTCATACATAGAGCTCGGAAACCCGGGAATCCCGCACCTAGTCGTAGAGATACAAGGCCTAAAAAGCTTTGATGAAGGCAAGCTATACCGCATCGGAGCATATCTAAGAAGTCACAAAAATTACCCAAAGGGAGCAAATGTCAACTTCTACGAGAAGCTCGCAGAGGGCCACTACTACGTGAGAACCTTCGAAAGAGGAGTAGAAGGCTTCACCCTAGCCTGTGGAACAGGAACTGGCTCGCTTGTCAGCATCCTAACCCTAAAAGGCGAAAGCGATGGAAAAGACATCAAAGTAGACATGCAAGGCGGAAGACTAATCGTAAATGCAGAGAAAAAGGATGGCAAAATAGAAAACCTCTACCTAAGAGGAGGGACAAACGTAGTCTGTAAAGGTGAGGTGACAGATGAAAACATCAAAAGCCTAGTAAGCACATGTGAAATATAGCAGTCCAAAAAACAGGACTCCAAGAACGAAAAACTAGACATGGCGCGCATATTTATGCTATAAATTCCAAAAGCTATGGTATAATTTACAAAGAAATTAGATAGAATCTAAAAACGAGAGGATAAACAATGATCTGCGAAAATATTTCGGTTTCAAAGGACGGCAAACACCTACTGTTTGCAGGACAGGACACAGTTGAACTAGCAAAGAAATACGGCACACCAGTCTATCTCCTAGATGAGGATAGAATAAGGGAAAAGTGCAGAATATATAAGGCTGCCTTCCAAAAGCACTTCGGTGAAAAGGCAGTACCGCTCTACGCATCAAAGGCAAACTGCTTCAAGCGTATATATGAGATTATGAGAGAAGAGGAGATGGGCATAGACGTAGTTTCCTCTGGCGAAATCTACACAGCCCTGCAAGCTGGCTTTGATCTATCAAAAGCCTACTTCCACTCAAACAACAAAACAGACAAAGACATCAGCTATGCCATGGAACACGGCATCGGCTACTTCGTCGCAGATAATGTAGAGGAAGTAATTGCAGTCGAAAAGGAAGCAGAGCGCAGGGGCCTAAAGCAAAAGATACTCCTAAGACTAACACCAGGAATCGACCCACACACCTACGAGGCAATCTCTACAGGTAAGGTTGACTCCAAGTTCGGAAGCCCAATAGAAACAGGCCAGGCCGAAGAGATCACTGCATTCACCCTCAAGCAGCCACACATAGAGCTGATGGGTTTCCACTGCCACGTGGGCTCACAGGTATTTGAAGAGGACGTATTTGAGCGTGCAGCAGTAGTAATGCTAAGTTTCGTAGCTGAGATGAAGGAAAAGTACGGTTTCATCACACCAGAGCTCGACCTCGGCGGAGGCTACGGCGTAAGATATGTAGACACCGACCCATACCTTGACATAGAAACAAAGGTAGGCCAGGTTGCGGCGGCCGTAAAGCAGGCTTGCAAAGACCTTGGAATTGAAATGCCAGAAATCCACATGGAGCCGGGCAGATCCATAGTTGCAGACGCAGGCATGGTGCTCTACACAGTCGGCACCGTAAAGAAAATACCAGGCTACAAGAACTACGTTTCCATAGACGGCGGAATGAGCGACTCCCCAAGATACGCGCTCTATAAAGCAGACTACACCTGCCTTCTCGCAAACAAGATGGACGAAGCAAATGACTTCAAAGCCTCAGTAGTAGGACGTCTCTGCGAGTCGGGTGACATAATACAGGAAGACGTAATGCTTCCAGCATCGGTTGGTCGCTACGACACACTAGCCCTATGCACAGCAGGAGCATATCACTACTCCATGGCATCGCACTATAACAGGCTGCCAAAGCCACCAGTAGTCATGCTCAAAGGCGGAAACGAAAGCTACGTAGCAGTAAAAGGCGAAACCTTCGAAGATGTCATAAGAAACGACGTGTAAAAGGACACAGGAGACTTTTGCATACAAAGGAGTTATAGGATGGTAGTTTTTTCAGATTGTATGGAATGTGAACACTGCTACAACGATAGGGCCTCACACAAGTGTTGTTGTGAGACATACCCCGATGGCATACCTCGAGAATGGTATCTTAGCGTGAACCCTAAGAAAGTAAAAGAATGTAATAATGGAATCGGTTTTAAACCAGAATGTAACGAGGATTTAGACATGGATGAAACACTAAATCACCCAAAACTAGGCAAACTAGAATACCTAGAAAGCCCAGAGCAAATCCACTGCTGGCACGGAGAACTAGAAGGTAGCGAGCTGGGCTTTGACATAATCCTAGAGACATCAAAACTAGACGAAGCAGACGCAGACTTCATAGCTAAAATCACTAGTGATTGGAAAGCTTACGAAGAGAAGGCTCTCGCGGATCTCAGCGAAAAGCTAACCTCAGAACCAAAGCTATTTGGTCTATCAAAAAAAGATGCAGAGAGTCTATCAAAGAAAAACTCATTGCCTTTTGGATGTCCACAGTTTACATTCTATGAAAACAAGGAATGGGCAATAGTATTCCTCGAAAACGATTTAGGCATAGGTGAGCCATTTGGCATATCAGTGAACTATGATGGGGAAGAACTCATTGGTGTCTATGATTTGGCTGATTCGGAGGAATTTGATTGATTTAGATTTAAGATAAGCATAAAATTTGATATTTAATAACATAACAATGATTACAAAACTCCAGCTGAATGCTGGAGTTTTTGCTTGAAATCTATTTTGTCAAATCCTATCTTACTTCAGAAAAGATAAAATCGATACAACTACTGAAATATCAACTGTTATGTCGGTTTTTACACACACTTTTTGTCCTATAGCAACTATAAAAGATTAAATCGCTACAGATATTGAATTCTCAATGTGCATGACGATTTTTATCAACACTTTTTGTCCTATAGCACTGTTTCCAATTATGCACATAAAAAGAGCCAGGAACTTCCTGGCTCTGTTGGGATGTCGCTGTATATCGCTACACGCTACGCTTACCGTATCCCTTACGGTAATAGTTCTTGGCGAACACTGAATTTCTGACCCCCAGTGTAGGGTGTAGGTGACTACTACCTACAGTTCTCTTATTACTATGTGATAGTGTAACACTTTTTTCAGTAGTGTGCAACCTACAAAAACTAAAATATGGCGAGTCCTCTCAAACCCCACAAAGGGAGTTTACAAGCGAGAGCGACCGCCATGTCAATGAACCTATTTTATCAATAAAAAATCTAAAAGTCAATACAAACACTATGACGCCCACTAATCAGGGTGTCATTTTTTGATGAAAAATCCCATTTTACCAAACGGGTAAGTTTTCAGTCAACATGTTGCGTGCTGTCACAAACAAGTATATAATGGAGCATATGAATTAATAGCTTTTCCAAGCTGTGGTCAGACGGGAGATTGACAGGCTTGATAGTAGGGTCAATCTTAGTTTAGACACCCTTCGATTAGCGATTAATGAGACAGATAGTAGATAAATAAGGGGGTATATCTATGAAAAATAGAGTGAAGCAGGTCTTTGCGTGCTTGCTTTCAATTCTAATTGTTGTTGTGGGCATAACGCCTATGACAAACTCAGTGGTTAACGCAGAAACGACCACAGGTCTTCAGTTTACTAGCATCAAGATAGTAGATTCTGAAACAGGTACCGTAGTAGCAGACCTGCTAAACGGACAGACACCTAAGCTAAAGACAGGTGTGACCTATGCGCTCAATGTGAGCTATTCGGTTCCATCGAATCTGCAGTTCTCTAACACATATCTCAATGTGAGACTAGGGGACGGAGTATATATCAAGACACTTCCAGGAGCAACATTTACCGAGGGACCGGTCGTATCGACAGGTTTTGAGTCTCTCGTAAAGACGCCTACGGGAACGGGCACATCGCCTTACGGTTACCCGGCTGCAGGCTCAGAGCAATCCCGAAATGGGGATCTCAAATACAAGAGCAAGGTTTCGCTGACCAATGTATCTTCGGTCGGAGAGATATGCTTTGTTGTAGATGAGGCCTATCTAAACCAGGATCCAAACCAAATTCTATCCAATCTGTTTAAGCTTAGCCTAAGCACCGATGCCACAAATAATATCGATGCTAAGTCTTTTAATGCAATTTCTACCCAGGAACTGCAATATGGATTTTGGACAAATCAGGCCACAGAGGTTCTATCAAAGGGTGGTACAACATCTACCTTAAACGTATCAAATACTGGTGGAAAATCCCTAACAAGAGCCGGAAGCAAGACAACGGTACAGATAGTATACCCAAGCGATATTGAATTTGTATCCCTAGAAGAAAGGGCTCTATATAACACAAATGGAAGAGTAGTGTCGACAACTGAGAGCGGTGGACTTAAGACGACTACAGTAGAGTGGGATGAGCCAGGCTCATATTCAGGCGGACTTTCATTTTATCCACACCTTAAGGTTCCAGCAAATAGCACAAGGCCAAACGGTTCTACCTTTGATGTAGTGATTAAAAACTTTAGCAAAACAATCTGGAATGATAACCCAAATGTGGGAAGAACATCTAAGGCGCAGGAAGCTAAGATGGTAGTTACTATCATTGACGGAAATACGCCAGAGAGAATAACGTCACACGGACTTGTTGACACCATGCCAAACTGGTCGCTAAAGAAGAACGATACATATAATGTGCGTCTTGGAAGCCTCCTTCTTAAAAATGAGCTTTCAATTCCAACGCAGCCAAAGACAATAGAGTTTGACATCGATAATGCTGACACAGCAATTATTCGCGGCGTGACAATTCCTTATGCGCAGGGCATGACATATGGAACGATACACTGGACTACGGCTGATGGAAGAAGCGGAACAGCAGACCCAAGTGTGATTAAGCCATCGGGAGACGCATCAGCTTTGATTACTAACGAAGCGCTTGGACTTGGCATAAACGATTCAATCAAGACGCTCAAGGTAGACCTTGGACCAATACCAGCATCGTACGACGGAATAAGACGCATGCAGGACCTACTTGAGACATGGAATCCAAGCAACAAATACGTTTACGACGAGTACTACGGATGGTCCTATATCCCTGCAGGAATCTACGGAACCTGGAAGAAGGGAACAAGTGCTGATGTAGTTTCAACAATAAAAGTTTACACAACTGGCCAGGCACCGGCAGCAACCGAGACATTTAAGGTTGTCGGAAAGTCGGATAAGCCTAGAGTTGTAAACGGTGTCGGAACAATAAATAAGACACAGATAAACGGTGGAGATAGCTTCAAGGTATCGGGAAGAATTGACGATGCTAACTGGGACTGGAATCCACTTCAGGAGCCGGTAATCTACATGATTATGCCAGAGGGCTTCGAGTACTCCAATTTGACCGTAACTAACGGGACGCTCAGCGCGCCAAGCTATGTTGGTGAGTTTGAGAAGGACGGAACCAAGATCAAAGTTTGGAAGTATTCAATAGACATAGGCGATGAGACTAGAGGTCAGTATCAGCCGAACTTTACAAGCAAGAATATGAACATTTCCTTTGATGTAAAGACTGATAAAACTGCGAGAGTCAAGACATATCACATCAATGACTTCCTCGGAATTACAACAAAGGATTTCAAGGACATTGACGCAGTTATAAAGCGTGAAAAGTGGGATGCAAGCAACTGGAACACTAATAAGTACACAGCTACATTTGGTGAGAAGGTTAACTCCGGAAAGGACATGGTATCGCTTTCCGAGGGTCCAGGAATCAAGATTACGCAGGCCTATGAGGTAAGCGCTAAGTCTGAACTTTTGATACCTGATACCGGAAAGTCCTATGTATACGACAATACTTCAGTGGCCGCAAAGGAAGAAACTACACCTGTTCTAAAACCAGGAGACGATGCAACCCTCCGTATCACTGTGAGAAACAACATGACCTCGCAGCTAGACCATACAACTCTTTATGTTCCGCTGCTAAAGAAGGATTTGAACTTCGGGGCAGGCTTTATGCCAGAAGGTAAGAATGAACTTCCGCTAGAGCTTAAGAAGGTTGAGACAACACCTAATTTTGAGGTGAAGTACATAAAGCTCAAGGCAGGAAAGACATATACGATAAATGAGGCACCGCAGCCAGCAGACTATGACATAGTTACAGATCCTGCAGAGGCTAACATGATTATGCTTGTATCAAGATCTGCAGTTGCTCCAGGAGATGGCGGACGAGTTGATATCACATACAAGGTTGGAAATGATGTAACTCATCTATATAACGAGAAAAAGGACGTAATTACGCCAGTACTAGATTACAACATCGGCGGAAACACATCTACGCTCACAAGGGAGCCAGCAGCAGTTAGCTTCCATGTTGATGCTCCAGTAACAAGAGATATCACAGTTAAGAAGCTTTGGAAGGATCACGCAGGTGCTAATATAGCAGCGCCAGTTACAAGCGTTGATGTAGAGCTTCTAAAAGATGGAGCAGTAGTAGAAGAAAAGCAGCTTACAGCAGCAAATGGCTGGACGGTTACATTTGATAATCTAGATAAGGCAAACGCAGCAGGCGTTGACTATGTATACACTGTAAGAGAAAAGGGGCTAGATGCATCAAATGACATAAAGCTAGGCGGAGCTTGGTACAAGGCGGCGACAAGCGGAAGCATGGATGCAGGCTTCACAGTTACAAATAAGAAGGCTTTGACCTTCACACCTATGATTCCAGCTACAACAAAGCTGACCGTATCAAAGGAGTGGAGCGGCCTATCGCAGGCTAACGCAAACGAACAGTCAGTTACCGTAAATCTCTTCAAAAACGGTATCGCAACATCTCAGGTAAAGGTTCTTGATAAGAACAATAACTTCAAGGCTACATTTGATAATCTGCCTGATACTGACGCAGTAAACGGAGTAAGCACAAAGAACGTATATACTGTTAAGGAAGTTGATGCTGACGGAAATGCACTAAGCGCAGGCGATAAGATTAAGCTTGGTGATAAAGAGTTTGTCGTAAGCTATAACGGAGCAAAGGTGAAGAACACTCTTGTTAATCCTAAGATTAAACTCGAAGGCGATAAAGTTTGGAATGACGCAAATGACCAGGATGGCATAAGACCTGATGAAGTTACAATAAAGCTATTTGCAAACGGTGTAGACACAGGAAAGACAGCCAAGGCTACCAAGGCAGGTGGCTGGAGCTACAAGTTCGAAAACCTAGATAAGTATGATGCAAACGGCGATGAAATCGACTACACAGTCAAGGAAGTTGCAGTTACAGGCTATCAGAGTCAGGTTAACGGAACAAGTGTTACAAACACTCATGATCCAGCAAAAATAGATATCCCAGTAAAGAAAATCTGGAATGACGATAATGATGCTAAGGGAAAGCGTCCGCAGAGCGTACACATCACACTATTTGCCGATGGTGTAAAGGCTGATGAAGTAGATTTGAACGCAGGAGATAACTGGGCGCACACATTTGCGAATATGCCTAAGTTCAAGGATGGAAAGCTAATTAAGTACACAGTCAAGGAGGACGCGGTAGCAAGCTACGAGAGCAAAATCACGAGCGATGAGACTGAGTTCCAAGTGACAAATACATACAAGGAGCCAGTAAAGCCAAACGGTGGTAATGACCCTGGAAAGAACGGAGGAAAGAAGGGCGGAAAGCCTAATACCTTCGATGATGGCGGAATGGCGCTATACAGCATGATGGCAGGACTTTCAGGTCTAGCATTTATCGCTGTATCAAAAAAGAGAAAATATAGCAAATAGCCTATATTTATGGGCCGGTAGTCAAGGGGGCGCCGGTCCTTTTTTGTGCTTTGATTTGCATGTTAAAAGCCAGCGAAAATTACTTTGCACAAAAAGCTAGATATTGCCAGCCTAAACTTGCTTAAACATAGGAAAAATTATATAATTAGACTGGATAATAATTTATTTTTCAAGCTATGGAGGTCTTTGTTTGACAATACAAGAAGCCAAAAACGATGCAAGAGAAAACGCATTTATAAGTTTTGATATAGATGAGACAGTGGACAGAGTCGCACTGTTTGGTAACCTAGATATAAATCTTAATCTGATTAGTGAGGCAGCAGGCGTTCAGATAGTGCAAAGAGATAACTCACTTTTGATACGCGGAGAAAAGCCTGAGCTAGCTATAGAGATGCTCAGGGAGCTCATAGACATAATGCATAGCGGAGAGTTCCTCGACGAACAAAAGGTGAACTACGTAATTCAGCTTAAGGCAGAGGGCGGTTCATACAGCGAAAGCGGAGTCGGAAAAGATGTCATCTGCTTTACAGCAAAGGGAAGGCCTCTAAAGGCCAAGACAGTCGGCCAAAAGCGCTATGTCAATGCTGTGAGAAAGAGCGACATGGTCTTTGGCATAGGGCCAGCTGGAACGGGTAAGACCTATCTTGCAGTAGCTCTTGCTGTAAGCGCATATAAGAACAAAGAGGTTGAGAAGATAATCCTGACAAGACCAGCTGTTGAAGCAGGTGAGAAGCTGGGATTTTTACCGGGGGACCTTCAGGATAAGGTGGACCCATATCTTAGACCAGTATACGATGCGCTATATGATCTTCTTGGGAGAGATAATGCTCTAAGACTTAAGGAGCGTGAGATTATAGAGGTTGTTCCTCTAGCGTATATGAGAGGTAGAACCCTAGATAATGCCTTTATCATACTTGATGAGGCTCAGAACACGACCTGCGAGCAGATGAAGATGTTTTTGACGCGTATGGGCTTTGGTTCCAAGATTGTGGTTACAGGTGACGTGACACAGATAGATCTTCCAGCAGGAAAGAAGAGCGGACTTATAGATGCCGATAGAGTCCTAAAGGGCGTAAAGGGCATAGAATTCTGCTATCTGAGGGAGATGGACGTCGTTAGACACGAGATGGTTAAGCGCGTAATCAGCGCCTACGATAGGTATTATAAGCATCATCCAAAGAAGGAAGAGAAATAATGGAAATCTATTATGAGAATGAACAGGTGGTCAGCGAGGAGCTGCTAGCTTTGATGGAAGAAAGCGCAAGGCTTTGTCTAGAAAAGGAAGGGATTCCAGAGGAGAACTGCGAGTTTTCGGTCAGCTTTGTGGACAGGGAAGAAATTAAAGAGCTAAACAGCACATATAGAGGTGTTGACAAGGTCACAGATGTGCTTTCGTTTCCTCAGTTTGAGGATTTTAGCGAGCTTCCTGAGGATCAGATAATCTGCCTTGGCGACATCGTAATCTGCGAGGATAGGGCGAAGGAGCAGGCCGAGGAATTGGGGCATTCGTATGAGCGTGAGATAATATATCTATTTACGCATAGTGTTCTTCATCTTCTTGGCTACGACCACATGGATGAGGAAGAGAAGGCTGAGATGAGGCAGCGTGAAGAAGAAGTAATGACGGAGCTTAAGCTTAATAGGGTTTAGAGCAAGCTACTTCTTAAAGGAGGAAGTCATGAGTAATATAACAGATGTCGATCTATATAAGCTCGCAAGAAAAGCTGCGAGAAATGCCTATGCACCGTTTTCGGGCTTTAGGGTTGGAGCAGCAATTTTGACGACAACAGGTGAGATTTTTACAGGAGTAAATGTTGAAAACTCAAGCTATGGCGCTACGATATGCGCTGAGCGCGTCGCATGTGCAAAGGCGATTTCAGAGGGCTTTAGAAACTTTGAGGCTATTGCTGTTGCGACATATTCAGGGGACCAGGCAGTTCCGTGTGGAATGTGCAGGCAGTTTCTCTTTGAGTTTGCGCCAAATCTCAAGGTTATAACAGGAAGAGATGAAGAGAATATCGAGGTGACAAGTCTCGATGAACTATTACCGAAAGGATTTAGATTATGAAGTCGGGATTTGCAGGAATTATAGGAAGACCAAATGTCGGAAAGTCGACATTGCTGAACTCCATTCTGGGCGAGAAGATTGCAATTACAACAGATAAGCCACAGACAACGAGAAACAGCATAAGAGGTATTTACACAGAGCATACGGCGGATGGAGACTCAAGCCAGATAGTTTTTATCGATACTCCAGGAATTCACAAGGCTCACAATAAGCTTGGAGCAGCTATGGATGACATAGCTATTAAGACATATAAGGAAGTTGACGTAATACTATTTCTTGTAGATGGAAGTCCGGATAAGGGAAGAGGCGATACATATATCCTAGATATGATTAAGGATGTTGAAACTCCAAAGTTCCTAGTTATTAACAAGGTTGATACCATGGAACCAGAGGAGTTCAAAAAAACATATGATGTCTACGAGAAGATGGGTATCTTTGATGAGATATTTGGCATTTCGGCTCTCAAGGGAACTCATGTAAAGAAACTTGTGAAGGCGATTCAGGGATATCTAGAGGAGGGACCTATGTTCTTCCCAGAGGATATGGTAACTGATCACCCAGAACGCTTTATCGTAAGTGAAATCATCAGAGAGAAGCTTTTGATGTACCTAAACGAAGAGGTGCCACATGGCGTTGCCGTTGAGATAGAAAGCTATAAGGAAAATCCTAAGCTAACCGAAATCGGTGCCGTTATCTACTGCGAGAGAAAGTCGCACAAGGGCATCATCATCGGAAAGCAGGGAAAGAAGCTAAAGGGCATAGGAAAGAGCGCAAGGCTAGAGATAGAAGCACTTCTGGGAGTTAGGGTTTACCTACAGCTATTTGTAAAGGTCAAAGAGAACTGGCGTGACTCAGACTTTGCTATCTCAAACTTCGGATACAGCGAGGACAGGTGATAGCATGCTTGCCGATTCTACAGGAATCATTTTAAGGCGAATAAATGCAACCTCGGGCAGGAAGATGCTCTCCATATTCACGCAAAAATACGGAAAGATAAGTGCGGGCACAAGCATCTCAGAAAAGAGTAGCAAGGGCAAGGCGACGCTGAGTCTAAACCGATTTACCTACGGGCGCTACGAGATTTTTAGGAGCCGTGACTTCTACAATGTCAACAGCGGAGAGGTAGTGAAGAGCTTTTTCCGAATAGGAGAGGATCCAGACAAGTACTTTGCAGCATCCTTTGCGCTAGAGCTGACAGACAAGGCGCTTCCGGAGGAACTTCCTCAGCCAAAGCTTTTGAACGAGCTTGTGGATTTTCTTGGAACGCTTGAGGATAGAAGCAAGGGATTCATAACCCTTGTCATAGCCTATGAAATTAAGCTGCTAGATGCCGTAGGAATGCTTCCAAATCTAGATGAATGCGTGGTTTGCGGATCAAAGCCAGATGATGCGAAAAAGCTCAGGTATTTTAGCGTCGAAGACGGAGGAATGATATGCGAGGAATGCATGAGAAAAATAGAACAGGAAATCGCACAAAATTCTAAGTCTAGGGCAAAGCCGAGATTGATTTATAGCCCTAAATTTGATATAGTTAGTATAATTAAATATTTCTCCAAAAAAACTATCTCTGCCTTCGGAAACATCATGCTTGATGCCGAAACAGAGGAGGAACTTTATAAGATTTTAAGAGAATATATTTCATATCATATGGATGTAGGTACGCTTAAGAGCGAGCTATATCCTAGCATTGTATAGGAGGTTTGCAATGGAAATTACATTAGAAAAGATTGAATTAGTAAGGGATCGCACAGGGGTAACCTACAAGGAAGCCAAGGAAGCTTTAGAAGCGGCAAACGGAAACGTTGTAGATGCGATAATCGCAATTGAAGAGACAGTAGACTGCTCAGACAAAAACAGCACTAAAGCTAAGAAGGATGCTTTGATAGGTCGCATGAAGGAGATGTTTGAGAAGGGTAATGTTTCAAGAATCGTTGTATCAAGAGACGATAACACATTCCTAAACATTCCGCTAAATGTAGGTATAGTAGGAACAGTAATCGCACCATGGGGAATGATCGCTGGTGTTGTTGCTGCTCTAGGATTTAGATGCAAGATTGAGTTTATTAAGGACGATGGATCAGTGATAGACCTATCAGAGAAGGCTAATGACTTCTACGACACAGCTAAGGAGAAGGGAACTGACTTCTATGCTGACATGAAGGAGAAGGCACCAGAGGTTTACTCAGACCTAGTTAACAAGGGTGGAGAAGCCCTAAACAAGGCTAAGGATGTTGCAGCTGATGTAGCAGCTAAGGCTAAGAGCAAGGTTGTTAAGAACGATTTTGCTGATGATATCAATCTAGACGATATTGAAGAGGCTGAGGAAGCAGTAGAAGAAACTGCAAAGGAAGCAGTTGATAAAGCAGCAGATGCTGTTAAGGACGCTGCAGACACAGTTAAGGAAAAGGTAGAAGAATAATCGGAATCAAATCCGAATTCAATTTGAATTAATTTGAAATACAAGGGAAGCAGGTTATTTTTACAGATGGAAAACAGTAAAGCAACGATGGAAAAAATTGTCGCATTAGCAAAGAACAGAGGATATGTTTATCCTGGTTCTGAGATTTACGGCGGTTTGGCTAACACATGGGACTACGGTCCTTTGGGCGTAGAGTTTAAGAACAATGTTAAGAAGGCTTGGTGGAAGAAGTTCGTACAGGAATCCAAGTACAATGTCGGGCTCGACGCAGCTATTTTGATGAACCCACGCACATGGGAGGCATCTGGGCACATCGGAGGCTTTGCTGATCCTCTTATTGACTGTAAGGAATGTAGATCGAGATTCCGTGCAGATAAGCTAATTGAGGACTATCGTAGTGAAAAAGGTCTTCCAGAAGAAGCTATCGACGGCTGGTCAAATGAAAAGCTAGAGGAGTACATCAGAGACGAGCAGATTGCTTGTCCTGAGTGTGGCAAGAGCAACTACACAAACATCAGACAGTTCAATTTGATGTTTAAGACCTTCCAGGGCGTAACCGAGGACTCACAGTCACAGATTTACCTTCGCCCAGAGACAGCGCAGGGAATTTTCGTAAACTTCAAGAATGTGCAGAGAACTTCCCGTAAGAAGATTCCGTTCGGAATAGCACAGATTGGTAAGTCGTTCAGAAATGAGATTACTCCTGGTAACTTCACATTCAGAACAAGAGAGTTTGAGCAGATGGAGCTTGAGTTCTTCTGTAAGCCGGGTGAGGACTTAGAGTGGTTTAACTACTGGAGAACATACTGCGTTGACTTCCTAAAATCACTTGGAATGACGATGGAAAACATCAGAACAAGAGACCACGAGAAGGAAGAACTGTCACACTACAGCAACGCGACAACAGATATCGAGTTCCTATTCCCATTCGGATGGGGTGAGCTATGGGGTATCGCAGACAGAACTGACTTTGACCTCAGCAAGCATGCAGAGTTCTCAGGTCAGGACATGACATATCTTGATCCAGATACAAATGAGAGATATGTTCCATACTGCATAGAGCCATCGCTTGGAGCAGATAGAGTTGCGCTTGCATTCCTAGTTGATGCATACGATGAAGAGGTTCTATCAACTGACGATAACGGCAAAGAGGATACGAGAATTGTCCTAAGACTTCACCCAGCGCTTGCACCATTTAAGGCTGCTGTGCTACCTCTATCAAAGAAGCTTTCAGTCGTTGCAGAGCCTATATTTGAAGAACTATCAAAGTACTTTAACGTAGACTATGACGCATCAGGATCTATCGGTAAACGCTACCGCAGAGAGGACGAAATCGGAACTCCATTTAGCATCTGCGTGGACTTTGATACTGAGACAGACGGCTGCGTAACTATCAGAGATAGAGACACCATGGAACAGATAAGAATTCCAGTTTCAGAAGTAAGAAGCTATATCGAAGAAAAGCTTGTATTTTAAGCAAAAAAATAGGAGAACAACAGCATGAAGCATTTTGTTTACTCGTTTAACGAAGGATCAAAGGATATGCGCAACCTACTAGGCGGAAAGGGCGCTAACCTTGCAGAGATGACAAAGATAGGACTTCCAGTACCTTTCGGATTTACAATTACAACCGAGGCCTGTAACGAGTACTATCGCAATGGAGGAAAGCTTGGCGAGGAACTAATTTCCGAGATCAAAGAAAAGCTGAGTGAACTTGAGAATGTAACAGGCAAGACTTTTGGAAGCACAACAAATCCACTTCTTGTTTCTGTAAGATCAGGATCGGTATTCTCTATGCCGGGAATGATGGATACCATTCTCAATCTAGGCCTAAACGACGAGTCAACTAAGGGACTTGCAGACCTTACGGAGAATAGAAGATTTGCTCTAGACAGCTTCCGTAGATTTATACAGATGTACGGAAACGTAGTTATGGAGATAGATAGCAAGAATTTTGAAGACATCATAGAAAAAGCAAAGCACGACCGCGGAATCATGTATGATATCGATCTTGATGAAGAGGCTCTTTGCGAAATCATCGACGAGTATAAGAAGGTTGTTAGATATGGACAGGAGGGTGGTTTCCCATCAGATCCTAAGGTTCAGCTAATCGAGGCCGTAAAGGCAGTATTCCGCTCATGGAATAACGACAGAGCGATTAGATATAGAAGAATGGAGAGAATTCCTGATTCACTAGGAACTGCCGTAAACGTTCAGTCCATGGTATTTGGTAATATGGGTAATACATCTGGAACAGGTGTAGCATTTACTAGAAGCCCTGTAAACGGAGACAACCACGTGTACGGTGAATTCCTTGTAAATGCACAGGGTGAGGACGTTGTAGCTGGTATTAGAACACCTAAGCCTATCAGCGAGATGGCAGAGTCTTTCCCTGAGGTATATGAGGACTTCATGAACATCGCAAAGGTGCTTGAGCAGCACTATAAGGATGCTCAGGACATGGAGTTTACTGTTGAGCGTAATAAGCTTTACATGCTTCAGACAAGAGCCGGAAAGCGTACAGCTCAGTCAGCGGTTAAGATTGCTGTAGATATGGAAAGAGAAGGTCTCATCGACAGAGAAACAGCTGTTATGAGAATAGAGCCAGGTCAGATTGACCAGCTTCTCCATCCAAGATTTGACGAGGACGAGCTAAAGGGAGTTTCAGCTATTGCAAAGGGACTTCCAGCATCACCAGGTGCAGTTAGCGGAAAGATATATTTCAATGCTCTAGAAGCTGAAGCTGCAGTAAAGAAAGGCGAGAAGGTTGTTCTCGTAAGAGAGACAACTTCACCAGAGGACCTTGCAGGAATGATCGCAGCAGGCGGAATCCTTACAGCAAAGGGAGGAGTTACATCCCACGCTGCTGTAGTTGCAAGACAGATGGGTAAGTGCTGCGTAGCAGGATGTTCAGAAATCGTAGTTTCTGAGGATAAGAAGGAACTCAAGACTAAGGACAAGGTTTACGGAGAGGGAGATGTTATCTCACTTGACGGTTATAATGGAAAGGTTTACGAGGGCGAAATCCACACTGTAGAGCCAAACCTATCAGGTGACTTTGGCGTTATCATGTCATGGGCTGACGGAATCAGAAGCCTCAAGATTAGAACAAATGCAGATAAGCCTGAGGATGCGCTTAAGGCTTTAGAGTTTGGTGCAGAGGGAATTGGACTTTGCAGAACTGAGCACATGTTCTTTGAGGAGAATAGAATCCCAGCTATCAGAAGAATGATAGTTGCAGATACAGAAAGCGAAAGACGTGAGGCTCTTGATGCACTTCTTCCATACCAGAAGAACGACTTCAAGGGAATCTACGAGGTTATGAAGGAGAATCCAGTAACTATTAGACTTCTAGATCCACCACTACATGAGTTCCTTCCTCACACAGATGCAGAAATCAAAGGACTTGCAGAAAAAATTGGCGTCCCTTATGAAAAGCTTGTAAGAAGAACTGACGAGCTTCACGAGAACAACCCAATGCTCGGTCACAGAGGATGTAGACTTGCTATAAGCTATCCTGAAATCGCAGAGATGCAGACAAGAGCTATCATGGAAGCTGCTATAGAGGTAAGCGAAGAGAAGGGCTATAATATCGTTCCTGAAATCATGATTCCTCTAACATCAAGCGATAAGGAAATGGCATATATCAAGGATATCGTTGCTAAGGAAGCTGAGAGATGTAAGGAGGAGAAGTCATCGGACATCAAGTACGTGATAGGAACGATGATTGAGACTCCAAGAGCTGCACTTACAGCAGACGAAATCGCAGAAAGCGCTGAGTTCTTCTCATTTGGTACAAATGACATGACTCAGATGACATACGGCTTCTCAAGAGATGATACTGCTAAGATCATCGAAACATACATCGAGAAGAACATCTTTGAGGAGGATATCTTCCGCTCAATTGACGAAAAGGGTGTAGGTAAGCTACTCGATATCGCAGTTAAGCTCGGAAGACAGACAAGAAACGACCTCAAGGTAGGTATCTGCGGAGAGCACGGTGGTGACCCAAGAAGTATAGAGTTCTGCCATAAGCTAGGACTAAACTATGTTTCATGTTCACCATACAGAGTTCCAATTGCAAGAATAGCAGCAGCACAGGCAGCAATTAAGAGCAATCAGGAATAATAATTTGATTAACAAAGGGTGTCATTAATTTGGCGCCCTGTTTTGATGTAAAAATTATATTTGTGTTAGATTTACGTTCATGATAACTCTCTGAAAGCTTTACATACCAATGCTTAGGGACGGAATTTTTTAAAATTTGACTTTTAATAAACAGTAGTGTATAGTAATAAATATAAAGATAGTTTAGAAAATGTTTAAATTTTAATGTTTATAAGCAATCAAAGGGGCGTATAATATAAATAACACGTGCATAAGATGTGCACCGCAGTAGTTAACCGAAAGGAGTTAATATCATGTCAATAGAAAACAAGATTGATCAGGCTAAGGGTGCTGTAAAAGAAGGTCTAGGAAAAGTAAGTGGAGATAAAAAGACTGAAAAAGAAGGTTCAGTAGAAAAGGCTGCTGCTAAAGTAAAAGAAGTAGCAGAAGATGTAAAAGAAGCTGCTGAAGATGCTATTGAAGATGTAAAGAAAATGGTTAAATAATGAGACTATTATTTATCAAATCCTTTTATTATAAAACTAGTAAATTTCAGTAATATTAAATAGGAATCTATATAGGTAACCGGCAAAAGTAGAACTTAAGTCGGTTA
>ERZ772958.356-NODE-356-length-20209-cov-42.349658_pt1 | contig 20209 bp, 15 predicted proteins | sample MGYA00580681_ERZ772958 | MGnify/ENA primary metagenome ERZ772958 (study PRJEB29015, sample SAMEA2738089) | human oral metagenome | biome: human oral; feature: human-associated habitat; material: saliva | place: China | collected 2275 ...
AGGCCGACCACCCCGAGTACAGCAAGCTGACCCCGGCTGACCTGCCGGGTGTGCGTCTGCTGCTTGATGGCCGCCGCATCACCGATCCGGCGCTATTTACCGGCGTGCCGCGCATCACCATCGGTGGCGGCGAGTGACCCCGGAGGCGCTCTGAGCGTGGTGGTCGCCTCGATCCCGGTGATGAGCCCAGTTGGTGACGGCTCCTGGTGGACCGTGTGGCCCACCGTGGTCGTCGCGGTCGCCCTGGCGTTCTTCCCCGGATGGCAGGTGGCACGCGCCTGGGGCGTCCGCGGGCTCACCGGCATCGGGGCGGCTCCCGCGCTCTTCCTCGGCCTTGTCGGCCCGGGAACGGTGATCGCCGGGGCGCTCGGCATCCGCTGGGGAAGGGGGGACCTTCTCCTCGGGCCCGCCGGATGGCTGTGGGTGGCCGTGGTACTCCTCGGGGCCCTCCTGACCCGCTCTCGAGGGCTCTCGCGTGACGCGGCTCGTCCTGGAGGCGGCGGCAACGCCCTGACACCGCCGGCCCTCAGTCGCCGGGGGACACGACTGGTGGCCGGGGCGGTCGCGTTCTCGGGCCTCATCACGGTCCTGCCCGCTCTCATCGGTACCCGTGGCCCTCAGTCGCCGCCGCAGGCCTCCGACGCCGTCTTCCACCTGTCCGCTGTCGCCTTCGTGCGCCAGGAGGGCAATGCCTCGCCGCTGGGCGGGTTGGCCTCCATGTACGACGGCGCCGTCGGCTACTACCCGACCGGATGGCACGCCCTGGCCGTCCTCCTACCCGGGAACGTCGTCGTCGGCGCCAATGTCCTGGTGCTGGTGACTGCCGGACTGATCTGGCCGCTGGGCATGGCGGCGTTGCTGCACGAGGTGCTTGGCCGTATCCGCTCCTCCACGACCGCTGCCGACGGCGTCGTCCTCGCTGCCGGCACAGCGCTGTCCGGCTCGGTAGTGAGTCTTCTGCTGCTCCTGACCAGCACCTGGCCCTATGCCTTGAGCCTCGCCGTCCTGCCCGGGGCACTGGCCCTCGTTGTCAGGGCCTGCGCTCCTGGTAAGGCGGGGCCCGCCGTCCGGGCCGGTGCGCTGGCCATGGCGGCGCTGGCCAGTATCGGCGTCGTGACCGCCCACGGCGCCGGACTGTTCAACCTCGCCGTTCTCGGCGGCCCGGTGGCTCTGGCCTCGTTCATGCCGCTTCTCACCCGCTGGTGGCGTCGCGGTGGGGCCCAACGAGCCGCACTGCTGGGGGGCGCGGCCGGTGGAGTGATCGTCGTCGCCGCGGGCGCCTGGGTGATGCGCTCCTCCCTGGCCTCGGTCATGGCCTATTCGCGCCCCGGCGGGAACCTGCCCGAGACGACCTGGGCGGTCCTCACCGACCACCCGCTCCTGGCCACGTACACCCCCTGGTACCTGGGCAACGCCGTGGTGACTGGTCTCGCCCTGCTCGGGGCGGTCTCGGCCTGGCGGACGCCGGGGATGCGGCGCTGGTGCGCGGGGACCGGTCTGGCCATCGTCCTCATCCTGCTGGCGGCCGGCCCGCAGTGGCCGCTGCGAGCCCTAGCCGGGCCCTGGTACACCCAGCGGGCCCGCATCATGCCATTGGTCACGATCGGAGTGCTCGTCCTGGCCGCCTGGGGAGTCGCCGAGGCGCAGCGCCGCTGGGGGAGGGGCGTGGACGAGGCGGAGGAGAGTGCTGAGGGGACCTCCGCCCCTCACCCTGATGACCGCCCACAGCGGCCCTCATGGCGACGTCGGGCAGGCATGCTTGCGAGGCGCAACGTGCCGGCCTGCCTGCTCCTGGCCTCGCTCGTCCTGGCCCCCGCCTGGCGCTGGAGCCTCAAGACGGAGATCCTCCGGTCCATCCACGACCCCTCGCGCATCGTCTACGGCACCATGCTCAGTGATGAGGAGCTCGCCCTCATCCGCCGTGCTCCCTCGACCCTGCCCGCTGACGCCGTCGTCCTGGGGAATCCCTCGAACGGGAGTGCCTACCTGTGGAGCGTGGCCGGAGTGAGAGTGGTCTATCCCTCCAGGCCGGAACCACCCGCGCAGGACCTGGCCTGGCTGGGACGCCACCTCCACGAGATCGGCTCGAATCCGCGGGTGTGCAGCATCCTCAAGCAGCGGGGCGTGCGCTACTACTACACCGACAGCACGGTGCCCGACGGCGCCACCGGTGGCGGCCGCGAGCCGCTGTGGGGTCAGGCCCTGGACCGGCTGCCCCACCAGTACCTCGAGGAGATCGACCGCACGCCGGACGGCACCGTCTCCCTGTGGCGCATCACCGCCTGCGACTGACGCGGCGAACAGCCTGGTTCTCAGTCCTCCCAAGCGGTGCGGTCGGTGCCCAGCAGAACCGCGAGGCCGATCGGCGCGACCATGATGAGGGGCGCCGTGTAGCGGAATGGCGTGACGGTGGGAGCCGCAACCATGAGCGTTGCCCACAGCAGGATCACGGGTGCGTAGATCGCCACCCACTCTCGCCACCCGGCGTAGACGAAGCCGACCACGCTCAGAGCCACCACCCACATCCAGGTTCCCGGGCCCGGCATGACCTCCATGGCCCGCACGGCGGCCTCCGCCACCGGTTGCCAGGGCTTCGGCAGGAGCGAGTGGCTGACGACGCCGGCGCGGGCGTAGTCGCGGATCAGCTGATCGCGGTCGGCCGGGTGGTTCGAGACCACGGAGACGAAACGGGACTGCCCCTCGGTGCCGATCGGGTCGGCGTCGAAGCGCCACAGGTTGCTGGTATGCACGAGGAAACCGGTGACGAAGGGGTGTGGGCACGCCACCAGTGCCCGTCCCCACGCGGAGAGGAACTGGCCGCGGTGCGTATCGAGGTAGGTCCTGTTGAAGGCCGGGGAGTCCTTGACCGGGTCGACGCTGGAAGGCCGGTAGGCCCGCTTCCAGGCCTCGGGGGACAGGATGCTGTCGAAGACCTGGCGGCTGGCCGACGGCAGGCAGCCGGCGTCGTGGGTCAGGGTTACCCGACCATCTGCAACGGGATGCCCACGCCCTCCTCAACGTGCTGGGACTGCGCCGTCATGGCCGAGGGTACAACGATGATGACGAGGGCGAGGGCGGTGACCGCCAACGCCCGGCGCAGGTGTGCCCGCGACCACCACACCACCAGCGCCAGGGCGATCAGAACCACAGGCAGGGCGTTGCTGCGCATGAGCGCGAAGTCCGCCGGCACCACCACGACCACGGCGAAGGAGTAGTCGGCCACCAGCGGCATCAGTGCGCAGTATGCGATGAGAGAACCGGTCACTCCGCGTGAGGCCCCCTTGCGGTCCAGGAACACGACGAGACCGCTCACGCAGGTCGCCCACAACAGCATCTGTCCCGCCGACAGCAGCACGACGCCGGTCAGGTCGCCCCCGACCAGGCGCCCCAGCCGGAACATGGCCACGATCATCAGCCTGTAGGTGATGGGGTGCTGGGCCCCGGCGCCGAACGGGTCCGTCAGGATCCAGGCCGTGTCGTTCATTGAGGCCATCGGCCACAGGTGCCCGTACAGCAGGGACCAGCAGGTCAACGGAATCAGGAAGGCCCTCAGTGCCAGCCACCGCACGCAGCGGCGATCACCACCCTGCTGCGAGCGGGGGCCTCTGCGCCGTGCGGCCAGATCCACCAGGGCCAGGAAGCCCCAGCACGCGGCGCCGCTGAGAATCAGGGCGACCAGCAGCCGCAGTGGGCTGAAGGATCCCTCCAGGAGCGCTCCGGCTGCCCGCTGGACTCGGCCGACGGTCTGCGAGACGGTGTCCACCGCCGCGAAAGCGGCTGCGAAGAGGCAGGTCGTCACCGCCCGACGTTGTCGGCGAGGAGCGTCTTCCCGGGGATTCGGAGCCGGCTCCTGCGGTGGGCCGTGGTGACCGGACCGGGAGGAGGGGCACAGCGGTGGCGGTAGGCACAGTGGCACAGCGTGGATCTCCGGGCCGGGGACACATGGCAGAGCGCCGTAGCGCTGGATGGAGACGCGTGTGGGGTCCCCCGCAGAGGACCCCACACGTCACGGCTCATCGATGGCGGCTCGATAGTGGCGCTGCCCGGTCACTGGCCCTGAGCGGCGTACTTAGCCTCAACCTCAGCCTTGAGCGGACGCCACCAGGCCTCGTTGTTGCGGTACCAGTCGATGGTGGCCTGCAAGCCTGAGCGGAAGTCAGTGAACTTAGGCTGCCAGCCCAGCTCCTCAACCAGCTTGGAATTGTCGATGGCGTAGCGCATGTCGTGGCCGGGGCGGTCAGCAACGTGCTCGTAGTCGTTGGAGTCGTGGCCCATGAGCTCCAAGATCAGCTCCACAACCTCCTTGTTGTTCTTCTCGCCGTTAGCGCCGATGAGGTAGGTCTCGCCAATACGGCCCTTCTCAATGATGTCCCATACGGCGTCGTTGTGGTCTAGTACGTGGATCCAGTCACGCACGTTCTGGCCGGCACCGTAGAGCTTGGGGTGCACGCCATCGATCAGGTTAGTGATCTGACGCGGAATGAACTTCTCAATGTGCTGGTAGGGGCCGTAGTTGTTGGAGCAGTTAGAGATGGTGGCCTCAACCCCGAAAGACCGCACCCAAGCGCGTACCAGCAGGTCAGAGCCGGCCTTGGAGGAGGAGTAGGGGGAGGAGGGGTTGTAAGGGGTAGTAGGGGTGAACTTGGCCGGGTCATCCAGCTCCAGGTCACCGTAAACCTCATCGGTGGAGATGTGGTGGAAGCGGGTGCCGTGAGCGCGTACGGCCTCTAGCAGGGTGAAAGTACCCACCAGGTTGGTCTTGATGAAGGGGGAGGGGTCACGCAGAGAGTTGTCGTTGTGGGACTCAGCAGCGAAGTGCACTACCACGTCGGCGTCGGCAACTAGCGGGTCAACCGTGTCGCGGTCAGCAATGTCACCCTTAACTAGGGTTACCTTGTCGGTCACATCCGCTAGCGACAGCGGGTTACCGGCGTAGGTTAGCTTGTCTAGGACCGTGATCTTGGCGTCAGGGTGACGCACCAGGGTCTGGTGTACAAAGTTAGCGCCGATAAATCCAGCACCGCCGGTAATTAGAACGTGCATGGGCTTTCACTTTCTATGCCTGGGAAAACATGCGGAATATGTCAATAATGCCATATCTCGCATGACTCGTCTCTACATCACTAAAGCTGACGTGCTTAAAGCTGATTGGTAAACTACCAACTATGGCGAAAACTGTCTTGGTAACTGGTGCTGGTGGCTATATCGGACGCCACGTGGTGCGAGCCCTACTCGCGCGCGGGCTCGACGTAAGCGTGGTTGACCTGCGCTTAGATGAAGTAGATCCGCGTGCTCGCTGCGTGGATGTGGACCTGTTCAACGCTGGCGAGGATATTTACGACCAGCTTGGCCGTCCCGACGTAGTTATTCACCTGGCTTGGCGTGACGGTTTTGTGCACAACTCCCCGGCCCATATTGATGATCTACCCAAGCACTACCACCTGATTGAAAACCTACTAAAGGGTGGTCTAAAGCAGATCGCAGTCATGGGTTCCATGCACGAGGTGGGCTACTGGGAGGGCGCCATCGACGCCGACACCCCCTGCAAGCCGGCTTCTCTCTACGGTATTTCCAAGAACTCCCTACGCCAGATCACCTCCCTGCTAGCCAGCCAGTATGGTGCGCAGATGCAGTGGATTCGCGCTTACTACATCGTTGGCGACGACGCCCACGGCTCCTCCATTTTCTCCAAGCTACTTGCCGCCGCTAATGAGGGTAAAACCACCTTCCCCTTTACCACCGGCAAGAACCTATACGACTTTATCTCCATCACCGAGCTGGCCCGTCAGATCTCTGCTGTGGTAGCCCAAAACCAGATAGACGGCATTATCAACGTCTGCACCGGCAAGCCCATGAGCCTAGCCGAGCGGGTAGAGGCCTACATCCAGGAAAACAACCTGGGTCTAACCCTGCAGTATGGAGCTTTCCCTGACCGCCCCTACGACTCTCCTGGAGTGTGGGGAGACGCCACCAAGATCGCGCAGATCCTGGCGCTAAGTGGCGAAAGCCTGGAGGCCTGAGTGAAACGCGCCGGTATTTTCCTGTTCTATGACCCTGAAGGCAAAGTAGACGACTACATCCTGGGCTGCTTGGGTTCACTCCAGCAGCACATGGACTACCTGCTGGTGGTGTCCAACTCGCCTTTGAATGAGTCGAACCGTAAGCGTCTAGAGTCAGTATCTAGCGAAGTTATGGAGCGTAAAAACGTCGGCTACGACGTCGGCGCTTACCGTGACGGCCTACGTCACCTGGGCTGGGACCATATGGGCGACTATGACGAGCTGGTGCTGTTTAACTACACCTTCTTCGCCCCCATCCACCCCTGGGCCAGCCTATTTGAGCGCACAGACAAGTGGGACACCGACTTTTGGGGCATCACTGAACACGATGAAGTACGCCCCCACCCCTTCCTACCTAAATTGGTTATGCCCCGCCACATCCAGTCCCACTGGATTGCGGTGCGTTCCAGCCTGTCCGCCACTAAAGACTGGCGCTCCTACTGGGAAGACATGCCCCCAATTGAGTCTTACAACGACTCTATCCAGTGGCACGAAAGCCGCTTCACCGGCTACTTCAACGCCCTGGGCTACCGCCATGAAGTGGCCTACAACGTAGACGACTACCCTTCAGCTAACCCGGTGTTTGATAACGCCAGTTTGCTACTGCAAGACGGTTGCCCCATCCTTAAACGCCGCAACCTATTCCACAACCCCCTACACCTAGACCGCTTTGCGATTATTGGTGCAGACATGCTGGAGCAGGCCCGCGCTGCCGGCTATGACACGGACCTGATCCTGTCTAACCTGGCACGCACCTCTAAGCCTCGCGACCTGGTCACTAACGCTGGCCTGACCTGGGTGGTGCCCCAAAGCGCTAGTGAGGAAACCTACGCCGCTGCCGCCAAGCAGAAAGTTTTGGCTGTAGCCCACATTTTCTACGCCGATATGGCTGAGGAAATTCTTGAGCGTCTATCGGTACTGCCCAAGGGCTACTATTTGGTGGCCACCACCTCTAATGAGGAAAACCAGGCCCAGATTCGCGCCGTCATGGAGCGCTACGGGGTTGAAGGTGAAGTGCGTGTAGTGGCCTCCAACCGGGGCCGTGACATTGGTGCTTTCCTGGTTGACTGCAATGACGTACTGGCCAGTGGCAAGTGGGACATTGTGGTCAAGATTCACTCCAAGAAATCAGTGCAGGATGACTACAACGCCGCCCAGCTGTTTAAAACTCACCTGTACGACAACCTGCTAAATTCACGTGCGCATGTGGCCAATATTTTGGCTGAATTTGCCGCCCACCCCGCCCTGGGGATGGTGCTAGCGCCGCTGCCGCACATGGGTTACCCAACCATGGGCCACGCCTGGTTCACTAACCGTGAGCCGGCTCAGGCTGTGGCCAAACGCCTGGGGATTAATGTCCCCTTCGACAAGGACATGCCCCTGGCCACCTACGGCTCCATGTTCATTGCTCGCCCCCAGGCCCTAACCAAGCTGGTTAACGCCGGTTTTAAGCCCGAAAACTTCCCCGTTGAGGGCGGCTATAAGGATGGCTCTTTGGCCCACGTGTTAGAGCGCCTTATGGCTTATGCTGCACTGAGCGAAGGCTTCTATGTGCGCCCAGTGCTAGCCCCCAAGTGGGCTGAGGTTTACTACGGTTACTTGGAGTACAAGCTGGCCGCAGTCTCCTCATTCCTACCTCCCTTTACTATTGATCAAGTTCCCTACCTTAAAGCTCACGGGGGTCCAATACCCAACGTGTTGGCAAGTATCAAAGTCAACATCATGTTGCGCCAACCCAAGGTAGGCAATGCGCTTAAACCCGCGTATCGCTTAGTTCGTAAAGGTGCCGCGACTGTACGTAAGCTACATCGACACTAAGGAGGGTAATGAACGAGCGTAAACGGGTCATTGATCTGACCTGGAGGATGGCTCGGCGCTCTATTTCCTCAGAATTTAAGGGAACTGCGCTGGGCCGTGCCTGGTCGTTTATCAACCCGCTGGCTACCATCGCGGTTTTCTCGGTGATTTTCGGCTTGGTTTTCCGTGGCGGGGTGGAGCCTGGTAAAAACTCGGGGATTGATGCATTCGCGCTGTGGATCGGCGTGGGCATTATTGCCTGGAACTTTATCTCTAACTCGGTTATGCGGTCCATGGATTCCCTAGTGGGTAACGCTGGACTGCTAACCAAGGTGTACTTTCCGCGCCAAACCCTGGTTTATTCAGCAGTATTGGCTTTGGTTTATGACTTTGCCTTTGAATTAACGGTGCTGCTGGTAATTATGCTGATTGCTGGCGGCCCCACGGTGCTGCTGTTTATTCCGCAGCTAATTGCTATTACCGTTTTAGCGGCCGTATTTACTACCGGCCTAGGCATGATGCTGGCTATTGCCAGCGTCTATTTCCGCGATATCTCTCACCTGTGGCAGATTTTTAACCAGGTGTGGATGTATGCCTCGGGCGTGGTTTTCCCGCTGTCTATGCTTGATCAGCTGCAAAACCGACTGTTTAACCAGGGCTGGCAAATTGATGGTCACCCCTTGCCGCTAACCACCACTTTCCGCATGAACCCGGCTGAGCTGTTCCTAGAGGCTTACCGTAGCTGCCTATACGATTTTGCGAACCCTTCGCTGGGTGTGTGGCTTGGCTGCCTAGGCTGGGCCGTGCTGTCTTTTGCAGTAGGACGCTGGGTCTTTAGCCGCTACAGTGCACGCATTGTGGAGGAACTGTAATGACTAACGCAATTACTATTAACGACGTCTCTAAACGTTTTAGGGTTTATAAAGACCGTAACCAGTCCCTTAAAGGTACATTTTTGAAGGGACGCCGGGCCCATTATGAGGATTTTTGGGCGCTTCAGGATATTACTTTCGATATTCCTGCCGGTAAAACTTTCGGTTTGATGGGGCATAACGGTTCGGGTAAATCTACCCTGCTTAAATGTATTGCCAAAATTCTTACCCCCGACACTGGCTCTATTAATGCAACCGGTCGTATGGCCGCCATGCTGGAGGTTGGTTCGGGTTTCCACCCGGAACTATCGGGGCGTGAAAACATTTACCTGAACGGCGCCATTTTGGGTATGAGCCCTAAAGAGATTGACTCTAAACTTGACGCCATTATTGATTTTTCCGGTGTGGAGCGCTTTATTGACCAGCCGGTTAAAAACTATTCCTCAGGCATGTATGTGCGCCTGGGCTTTTCAGTTTCTATTCACGTAGAGCCCGATATTTTGCTGGTTGATGAGGTACTTGCGGTTGGTGACCTAGAGTTCCAAAACAAGTGCATGGAGAAGTTCGCCCAGCTTAAGCAAGATGGCCGCACCGTAGTGGTGGTTAGCCACGGCCTTGAGCAGATGCGTTCCTTCTGTGACCAGGCAGCTTGGCTAGATCACGGCAAACTGGTGGAGGTGGGTAACGCCGCCCAGGTGGTAGACACTTACTCTGACGTAGCCCACCAGGCCATTAAGGTTGAAGGCGGCGGCACTCGCTTTGGTACCGGCCAGGCACAGATCACCAAGATTGAGGTGCTTGATGCCTCTGGTAAGCCAGTAACTATGGTGCGTCCGGGCCAGGCGGTAGATATTCGCCTGGACTATGAAGCCCATGAACGCATTGAAGAGCCCGTTTTTGGGGTTTCTATCGATAGCCGCGACGGCGTATGGGTGTGGGGTCTGCATGGGCGCGATGCTGGATTTGTGCCCCGCTCTATTGAGTCCGGTCGTGGCAGTCTACAGGTGCACATTCCGGCCTTGAACCTGTCACCGGGTTCTTTCACTATCTCCGCAGCCATCCAAAACAAGGAAATGACCGCGATTATTGATGCCCTGCAAAGGGGGCGGCGTTTTGATGTGCTGCCTGGGCCGGGTATGGAAAGCGGCGGCATAGTAATTTTGGGGGCCAGCTATGGCAATTTGCAGCCTGAGCGCGAAATGCTTTCGATCACCCCACGCGGTAAGGCTGAGTTTGACCAACTAGCTCGTGAGCAGATCCGGCTAGCTGAAGAACTGCGCAAGCAGAAGGAAGCCGAACGCGAAGCTGAACAAAAGCAAGACTGACGGATCTGCAGCTCAGCAGCAGTGCGCAGCAGCTCTGCGCAGCCTTTAGTCTGTGTTAACTGACCCGCGCAGCTTGCCCAGCTGGGCACTTAAAGTGCTCTCTTGAAGCTGCCCGGTCAGTTCTTGCAATTGGGCTACCTGCTCGCTTAACTGCTGCACCTGCTTAGTTAAGGCGGCTACCTGCTGGCTTAGATCCGCGTGTACCAGGTTTAGAGCCTCATGTACACCCTGGGAAACCTGCTCAAGCTGGGCCTGGGAGCGGCGATAATATTCGGCGCTAACCAGCGCCTGGCCTAGAAGCGGGTTGGGGGAGTCGGTACGCAGATAGCTTTCCCTAATAGCCAGGTTGTCTTGCTGATGCTCTAGAGCGGCAGTGATCACCGAGTTGCCACTTTCACCAGCCAAACCTGGGCGCTGATGCCAAAAAGCTAGCGCCGGCCCCGCTAGGAAACCTGCCGGCTGGGCCTGCAATAGACGCAGGTTAAAGTCCCAGTCAGCCTGGGTGCTCAGCCGCCCATCCCAATGCCCTACCAGATCAGCGCTGGTGCGGCGAATTAGCTGGGAAATAGGGGGAATATAGTTACCCACCAGCATATCGATCAGATTGAAACTGTGGCGTTCTAAAGCCAAATCGGCTCGCTCAAGAATAGTGATAGTGCCGTCAGATTCAAGTTTTTCGCTAACTAGCTGGGTGCGTGCAGCCACCGCCCCCAGGTGGGGATGAGCCTGCAAAAATGCCACAGTTTTGCTTAAAAACTGCGGGTCCCAAGTGTCGTCGTCGTCGTGAATGGCGAAGAAGGGGGCGCTGGCGCAGGCCAAACCAGATTCCAGGGCAGCCTCGCGCCCGTTAGAGACCTGGTTATTCACCACCTGGGTGCGCTCTTGCAGCTCAGGGGTGGTTTTATCCAGGGCCGCCTGCACAATTTGGGTTTCGCCGCCGTCATTAACAATGATCAGCTCATAGTCGTCCAGCTGCTGGGCCTGCACACTGGCCAGGGCGCGGGAGAGAAAAATGGGGCGATTGCGGGTACGCATAATCACGCTAACTAGCGCGCTCATGGTTTTCTCCTAAAACTAGCTAAAACTAGCCGATACGCGCGTACAGATCTTGCGGGGCGTGGGCTAGGGCCTGAACTAAACCCTGGGCGCGAGCCTGACGCTGGGGGCCTAAAAGCATACGCCCGCCGGTGTTAACCAGGGCCCGAGCCGCCACTGAGGCCGGGGCGTAGCGGGCGGCCACGCGCAGCCGGTTGCGGGTATTCCAGGTGGTAAAAGCCGCTGAGGCCGAATCGGATGAAGCCGCGTGGGCGTGGCGGGCTTGGGCTTGGCGCACGTATTGCACGCGGTAGCCAGCGCGGCGCAGGCGGTAGGAAAAATCGGTGTCCTCGTAGTACATGAACAGGTCTTGGCGCATCCCACCCAACTGACGCCAGGCATGGGCACTAATCGCGCAGGCCCCGCCGCAAATACCAAACACTTCAGGGCTGTCATGTTCCTGCTTGGCTGGGGCCAGCCAGGAGCGGTCATAGCCGTTACCGCAGGCATCTACTACGTTACCGGTGGAGTTGATTAGCTCCACGCCGCTTGGGTCGCTCACCCAGATGCCGCCATCTAGGCCCCGCAGCTGGGCTGAGCCGGTGCTGTGGGTGGTGCCAGCGGTGGGTTCGGTTTGGGCTTCGACACCGGGGCAGTCAAGGCCGACGGCGCTGGGGGCATGCGGGCTGGAAGATTGCGGGCTGGCTGGCTCGGCGCCGTCGTCAACAAGACGCCACCTACCCTCCAAAAGCAGGCGGGCAGTGGTGGCCTCCACCAGATCATGCCCCAGCGGGGCAGTCAGGGCGTCAACAAAGCCCTCTAGCGCATAGGCGTCACTGTTTAACAGCACCAAGGCGTCCTGGCGCAAGTTACGCGCCCCCAGGTTAACCCCATAGCCAAAACCACCGTTGCGTCTAGCTTGCACCAGGCCAAAGCAGGCCGGGCCGGCGCCACCCAGCTGCGCCCCTAGACGGCGCAGGTGGTCCAGGGAATTATCGTGCGGATCGGCGCTGGCAGAGGCATTATCCACCACCACCAGCTCATCACCAGCTTGCAGCTGGGGCCACAGGGAGCGGGCAGCGCGCTCAGTTAACAGCGGGGTACGCCAGTTAACGATTACTACCCGCACGCTTTTACGCTGCTGACTCACTTTTGGGCCTGCTCCATAACCTGCTGGTAGACGCGCAGATGCGCCTTAGCGCAAGCCTTCCACGTCATGGTTTGGGTGCGCTTGTAGCCAGCCAAAGCAAAATGGTCATGTTCGCGGCCAAGTACCCGGCGCAGCCCGGCAGCAATCTGGTCGGGGTCGCTAGGCTCCACCAAAATTCCGCAATCTCCGGCCACCTCAGCGGTGGAGGTGCCCAACGAAGTCACCACCGGCACCGAATGGGCCATAGCCTCAAGCACCGGCAGGCCAAAACCTTCCCAGTAGGAGGGGAACACAAAGGCACGCGCCCCCGCATAGGCCTGCTGCAGGGTGTCTTGGGCCAGGTGTCCGAGCACGTGCACCCGGGAAGTGCCGATAGCCTGAATCAACTGGCGTTCCACGGCGTCGTCGCCCCACCCGCTGGGACCCACCAAAACCAGATCCAACTGCGGGAACTCGCCGGCAATACGGGAAAAAGCGTGCAGCAGGCCGGGCAGATTCTTACGCGGCTCACGGGTGCCAGTCCACAGCACATAGGGGCGTGAAAGCCCATAGGCAGTGCGGAAAAGATCAATCTGGGAGGCGCTTACCTCCTGAACACTAACGCCGTGAGGAATCACATGCACGCGCTCAGGGTTAATCCCGGCCTCATAGCAGTCATCGGCGGTGGCCTGGGAGGGCACAATCACCGCCTGGGCCTCGTTAATGGTGCGCTGCAAAGACTTACGGAAATAGCTGTTGCCACGCTTAGTGAAATGCTCTGGGTTACGCAAAAATGCCAGGTCATGCACGGTTACCACGAGCGGCTTGCGGGTGGGAGGAACAGCCCAGGTGGTGGCGTGAACCAGGTCAGAAGCTGGCAAAATAGCTTCAGCTAGGGGAGAGTGCAAACGGTTCCAAGACTCATACAGGGCCGGGCGCGGCAAATTCGCGTAACGCAACGGCATAGTCTCCAAACCCACCGCGCTGGCGCCCGGATCATTATGGCTGCGGCGGGCGGCAATGCCGGCAACCTTCACCCCCTGGGCGCGCAGGCTGTGGGCCAGGTTAGTGATATATGTGCCAGAACCGCCAGGTACCGGCTGCCACATTTGCTCTACCACCATGGCCACGCGCACATCATTAGGCGCCTGAAAAGCGCCTTGAGCGGCGTCTTTAGCGGTTGAAGACTCAGTGGCGGGGGTGGAAGCAAACGACAAGCGCATGTGCCAATACTACCGCCCATGGCTTTACCTTTATGCTAGTGACATGAAGGTGCTGCTAGATGCCACGGCCATCCCTGCAAATTTGGGCGGCGTGGGACGATATGTAGATGATTTGGTGCCATGTTTGGTATCCCAGGGCGTTAACTTGGCTTTGGCGGTGCAAAGCCGCGACGCCGAGCATTTCGCCGCCCGCGCCCCGCGCGCTCACATCATCACCGTGCCGCACCTGCTGGAACGCCGCTCGGTGCGTATGGCTTGGGAGCAGTCGGGCCTGCCGGCCCTGGTACGTAAGTGGCGCCCAGATGTACTGCACTGCCCTCACTACACTTACCCCACGCGCCTGGCGCTACCCAATGTGGGCGTGGCTGTAACCTTGCATGACGCCACGTTCTTCTCCCACCCCCAGGCCCACTCGCCGCTAAAGCAGCGGTACTTCACCGCCGCCATCACCCGCGCCTCCAACCACGCCGACGCGCTGATTGTGCCCTCCATTGCCACCCGCGACGAATCCATCAAATACGCCGGGGGGAGCCCCGAAAACTACTTCGTGGCCTACCACGGGGTAGACACCAAGCGTTTCTACCCGGTCTCAGATACTGAGCGTGAGCGCGTAGCCGCCTCTCTAGGCTTAGCCGGCCAGCCCTACATTGGTTTCCTGGGCACACTAGAGCCGCGTAAAAATGTGCCCGCACTGGTACGCGCCTGGGTGCAGGCCTTTAGCCAGCAGCCCAACCCGCCGGCGCTAGTGCTAGCTGGCGGTAAAGGCTGGGATGAAGAAATCGAACCGGCCCTAGCGGGCGTGCCCAGCCACATGCGCGTACTGCGTCCGGGCTACCTGCCGCTAGAGGATCTGCCCGGTTTCCTCTCCGGCTGCCAGGTTTTGGCTTACCCCAGTGTGGGTGAAGGCTTTGGCTTGCCGGTGCTAGAGGCCATGGCTTGCGGGGCGGCCGTGCTAACCACCCGGGAGCTGTCTTTGCCTGAGGTGGGCGGCGACGCCGTAGCTTACTGTGAGCCCGACGTCGACTCTATCGCCGAGGCTTTAAGCTCACTTAGCGCTGACGCCACCTTACGCCAGCAGCTAGGGGCAGCCGCCCAAAAGCGCGCCAGTGAATTTACCTGGCAGCGCGCGGCGGTAGAACACATTAAGGCCTATGAGTATGCCGCTGCAGCTAAAGCCTAAAATGTTGGTAAAACTGCGGCAAAACACGGTTTTTCTAACCGCCTTGGCGGTAGTGGCGGCGCTGGCGGCAGCTTTCGCGGCAGCAGTGCTAATTGTTCCCGTCAAGGGCGGGCACCTGTCCGATAAACAGCAGTTGCTGCGTGACTCGCTTTCTGCCGGCTTTGTGGCAATTAAAGACGGCGAGACCCTGCAGCAGCGCTTTACTGCCGCTGAAAACGGTTTAGACGGACTGCAAGGCCAATTCAAACTGGGCATTATGGACTCTAGCTGTCGCCTAGAGCTGACTCTAAGTGAAGTCCACGCCCAGCCCGGCACCCAAGCCCTAGCTCCCCAGGAGCAGGCGGGCCAAGCTCAAGCAGGCCAAGCCCAAGCGACGTCGAGCCACGGCACGCCAGCCCAAAACGCCTCTGCCCAAAACGCCGCAGCCACCCCCAGCCCGACCATTACGCAAGTAGCCAGCCAAAGCCTGCCCTGTAGCCAGGCCATGGTCAATGAGTCAGGCACCAAAGTTATGGGTTTTAAACCCATCGCCAACTCCAAAGGCAAAACCTACCAAGTGGCGCTCAGCGTTAAAGCTAACAAACCCACCGTGGTAGTAACCTGCTACTACAACCCGGTCTCAGCTACAGACCCCGACCGCCCCAACGAAAAACGCAAACTCCACGTAGACAACCAACCCAACTACCAGGTCAAAACTGGTGAACAGGTACTTAAAGCCGGTGGGGCTACCCTTAACAACCAGGAGCTGGCCGCGCGTGAAAAGAACCTGCGTGGCAGTGGGGAAGTAACCACTACCGCCCTGCTGCCCATCTATTCCGATGCCGGTTGGTGGGGTACCTTGCAGCGCGGCCTGCAACGCTCCCAAGGACTAGGCCCCTGGTGGGTCAGCACCCCCGCATTAGTGATTTGGTTTGCGGCTACCGCAGTCAGCGCTGTGGCAGCTGCTGTTTTGGCGGTGCGGCGCTCGCGCTGGACTATGGCCCTGGTGGGGGTTTTCGCCCTGTTCCAGGCGCTAGTGTGGGCGGCAGTTATCCCTATTTTCAACGGGATGGATGAGTACCAGCATGTGTCCTACATACAGTATTTAGCCACCCACAATGGCCCAGATAGCGGCCTAACTCAGGGCTCAGCTAACTACTCTCCACAGCTAGTGCACGCCTTTAAAGCCTCCAACCTGTTCTATGCCTGGGGCACGGACCGCTTTGACTACAGCCAGATTTCCTCACTAAACGGACAGCTCAATCAGCTGCCTGACCGCGCCCTGGTACGTCCGCAAGTAACCCAGTACCCGCCCGGCTATTACCTGGCTGGGGCACTGGTTTATAAGCTTTCGCCGCACACGGGCCTGAGCCAGTACTACGATGTGCGCCTGCTGTCGGTGGCTTTAGCGGTAGTGGGGGCGCTGGGTATGGCTTACTTTGCTCGCCAGCTGTTCCCGCGCCGGGCTTTGGTGGCCACGCTCGTGTCTTTGTCGGCGCTAGCTCACCCGATGATGGCCCACCAAAGCGCCATTATTAACAACGACATTTTGGTGATTAGCGCCAGTATCTGGGCTCTGGCTTTAGCTACCCGTGCCCTAAATGCGCAGCGCCCCCTGCGTTGGCTAGCTGGTGCAGGCCTGGCTACAGGTGTGGCCATGGCTAAACCGCAAGGTATTTTGATTGCGGCCATGGTGGCTTTGGCGCTCATTGTGGTGGCGGTGCGTGCTCGCAGCTTCAAGCTAGCTCTTAAAGGCGGGCTGCTTAGCGGCGGCGGGTTTATTGCCGTGTATATCTGGTGGCCTATCTATCGCGTCATAGTGGGTTTTGGTTCAGTGATTGCTGCCCCGCGCCCACAGGTGAACCTGGTAAATGCTGGGGGAAGCTTAGCCATGGGGCCGGTGCGTCAGCGTGGCTTGTGGGAGCAGTGGCAGCTGTTCTGGAATGACCAGAGCGCAGATGACTACACCCTGTTTAAAGCCCGCTGGATTAAGCAGTTCTTCGGTAACTTTGGCTGGTTGGATGTGTTTTACCCAACGCGCATCTATCACCTGCTGGCTCAGGCCATGGAGTTGTTTGCGATTATCTGCCTGATCTGGGTGGTCCAGCGCTGTGTGCGGCTGGCGCTTAACCTCTTGCGTCCTCTAGCTGCTGGTGCCGACGACGCCGCTGGGGTAAGTGGTGACCTTGCCGCCCCGCAGGCTGATGAGACTGCGCAAGACGGCGCCGTCGTCGCCAAAAAGCAGGCAGGCCAGACAGGCCGGCAGCTGGGGGCTAGACGCAACCAAACCGCCACCTGGATCTGGTGGTGCCTGGCGTTAACTGTAGGCTACCTGGTAGCTATTAACCTGCTGGGCTTTATCTACTACATCATGGCTGGACACGACAACCTGCTCCAAGGTCGCTATATCCTGCCGGCGGTGGCGGGGCTATACGCTCTGCCTGCCCTGTTAACCCAGGCAGCAGTGCAAAGCCTGCAAAATAATCCCTGGCGTCCAGTGCGTGGCGCGTGGCTAGATAAACTAGTGCCAGCCGTGGCGCTAGCGGTTTTCGCCGCAGTCATGGCGCTGAACTTAGCGGGGCTGGGGGTTATCTTCGAGCGCTTCTATGTGTAATATTTCTAGCTTTTTAAAGCATAAAGTCACGGTAGCGGCTAACCTATTATTAGGCCGCGTCAGTTTGAGAACGGAAAAGTAATGCCCGATCAGTTAACCGTTGAATCTACTCCTATCCCCGGATTCCTACGCCTGACTTTGCCTGTCCATGGAGACAACCGCGGTTGGTTCAAGGAAAACTGGCAGCGTGAAAAGATGGTGGCGCTGGGTCTGCCCGATTTTGGCCCGGTGCAAAACAACATCTCATTTAACGATGAGGTGGGTGTTACCCGTGGTATTCACGCAGAGCCCTGGGACAAGTACGTTTCGGTAGCCACCGGTAAGGTTTTTGGTGCCTGGGTGGACCTACGCGAAGGCCCTAGCTTTGGCCAGGTTTACACCACCATCATTGAGCCGGGCGTGGCCGTCTATGTGCCGCGCGGGGTGGGTAACTCATACCAGACCCTAGAGCCCAACACGGCCTACACCTACCTGGTCAACGACCACTGGTCGCCGGACGCCGAATACACTTTCTTGAACCTAGCTGATGAAACTGTGGCCATTGACTGGCCCATCAGCCTGGATAAAGCCATCTTGTCTGACAAAGACCTGGCGCACCCGCGTCTAGAAGCAGTGACCCCCTTCCCGCCGGCAGTCAAGCGTGCGCTGGTAACCGGCGCCCACGGCCAGCTGGGCCGCGAGCTGATGCGTCAGCTACCCCAGGCCGGCTACCAGGTCACCGGGGTGGATCTACCTGAGGTAGACATTTCTGACACTGAGGCCATGGAGGCTTTTGATTTCTCCGCCTACGACGTGGTGATTAACGCCGCCGCTTGGACTGACGTGGATGGCGCCGAAACTGCCCAGGGCCGCCCGCTGGCTTGGAAGGCCAACGCCACTGGCCCGGCTAACCTGGCCCGCGCCGCCGCCAAGCATGGCTTCACCCTGGTGCACATTTCCACCGAGTATGTTTTTGACGGCACCGCCCAGGCTCACACTGAAACTGAGCCGCCCAGCCCGCTAGGTGTATACGCCCAGTCCAAGGCTGGTGGTGATGCCGCCGTCAGCGCCGCTCCCAAGCACTACCTGGTACGTACCAGCTGGGTGGTGGGTGACGGCAAGAACTTCATCCGCACTATGGCTGGTCTAGCTGAGCGTGGCGTTAAGCCTGCCGTGGTTGATGACCAGGTAGGACGCCTAACCTTCACCAGCGACTTGGCTAGCGGCATTATCTACCTGCTGGGTCAGCAGGCCCCCTACGGCACCTACAACCTCACCGGTGGTGGCGAGGTAGTGTCTTGGGCGCAGGTAGCTAAGCGTGTTTATGAGCTAACCGGCCATGACCCCGCTGACGTAACCCCTATCAGCACCGCCGAGTACTTTGCTGGTAAGCAGGTAGCTCCCCGCCCGCTGGTGTCCACCATGGATCTGAGCAAGATTGAGGCCATTGGCTTTAAGCCTTCTGATTCCATGCAGTTGCTAGAAACATACGTGCAAACCCTGCGTTCCTAAGCATGAACTAACCCTGGACCTGTTAGCTTAGGTCCAGGGTTAAGTTTATATACGAAAGGTGCGGCCTCGTGAAGCTACCGCGTGTACCCCCGAGCAGCATTGGTGGTGCTGGCTTTTTGCTTCGCTTTAGTCAGTGGCTTTAGCTGGGTTGTGGCCTCTGCGCCTGGCTCTAGCCCCGACGACGACTACCACCTGGTGTCCATGTGGTGTCCGCGTCCGGTTACTGAAAGCTGCGCTACTAAGGTGGTTCAGGGTCAGTTGCGGGTGGGTGTGCCCGAGGCTTTACCGGGTTCTACCTGTTCTTCTTTCCACGTCGATATTTCGCAGGCGATGTGTAATCGCTACTCCGATAAGCGCATCAGTTACTCGCTGCGTTACGACGACGGTAACTACCCTTACGGCTACTACCACTTCCACCATATGTTTAAGCCCCTGGGCGTGCAGGGCCTGGTGATAGCTTCACGCACTGCCAATATGGTTATAGCCCTGGCTTTGCTGGGCTCAATTGGTTTGCTGGCGCCGCCTAAACTGCGCGGGGCTTACCTGCTGGCCATGGGGGCTGCCTGGATGCCCATTGGCATCTATTTCATAACTTCTAATAACCCCTCTAGCTGGTCAATTACGGGTGTGGCCGGCTTTAGCGCGGGGCTGTTGGCCTCCCTTTATGCCAGTGGACGACGGCGCTGGTACCTGCTGGCTTTGGCTTGCGTGGGAGCGCTGCTGTGCTACACCTCACGGGCGGATGCTTCCTTCCACATCTTTGTGGTGGCCCTAGCTATCTGTGTGGCTTGCGCTAAGTGGCGCACTCACAAGGTACAGCTGGCGGTGGCCACCTTAGCCAGTGTAATTGGCGTGTATCTGATGCTTTCCTCAGGCTCTGCCACTATCGCTGAGGGGCATGCCGAAGCTGTGTCCATGGACAAAAAGATTGACGTCATGGAAAAGAACGTAACCCACTTGGCTAAGTTCTTCTCCGGTTTTTGGGGTCTGTGGGCTGGGGCCGGCTGGAAGGATATTCCTTCCGACGGTTACTCCGGCATGATCGCCATTTTGCTGGTGGGCTTCATTATCATGCTGGGCGCGGGGCGTATTGGTTGGCGCAAGGCTATGGGGGCGATTATCACCCTGGGGGCTATGGCTGGCATTTCAGTGCTGGTAGCTACCCCGCCGGCTTTCCCCAGTATGTTTGCCTACCAGCCGCGCTATGCTCAGCCGCTGCTGTTTGCCTGGCTGCTGCCCTGGTTGTTCCTGGGTATTAAACGCCCACTGCTGACGCGTTCACAGGCGGCGCTGTACTGGGCTGGTATGGTGACCGTCAATGCGGTGTTCATGCACAAACTGATTTTCCGCTACACCCACGGCCTGGTGGGGGGACGTCACTTCTTAAACCTTAACTTTGATGTGCGCTGGTGGTGGCAAGATGCTTTGCTGACCCCCATGAGTACCTGGATTGAACTAGCCCCCGAAAGTTGGACTGGTTTAATTCTAGGTGGTTAGGGTCTCAA
>ERZ772958.360-NODE-360-length-20114-cov-9.059076_pt1 | contig 20114 bp, 15 predicted proteins | sample MGYA00580681_ERZ772958 | MGnify/ENA primary metagenome ERZ772958 (study PRJEB29015, sample SAMEA2738089) | human oral metagenome | biome: human oral; feature: human-associated habitat; material: saliva | place: China | collected 2275 ...
CGGCCTCGACCTCGTCCATCGTGGTGCACGTGAAGGCGCGAGCCGTGGCCACGCCAGCATCGGCCATGACCTGCTTCGCGAAAGACTTGGAGGCCTCGAGGCGCGCGGCGTCCTTCGTCGGACCGAACACGGGGATCCCGTAGTCCAGCACGGCATCGGCGACGCCCGCGACGAGCGGGGCCTCCGGGCCGACGACTACGAGGTCGACCTTCTCGGAGGTCGCGCGGCGCACGACATCCTTCGGATCGAGGGGATCCATGGTGAGGGAGCGGCCGAGCTGCTCCAGCGCCGGGTTACCGGCCTGGACGACGAGCTCAACAGGATGCTCGGGGGTGGACGTTCGCACAAGCGCTCGGGCGATCGCGTGTTCGCGACCCCCGTTACCAACGAGAAGGACCTTCACGATTCCAGCCTATCGGTGTTTGGCGGCCTGGCAGGCCGACATGGGATTTTATGGGTGCACGTCACAGCGGGAATGAGACGTGGACGTGCGTGTCACCAGCCGCCGTTCGGGTTACCGCTGCGCTGCTGATCGTCGCGTTCACGTCGATCGCGATCACGCTTGGTGTTTTGCCCCTCCAGGCCCTGTCGGCGATTGCGCTCCTCCTCGCTTTCGCCCTCGTAGGGGTCAGGCGTGGGAGTCGAGCCGGGTTGCGTGGTCGGCTGGTTGCCCGGGTTGTTGCCCTTGTTCGGGTCGCTGCCGCCGTTGTTGCCCTTGTTCGGGTCGTTGCCGCCGTTGCTCGGGTCGCTGCCGCCATTGCCGCCGTTGTTGCCCTTGTTCGGGTCTTCGCCTCGATTCTTCTTGTCCGCATCCTGTTTCTTCTTCTGGACGCGACTCTTGTTTTCGTCGGCGTGGTTGGTCTGGCCGCCCTGCCCCTGGTTACCAGACTGACCCTGCTCGCCATTCTGACCCTGCTCGCCATTCTGACCCTGCTCGCCATTCTGACCCTGGTTACCAGACTGACCCTGCTCGCCATTCTGACCCTGCTCGCCAGACTGACCCTGGTTACCGGACTGACCCTGGTTACCGGACTGACCCTGGTTACCGGACTGGCCCTGGTTGTTCGACTGGCTCTGGTTGGCGCTCTGGCAGGGAGCCACCATGTCTTCGGACTCCTGGTACAGGTCGTAGGCCTCACCGTACGCACCGGCTGAGTCCTTCGCATCACCCTGGATTTCAATACCCAAACCGAGGTTCACGCGCACGCGACACTCGTAGGAGAAGGGCTCCAGGCGCCCGGGCTGGACCTCGATGGCCTTGGGCACCATATCATAGGCGGTACGCAGCTCAGCCACGCCCTCGTCGACCGCATCCTGGCTCACGAGCGTCGTCCCCAGGTTGTAGTGGGCGACCCACCGCTCGACGCCGGAGGAGGTCCACGACTTTTGTCCCTCGTACCCGGCCTGCGCGGCGGGGTACTCCTCGTTCGTCCAATGTCCCAGCGACGAGCGCGACCACAGGGTGATTCCGATCAGGTACGTGGAGATCGCCAGCGCGATCACCAGGAAGGGGATCGAGTACCACAGGGGGCGCAGCGCGCGCGGGGAGCGCTGGGGTTTGCCCGAGGCCGTGGCGAGCTTGGCGCGTACCGCGGGGTCTGTAGCGTCTGCTTGAGGGGCGCCGAAAGGCAGGAGGTCGTCTTCGCGTGCAGGGTGGTTAGATTGCATGGGAATTCCTCAACTGTTGTGCGCGCCGTGCCAGGTTTGCACCCTCCCACGCTAGGAGTCCTCCGAGGATGAGGGCGACTGGCCAAATGATGTAGCGGTACGTGGAACGCATGTTGCGTTCTTCGGCGACCGTCGTTGCTCGTTGGAGTAGTGACTGTGCGTGCGACTCGATCGCGGCCTTGTCGGGCGAATGCACGTAGTCGACGCCAATACGCGATGCGATAGTGTTTAGCGCGGCCTCGTCGATGTGGGAGATGGCGACGGGGTCGCCCGGCTGCGACTTGTCATGAATGTATCCGTCGCTGCCGCTCTGTTCCTCAGCGCCAGCCAGGCGCTGGATCTTCATCTTGCCGCCTTCCTCAGTGCCATAGCCGATGACCAGGCCGCCGTCGACGTAAGGCTTGACTGCGTCCCAGTCCGATTCGGACCCCATGGGGGCAGTGGACCAGTGGCCCTCGTTCGAGGTCTCACCGTCGGAGAAAATGAAGACCGCGCGAATGTTTTGCGGGTGGCGTTCCTTGTTCTTCTTGAGCAGCTTGGCCAGCTCCTGGGCGGGGCGGTGGGGGGACGAGCCCTGCGAGGAGGAAGACAGCTCACGCGTGAAAGTGGCCATGTACGACTGGACCGCGGAGGCGTCGGTCGTCAGGGGCATACCAACGTGCACGCTCGAGTCCCACGACAGGATCGAGAAGCGGGACCCGGTGAGGGAGTTCATGAGGATGCTGACGTCGCTGCGCACGCCGTCGATGCGGGGGTTGTCCCCGTCCCAGTCCTCGGCGCCCATCGAACCGGTGCGGTCGATGACGTAGTACACCTCGAGGCTCGAGGTCACCTCGACGGCCTTGCCGGGAATGGAGGGCCCCGCGCCCATGATGGCAACCATCACGACGATCAGGGAACGCCTGATGATGTCCGCCAGGTTCGTGCGCACGGAGCGCCGGGCGGACACAACCACGAAGGCCGCCGCCACCAGGACGATAATGGCGAGAAGCGCCGGGTGAATAACGGGATGAAAAACCATGTCAGAGCCTCCCGAAGGCGAGCAGGCCGAGCAGGGAGACGACACCGACCAGCGTCCAGCCCAGGGCGGCGCGCGGACGATCGGTTTCGATCAGCTTACCCTTGGCGTCCAAGTCTTCTTTCTGTTCGGCCTCGATCTGCTTAACGACCGAATCGACGGATGCGGGGGACGACGCGTCATAGAAGTCGCCACCCGTCGACATCACTTGATAGCGCAGGTCCTCGCCCTCGCTCGACAGGGTCGCCACAGAGCCGGGATACAGCGCTGTGACGGTCACGTTCTGGCTCTTAGCAAAGGCAATGGCCTGCTGCAGGTTGTAGTAGCCGCTGCCGTATACCTCGTTATCGGTGGCCAGCAGAATCGTACGCGAACGCTGCTTGTCCGTATGATCGAAGCCCATGACGCACGAGGCCAGCCCGTCGCCAACCAGCGAGGCGCGTTCCTCGTCCCGAGCAGCCAGCGTCGGCTCCAGGTACTCGTACAGTTCCGGCGTGGCATGGTAGTAACCGTCGATGTCTGAGAAACCCCGGTCGATCACACTCGCCATCTCGGTAAGCACGTCGTTGGCCATCTCGTAGTCATCGGTGAGCGGGAACATCGACATCGAGTAGGCGTTCCACAGTTGCAGGGAAATTCTCTCTCCCTCAAAGTGGGAGATAATCTGCTTGAAGGCGTCGCCGATCTCCGAGTCGTAGGGAAGCATCGAAGGGGAGGCATCCAGGCACAGCACGATATCGCGACTCGCGGACTTGTCGTACTTGACGTAGCGGTCCACGGGCGCACCCGCCGACACGGAAGTCGCGATGACCGCGATGAGGAAACACACGAACGCCATCGCCAAGGATGCGCGCGTGCGCCGCACGAGAGCCTGATACTTGGGCAGGCCTCGTACGAAACCCGAGTTGGCAACCCAGCCCTTCTTACCCGCGCGCTGGCCCGCCCGGCGCGCCAGCCACCATCCGAGGACAGTCGCGCCCACCACCACCAGCAGGACGAGCGGAATCAACCACCAAAACCTCATGCGTTCACCGCCTCAACAGCCATGGTCAGCGCCCGCGTCACGGCCTCGTGCGAGGGCTGCCCATCCGGAATGTTCTCCCCCGCGAAGCTGGGAACCTCGCACGCTGCGAGCACATTTGCCAGGCCCGGCCAGACGGGAACGAGCGCGCGTACTTCGCTAACCGTGGCGACCTCGAGGTCACGCCCGGTGCGTTCCGTGCCGAGCGCACGCATGAGACCGGCCAGCGCCAGGTGGACCCCGCGGGCATCCAGGTCACCGTCCGCGTAGCGATCCGCGATCTGATCGACGTAGACCAGGTACTTCTTGCGTCGCGCATCCGTGATGGTGTGCAGCTCCGTCACCTCGCCGACGCGGGACGTCCACCAGCGCCACAGGCAGAAGAGAACCCAGCCGATGACCGCCACGAGGAGGGCCACTCCGAGGACCCACATCCAGTGCGGGTAAATAACAGGGGTATACAGGTCGTCTTTGATATCACCGGACATGTGCTCCCCTTTCGAGAGCGCGCATGAGCGCGTGGGGAATCTCCTCGCTGGAGGACACGTCCACGTGGATGACTCCCCTCTGATCGAGCATCTGTTTGACTGCGGCCCGGCGCATCGCCACGACGTTGGCGGCTTGCCCCGCCAGCTGCGAGTCGCGCAGGAGGAAGTCCGGCAAAGGCCCCTCATTGACATCGACGACCTCCGTGCCCTTCTCGAGGGTGGTCGGGTCGACGTCTTCGATGCTGATGAGGATCACCTGGTGACGCACGGACAGGGACTTGATGAGGTCATCCGTTTCGCGCGTTGCCGTCGGCTGGGTGCTGTCGGTGACGATCACGATGAGGCTGCGTCGGCGCGTGACTGTCCTGACTCGGGCGAGGAGCTTGGGGACGTTCGCGTGCGGGGAGGCCAGCGTGATGTCTTCTTCGATGCGGCGCAGCAACGTTTCGGCGTGCGCGTTACCGGAGCGGGCGGGCATGAAGCGCACACGCTCGTCGTCACCGGCGACAAGGCCGATCTGGTCTCCGCGGGCCACGCTCAGCCAGGCAATGGCCTCGCAGGCCGCGAGGGCGATCTCTTCCTTCGTCTCTCCCGACGGGGCGAGCGCACCCATCTCGCGTCCCGTGTCGACGACGAGCATGACCTGTAGGTTCGCCGTGGCTTCGTGGCGCTTAATGATGGGTGAACCGGTGCGTGCCGTGGCCGCCCAGTCGATTTCGCGTACGTCGTCGCCCGGCTGATAGGGGGCCAGGTCCATGAACTCCCATCCGCGTCCCTGCCGCAGGGCGGAGTGCTGCCCGTCCATGATGGACAGCAGTTTGCGCATGACGGGCAACTGGATGCGGGTGGAGAGCGCGTGGATTTCGCGCGAGCGTACAGGCATTGCGTTCCTCTAGAGAGTCGTGGCGTGGAACCGGTGTTCTTTACGGAACGGGAACCGCTTTGAAGACAGCGTCGATGAGGCCTTCGACGGAGACGTTGTCGGCCATGGCGTCGAAGGTGCGGATGATGCGGTGGCGCAGGATGCCGTAGCGCATTTCCTTGATGTCATCGGGCATGACGTGGTTGCGTCCCGCCATGAGGGCCAGGGCCTGGGCGATCTGCATGAACGCGATGCCGCCACGCGGGGAGGCGCCCACGCGCACGTGCTTCTTCCAGCCGGGCAGCGGGTTGGGGCCGGCTCCTCGGGTGGTGTTGACGATGTCGACGATGTAGGCCTTGAGGGTCTCGTGGATGAAGACGCGGCGGCGCGCGTCCTGGAGGACACGAACGTCGTCGAGGCTGATCGGGTCGACATCGGAGATGCTTGTCATCTGGCCGGAGTCGATGCGGGTGAGAACCTCGAGCTCTTCGACGGGCGTCGGGTAGGTGATGACCTCCTTGAGGAGGAAGCGGTCCATCTGAGCTTCGGGCAGCACGTAGGTGCCTTCTTCCTCGATGGGGTTCTGGGTGGCCATGACCATGAAGGGGTTGGGGAGCTTGTGGTTGATGCCGCCGATGGTGGTCTGTCGTTCCTGCATTGCTTCGAGCATGGCGGACTGGGTCTTGGCGGAGGAACGGTTGATCTCGTCCAGGAGGACCATGTTCGCGTGTACGGGGCCCAGCTGGGTGACCATTTCGCCGCGTTCCTGGTTCCAGATCTGGGAGCCGACGATGTCATTGGGCATCAGGTCGGGGGTGCACTGGATACGGTGGAAGCTACCGGACACTGCGGATGCCAGGGTCTGTGCGGCAGTCGTCTTTGCCAGGCCGGGCACGGATTCGACCAGGACGTGGCCGCCGGCGAGCAGCGAGGCTGTCAGCGCGCGACGCAGGCCATCCTGGCCGACGACGGTGTGCTGAAAGATGGTGGTCATGCGATCGAGCAGGCTCTTGGCGTGTGCCAGCTCGTCGTCCGTCAAGTAGTTGGGCACGGGGTTCTCCTTGCGTGCGCGGTCGGATGCTGTTCCAGTGTAGCCCGCCCTCCGCGCTCTCACGCAATCCGGTCAGTTTTAGCTTTGCCAGGTACGAGGCCGTGGCTGGGCTTTCACCCTTGTGACAGCGCGAAAACTCCGGCGTGTCGGGCTTGTCGACCGTCGGCTGACTCCGGCCGATTCGCCACGTTTCAGCTTGTTCGTCGCCGCGCCCAGGTGATTCCCACCGCCGCGGCCAGGAGGAGCAGCGCGGCTCCCGCACCCACGGCGATGATCAGGCCGCGCGAAGAAGCAGACGAGGACTCGGAAGCGGCGGCCTCAGTGGTGGCACCCGAGGCTGGCTCCTCGGCCTGCGGGGGCGTGGGGGTGATGGTGAAGGGATTGATGGGTGCGGGCAGGTCAATGAAGGGCCCGACCGTTCCTTTGTTCAGGGAGAAAAACGCCTCTTCGACATCGCCTTCGAGGAGGGGCTCATCCGTGGTGGGGACCGTCGCACCTTGTTCTAGGCGCCACCTACACAACGACGAGTGGCTCACGGACAACATGTCGTCAAGACGTTCAAAGGTGGGGTTGGCGTTGCAGTGGGCGTTGTTGATCGAAGAAAATACGACTTGAAATTCTTTGATGGTGGCGTTTTCGAAGGATGCGAAGATCTGGTTGAGGTAGGCCATGGGCGCGCGTACCTGCAGGTGGCCGGCCTCGTCCAGGGAATAAAACGCGTGGCGCGCCTCCCCAAGATAGTAGGCTTCGATGTCGCAATTGCCGCCGACGTGACTGACCTTGACAAAGTAGCCTTCTGCTGAGCCTGACCAGAAGGTGTTGGCGATGCTTTGACATTCTTCCCGGGTGATCTTCTCGGGCGAATCGAATGTGTGAGTGAAAGCGATGCTGATGCGCATGGCCCACTCTCGAGTATCCTCACTAGTTTCGACAAGTAGCTGTTCGACAACGACTCTGGCAACAATGCCGTGGTTAGGCAGCAGGGGCGTTTCGGGTGCTGTAGTCACTGGAACACTTGGTGTCGGCACAGGCGTGCCGACTGCATGAGTCGGCGCGCACACGCCCAGCGCATACGCGCCAACCGCAACCACACACGCCACCCACCGGGCCACGCGGGCCTTCAACGTCGTTGCCACTGTTACTACTCCTTCGGTTGGTGGATGAGACGGGGGTGTGCGTTGGTCAGGGCGCTGTGATGGGTGTGTTAGCTTGTGCGGCGCCGCGCCCAGGTGATTCCCACCGCCGCGGCCAGGAGGAGCAGCATGGCACCCGCGCCCACGGCGATGATGAGGCCTCGCGAAGAAGCAGACGAGGACTCGGAAGCGGCGGCCTCAGTGGTGGCGCCCGAGGCTGGCTCCTCGGCCTGCGGGGGCGTGGGTGTGATGGTGAAGGGATTGATGGGTGCGGGCATGTCGATGAAGGGTCCGACGGTGCCCCGCTCGAAATCAAAGAACGCCTGCTCGGCGTCGCCCTCCAGGAGCGGCTCATCCGTCGTCGGCACAGTGTCGCCCTTGTTAGTCATCCACCGACAATAAGACCAGTGACCGGCAGGGAGGGGATCATCCAAGTGCGCTATCCAGGGCTCGGCATTGCAGTGGGCGTTATTAATGGACGTGAAATCTACTTGGAGCTCTGTGATGCTCGCGTCCTCAAACGAATCAGCAATCTGGGTCAGATACGTCATAGGGGCACGCACCTGCACATGTCCCGCCTCATCCAGGGAATAAAACGCGTGACGAGCCTCCCCCAAATAATACGCATCCAGATGGCAAAAAACACCCCTCGACTCGACCTTTACGAAATAGTCCGGGGCACTACCCGACCAAAACGTATCAGCCAGAAACTGACAGTCCTCCTGCGCGAACTTCTCTCCCTGACTTTTCTCACCGTAGAAAGCCATCCCCATCTGGATGGACCACTGATACGTCCCATCAGGAGTCTTAATTGTGTTCGGCTTCACCACCGCCCTAATCTTCACGACATGACCGGGCAACACAGGCGTCTCGGGCGAAGCAGCAACAGGAACACTAGGGGTGGGAAGCGGATCACCAACCGACGCAGGCACCCCCACACCCACCACGCACGCGCCAACCGCAACCACACACGCCACCCACCGGGCCACGACACGACGACAACGTCCCCGCAACACCATCACAATCATCCTCCCTCAGATCCAACACAGACAACGGCACACGCGCCAACCGTCAGAAGTCCAGATCTGGCGGAATCTCAGGCGAACCGGTCGTATCCCCTTCCCAGATCGCCTTCATCTCCTCAGACACATACGAGGACGGAATAGTCTTAAGGGTCGCCTCCAGGGTCGCCTGCGCATCCTCATCCCCAGCCTCAAGAGCCCTGACAGCCGTCTCTAGCGCACCCGCAAAGTCGCGAACATTGGCAGCCATCGCATTCAGCGCGGTGATCTCCTGGGTCAGGTAGGACGTGTAGCGCGCCTGAAAGGCCACAGGCCCCGCCTCCACGCCCCACTTGCCCTCCGTCTGAACATCCACATTTTTCTGCAATTCTCTGGCGGCGTTCTCTAACTTCACTGCCACGCAATCGTCATCCTCACTCAGGGCTGCGATCCAGCTCTTCCACTTGTAGTAGTTGACTTCCATGTTCGCAGGAACATTCTCGGCACCCATGACAACTCCTCATTGACAGGCATGATCGTGATGGTTCGAGCCTACCAGATGACAGGAAATGACAGAAGAGGCTTTCACAGCGCCACGCTAGCGCCGCTGGCGCAGGTCCACAACGGAAATGAGGCGTTCGCCCAGCAGCAGCTGACTGTTCATGGGAAGCTCGATGGGTTGGCCGGGAACCAGGGTGTGGGTCTGCCCGTTGGGGGAACGGGCGCGCGTCCCGTTCGCCGAGTTAAGGTCTTCGATCGTAATGCCGCCCTCGGAGGGGGCGATGCGCACGTGCGTACGCGAAAGCGAGCGTGTCTGATCCTCCACGGGGATCGGGGAGTCCGTGGCGCGCTGCGGCGAGGGTGCGCGGCCGAGCACGATCGTGCGGTTGACGGGGATTGACTGGCCCGTGTCGAGCAGGAGTGCAGCGTAGGATGCGCTCGCCGGCGCCGAGGCCGTGGTGCTGTTGGTCGCTGTGGCAGCAGGTTTCGGTGCGGTCGCGGGGACAGCGGGCGCGGTCGTGGGGACAGCGGGTGCGGTCGCGGGGACAGCGGGTTCTGGCGGGCGAGGGGCTTCGACCTCGGCGGGAGGCGCCTCGGCGCTCGCCTCTCGAGTGGGGGGTTGCGGCATGGGTGCGGAGAAGCGCGCGGTCGGTGCCGGGCGTGCAACGGGAGCCTTCGGGGCCTGCATCTCCTGAACCGGCGTCGGCGTGGGTATCGGTGCCCCGATGGGAGTCTTCGGGGCCTGCGTCTCGCGAGCCCACGCAGGCGTCGGTGCCGGTGCCGTGGTCGGCGCCTTGGGCATCGCCTCCTGTTGGACGGGTGCCGCGGCGGGCGCCTCCTGGACGGGGGCGGGAATCTGCGGGCCGGGCACGTACGGCACTGACGAGGCCGGGGCCGGGGCAGGCCACGCGCGTGAGCTCGCCGGGGCGCTGGGCTTGGGCAGCTCGACGCTGGGCTGGGCGCTTGCCGGTGACTCGCTGGAGTGGCTGATCGGTACCGAGGGAATGTCGGTCACGGAGGAGAAACTCGTGTGGCCCTCGGCGATGCCTGCACCCGCCTTGCCGTAGGGGCTGGGCGACGCCACGGCCTCGTCGATTGTGTCCTCCGGTACGAAGGTCACGCACTGAAGTGAGAACAGTTTCGCCATCCACGACCCGCGTTGGCCTCCCAGAAGAACGAAGACGACGGGCAGGGGCGGGATCAGCGAGGACAGAGCCGTCAGGAAGACATACCCCGCGGACACCATCAGCGAGGGAGACAATTGCGACGAACCAGCGCGCACCAGCGCGCAACGCGCCAGGAAGGCGCCCACCGAACGACCGTGCAGCGCAATCAGGATGGCCTGGAGGGCAACGTACTCGACGATGGTCGTCACGATGATGGCAAGGTTGCCGTGTGACAGGGCCGAGGCGACGGCACCGAACAGCGCGGCGCCGACGATATCGATGAGGAGCGCAGCAACGCGCTTGCCGGGGGATGCGGGGACGGCAACGAGGTCGGGTGATGTGGCTGTCATAGCACCTTCCGCCAAACGAGATCGAAAAGTCCTGACCCGTAGGTCGCGGCTGGTAGGAGCAACGTGAGTGAAAGCCCCTGGATGATGTCGATAATTCTCCCGACCAGAGCGGAGGGCTCGCGGCCCGAGCGGATGAGCGCCACGACGGGCACGATCACAGCCAGCAGGCACAGGGAGAGAGGCAGGATGACGTGCTGCGCGAACGTCAGCGTCGGTGCCGACGACTCGCCCGTGGAACGCAGGAGGTAGCGGTCCCAACCGGGCGCGAAGAAGAGCGTCACCCAAATCGCGAGCGCCGCGAGACGAGGCCCGTAATGCGTCAGCCGGTCGCGCTTAGAACGCGCGTTGGTGACCAGGGCGAGGATTGCGAGGAGGCACAGCGCGAGCGTGGCGTAGCCGGCGTAGGGCGTCTCCTCGCCGACCGGCATCTGGTAGGCGGTCAACAGGCCGGAAATGAGCGCAACGATGGTCGCGTTCCACAGGATCGTGCGGGAGCGGTCGTACGCTTCCGCCAGCGTCTTGTTGACGCGCAGCGGCGTGATTCGCGATGGTGGCTGCAGGACGGTGAGGCGAATGGAGGGGAGGCGCTTCATGACCAGCGGCAGGTCGAGCACCTGGTGGTCGGGGACCTGAAGGGCCAGGTGAGGTGACAGTGAGACGAAGAAAATCGACGCGGTGAAGATCAGCGGGGCGAAGCGGATGCTGCTCAATGCGCTCAGGGATGCGACCGTGACGGTCACGGCAATCAGTGTGAAACACTGGACGGTGACGCGCGCGCTCGGCGTGGGCCTGGCGAAAAGAACGAGGCTGGCGACGATCAGGCAGGACCAGGTGACGATGACGGGCAGCAGGGTAAGCGAGCCGGGTAGGGGAGTGGCTGCGACGCCGACGCTCACCCCGGCGGCGGCGCAACAGGTGACGAGGACGAAGCCGCGCGTTGCGTTGCTCGGGGCCAGGAGCGGGCACGACCAGATGAGTGCGCACACGATCCCCAGGCCCAGGCGTCCCCACGTGTCAGTCGCGAGCGAGGGGAGCATGTCGTAGCCGTCGCGATACAGGGCGAGCACAGGCAGGAGGACGCCGAGGAGAGACACGACGGAGGCAACGAATACGAAGGCCGTCGCTGTCAGCGCCGGCCGGAAGCGCCGGTTGTTTCTGGAACGCTGGTCCGCTGCCACTGCTTGGGCTGATTCCTGCGTGCCGACGATGGTGATGACCGAACCGGAGGGAATGTCTCGTCCGATGACAGCGCCGAGCTCGACGGGGCGTCCGCCTCCGAGTGTGAGGCGAGCTGACAGTTTGGTCAGATCAACTTCGATGAGTGCGAGCAGGCCCGCGATCGTCAATCCGACGGGGATGACGTAGTCCTCCCGGTGGGAGCTGCCGACGACGGTAATCGATGCCTGTGTTTGTCCCACGCGAGCCTCCTTTCGTCTCCGACACGGACGACACTCTCAGACAGTATTGTGTCATCAGACGCGGGCTTGGCAAAAGTTCGACTGTGGTCCACGTTAGGATAGCGGGGACTACTGCTACCCGGGTGCGGTGACAAGGGAGGAACGATGGCTGACTCTGAGGATCGCTTGGAGGGCGTACCGGAGATGCCCGAAGGGAAGATTCCCATCCAGGCTCCGCCGAACCAGGCTGAGGCCGCGGGCATTGGTAACGTGCTTGCGATGGTGGTCCCGATGATGGGTTCTATGGGCGTCATGGTGTTCATGGCGATCTCACAGGCCAGCGGGGGCGCAGGTCAGGGTCGCAACTCGATGATGCTGATGATGGCGGGCGGCATGGTGTTCGCCATGGTCGCCATGGTCGCGTTCAACGTCTATCGGCAGGTCTCCCAGCATCGTCAGAAGGTTCGCACGCTGCGCGGTGAGTACCTGGCGTACCTGTCGGAAACGAGGCAGACGGTCCGTAACGTCGCTGACCGCCAGCGGGCTTTCGTGAACTGGGCTCTTCCCGCGCCCGAGGCCTTGGTTGCGGTGGCGGAACAGGGTGAGCGCGTGTGGGAGCGTGAGCCGGGCGTCGAAATGCTCAATGCGCGAGTTGGCGTGTCTGAGCAGAGCTTGGCGATGGAGCTGCTGGCTCCCGACTTGCCGCCCATGGCGAACCCGGACATTGTGTGCCTGTCTGCGATGACGCGCTTTGTTGAGACTCACCGCAACCTGGACAGCGTCGCCTTCGGTGTTCCCCTGGAGGATTATTCGCATGTCGAGCTGGCGGGCCGCCGCGAGGACACGATCGGCGTCGCGCGGCTGATCATGACGCACCTGGCGACCTTCGTCAGCCCCTCGTACTTGCGTATCGCGGTGCTGTGCTCGCCGGATCGTCTCACGGAGTGGGAGTGGGTCAAATGGCTCCCTCACGCCGGTTCGACCGTCGAGTCGGACGCCGTGGGCCCCGCCCGCATGGTGGTCACTGAGGACATCGATCTGCTAGACCTCCTCGGCTCCGACGTGACGGATCGGCCGGGCTTTACCCCACGTGGTGATCTGACGCCCTGGCCGCACGTCCTCGTCGTGTGCGACGGCGCTGAGCTGCCCGCCTCAACCCAGATCGGTTCTCGCGACGGCGCTGCCGGCGTGACTGTCGTGAACCTGCACGAGAAGTGGGGGGCGCTGACGAGCCCGTCGACGGTGCGCCTCCTCGTCCACCCCGTGGCGAAAGGACAGACGCGCGGCGTGCTCGAGGTCAACCTTTTCAGTCACCAGGCGATCGTCGGCGAATGGGAGCGGGTGGGGCGCGCTCAGGCCGAGGCCATCGCCCGGCGACTGACTCCCTTCGCCATGGGCAGCGAGAAGAAAGAGAGCGAGACGCCCGTCGGGCGTTCGGACATCAAGCGCTCCGTGGACCTCATGGAGCTCCTGCAATTGGGCGACATCCGAGACTACGATCCCGAGCGGGCCTGGGTGCGTCGCGAGGGCAGGAACCGCCTGCGCGTCCCCTTCGGCGTTACCCCCGAAGGCGTCCCCGTCCTGCTCGACATCAAAGAGTCCGCCCAGCAGGGCATGGGCCCCCACGGCCTCCTGATCGGCGCAACCGGTTCGGGTAAGTCGGAGGTCCTTCGTACCCTCGTCTTGGCTCTGGCCCTGACCCACTCGCCCGAGCAGCTCAACTTCGTCCTCGTTGACTTCAAGGGTGGCGCGACCTTCGCGGGCATGTCCGAGATGCCGCACGTGTCCGCCATGATCTCCAACCTCGAGTCCGAGCTGTCCCTGGTGGACCGCATGCAAGACGCGCTCAAGGGCGAGATGGTGCGCCGCCAGGAAGTCCTGCGCGAGGCGGGTAACTACGCCAACGTCACCCAGTATGAGGAGGACCGTATCGCGGGCAAGCACTCCTTCCCCCCGATGCCCGCCCTCTTCCTGATCCTCGACGAGTTCTCCGAGCTGCTCACCGCCAAGCCGGAGTTCGCCGAGCTGTTCGTCGCGATCGGCCGCCTGGGCCGTTCGCTCTCGATCCACCTGCTCCTCGCCTCGCAAAGGCTCGAAACCTCGAGGATGCGCGGCCTTGAGTCTCACCTGTCCTACCGCGTGGGCCTCAAGACCTTCTCAGCCAGCGAGTCCCGCGAGGTTCTGGGCGTGCCGGACGCATACGAGCTCCCCTCGCTGCCCGGCTCCGGCTTCCTCATGCCCGGCACGGACGAACTCATCCGCTTCCGTGCCTCGTACGTCGCGGCCCCGCCGCCGCAGCGAACCGTCGGCTCTACCCAGCTGTCCACGGCTGGAACACCGGACCGCTCGATCAAGGTCCTGCCCTTCACCCTGGCCCCCGTCCTGACACGCGAAGAGCCCATCGCAGCCCCGGCCTCGTCCGAAGAAGTCATGAGCCTGCCCGGGGACGCCAAGTGGGCAGACATGAGCGAGCTCGACATCGCGGTGGCGAAGATGACCGGTAAGGGCGTACCCGCCCACCAGGTGTGGCTGCCCCCGCTGGACGTGCCCGACACCTTCGACCAGATGATGCCCGACCTCGCACCCGTCGACGGCTTCGGCTACGTGTCGATGGAGTGGCGCCAGCGCGGCTCCCTCGTCTTCCCGCTGGGCATCAGGGACATCCCGCTCGAGCAACGCCGCGACCTGCTCACCTTCGACCTGTCGGGTGCGGGCGGTAACTTCGCGGTCGTTGGCGGCCCGCTGACCGGCAAATCGATGGCGCTGCGCTCTCTTGTCATGTCGCTCTCGCTCATCTACACGCCGCAGGAAGTCCAGTTCTACATCATCGACCTGGGCGGTGGAACCTTCGCGTCCTTCGCAGACGCCCCCCACGTCGCGGGTATCGCCACCCGCGACACCGGTGAAGTCCTCACCCGAATCCTCGCCGAGGTCCAAGGCATCATCGAGGATCGCGCGCGCTATTTCCAGCAGCACAAGATCGACTCGATCGAGACCTACCGGCGCGGTCGCGCCCAGGGGCTTTACGACGACGGATACGGCGACGTCTTTCTCGTCGTCGACAACTGGGCCGCCCTCAAGGCAGACTTCGACGACCTCGACATGCGGATCGGTCGCATGCTCAACACCGCCCTGACGTTCGGCGTGCACCTCGTGGCCGCAACGCCCCGCTGGAATGACTTCCGCATGCAGGTCGTCGACATGCTCGGTTCGAGGCTCGAACTCAAGATCGGCGACTTCCGCGACTCCGCGCTGGACCGTAACGTGCAGAAGCAGATCCCCGACGCTCGGCCGGGCCGAGGAGTGTGCGCGTCCAAGCACCACGTCCTCGTCGCCCTGCCCCGCGCGGATGGCGAGGCGGACCCGGCGACCGTCAACGAGGGCGTGGTCACCACGATTGAGCGGATTCGCGCGGCGCTGCCCGCCGGACCCGGCCCCAAGCTGCGCCTCCTGCCGACCAAGGTCACTGCCGAGGAGATCGCGCAGCTGCCCGGCGCGCTCGCCCCGGTGCAGGGTCGAGCCCATGCGCTCATGCTCGGTGTCGAAGAATCGCGACTCGGGGCGTTCCGCTTCGACCCGAACTCCGAGCACCACCTCTACCTCTTCGGCGACTCCAAGTCCGGCAAGACGACGTTCCTGCGCTCTCTCGCACGCGAAATCGTGGCCAGGAATACGCCCCAGGAGGCGCAGATCATCTTCGTCGACCGTCGCCGCACCTCCCTCGGTGCCGTTCCGAAGGAGTACCTGGCCGCCTACCTGACGACGAACGAGTCTGTCGCAAGCGAAATGGCTGAGTTCGCGGCATACCTGAAGGAACGCCTGCCCGGCGACGACGTGACCCCCGAACAGCTCGCGCATAGAAGCTGGTGGAAGGGGCCGGAGTTCTGGGTTCTCGTCGACGACTACGACCTTGTCGTGACCTCCGAGGGAAATCCGCTCGCGGCGCTACAGCCGCTGCTGGCCCAGGCGGGTGATGTTGGTCTCCACCTGGTTATCACGAGGCGAATGGGTGGCGCCTCTGGGGCCCTGTACGAGCGCGTCCTGCGTTCCCTCATTGACCTCGGGTCGACAGGCATCATGTTGTCCGGTAACCCGGACGAAGGTCAGGTTATCGGGCGTTTGAAGCCGGTTCGCGCACTGCCCGGTCGAGCGATCGTCGTCTCGCGCGAGGCGGGCACCTTCCGCGCTCAGCTCGCCTGGTCAGATCCCGTTCGATAGCACGTAACCATTTCTGGCTCGCGTGTAGAATGACGGTGTTACGCGTTATCCCACGCGCCCAACGCAGCGAGAAAGACGAAGGTAGATGGCTCAGGGTGAACATGCTGAGCGTGCCCCACTATCGTGGGGCGCGTCGACCGACATCGGTCCCGTCCGCTCCGAAAACGAAGACTCCTGGCTGGCGGTTTCGCCCGTCTTCGCGGTCGCCGATGGAATGGGTGGCCACCTCGGCGGTGCCCAGGCCTCGTCGAAGGCAGTCATCACTCTGCGGCAGTTCCTGAGCCCCGAGCGCCTCGGAAACCGCCCCGTCGATCTAGTCGATCTCTCCGTGGCCATCGATGCGGCGGCCACTGCCGTCGCTGGCCTGGCGCCCGTTGATAACCCGATGAGCGCGCCCGGCACCACCCTGTCCGGCCTCATGGTCCTGTGGACCGCCGAAGGCCCCTACTGGCTCTCCTTCAACGTCGGCGACTCGCGCGCCTACGTCGTGGGACCCGGCGGGATCCGTCAGCTCACCCACGACCACTCCGCTTTGCAGGAGGCCCGCGACCTGGCCGCCACCTCCGGCGCGCCGCAGGTGATTCCGCCGGCCAACGTCGTCACCAAGGCACTGGGAGCCGGGCAATCCGGCAGCGTCAAGGCGGACTACACGATCATGCCCCTCGAAGAGGGCGATCGCGCCGTCATCTGTACAGATGGCGTGCACGGGGTCCTGCAAGACTCCCAGATCCACGCGATCGTCGCCGCTGGCAACGGTCCGCAGGGAACCGCCGATTCCCTCGTGAAAGCCAGCCTCGAAGCCGGCACTCGTGACAACTCAACTGCGGTTGTAGTCTACGCAGGAACTCAATCACGAGTAACATTGACAACGAATGTCATGAATCGAATGATTCAACCAGTACGTCCGGCGTCGATTCAGACAGCGCGCCGGGTTCCTCGTAGAGAAGGCAGTGACTGATGCTTCAGATTGGACGCTTCTTGTGCCGCGGACAGGGCGCGATGCTCGTCACCGGACCCCTCGGCGCGGCGTTAGTGCCGCTCGATTTCGCGGATTCCGCGGCTGACGTCGTGTGGGGGCGCGCTGACACCCAGGCGTGGCTCTCCCACGTGCAGGCAGAGCAGGGCGATGTCTTGCTTCTCGACTGTGCGGGCGAACAGCCCTACTTGACAGTCCTCGGCAATATTCAGCTGCGCATGCGCGCCGCCGGCCAGATCACCGAGCAGGTGTGGAACGACCCGATCTGGGCCTGGCCCTTCAACCCGGGCGAGTGGCAGACGTTCGAGGCCACCATTATCGACGGTGACGAGATCATGTGGATGGTGCCCGCCGCAGACCGCGTCGAGGCTGGCGAGATCCGCATCGGTCGCGCGCTCGACGAGGTTGAGGCCCTCGCGTCGATGCCCGTTGATACGATGGGCTTCCTCATCAACCCGGATATCCCGGACCACGAGCGTCGCGCCCGTCGCGACGCTCGCGAAGAGTTGCCCGAACCCACGATCACGCACGCGCCTCCGGTTGACCTGGCTGCCGTCGAAGCCCAGTTCCTCGCGGCCACCAGCAACGGTCCTGTTTCGCTGCCCGGTGCCTCCCGCACTGCCCCCGATCCGTACGCGCCCGAGGGTACCACGGATGATACGCAAGACGAGGTCCCCTCCGAGGATCTCGAACAGACCTCGAGCGAGCTCTACGTCGTCGCCGATGCCGTCGAGCCGCCGATCCATACGGCTGAGTCCCTCGATCACACCGCTACCATCGACCGTGGTGCCGCCTTCGTGGAACCCGCCCAGGCCTCGTCCGAGTTCGAGTCGGAGGAAAACACCGAACTTGCTCCTGAATCGGAAGCGGAACTTGAATCCGCCCCCGAGTTCGAGTCTGCTCCTGAGCCGGAAGCGGAGCTTGAGTCCGCCCCCGAGCCGGAACCTGCGCCTGCCCCCGAGCCGGAGACGGCACCCGAACCGCCCGCCGTGCCCGAGGCCATGAGCGCCGCCGGCCTGGCCGACCTGGGTGCCGAGACCGACACCGAGGCCACGATTCTGCGCCTCGCCCCCGTCAACTCCGGCCCCGCCGCGCCCGTCGCCTTCCTGATCCACGGCGGCACCGTGCCCGTTGAGGTCTCGCGTGACGTCGTCATCGGCCGCGACCCCGACGCCCGCGCCCTGACCGGCCGCCCCGTGGCGACCGTGCTGCGCGTGCCCAGCCCGGCCACCGAGATTTCGCGTTCCCACTGCGCCGTCATGATGACGACGCCGGGTTCGTGGGCGCTCATGGACCTGGGCAGCGCCAATGGCACCGTCCTGCGTCACGCAGACGGCTCTTTCCAGGATGTCACCCCCATGGTGACGATCGCCCTGAACGACGGTGACCTCATCGACGTCGGTGAGGGCACCACGATTGAGTTCCGCGTGCGCTGATTTGCTACTCATACGCGTGTGGGGTGGACCGCTTGGCCCACCCCACACGCGTATGTACTAGGGTGGCTGTTAAGACCTGCTGGAGGTTGCGCGCGCTGATGCTTGCTGCCACCGGCCTGGCGAGAGTGAGCGTGTCATGAAGAAACGCGTGCGGATGATCATTGTCCTCGTGTGTGTTCGTTGTGCTGCCGGTGGTGGGTGGCCTCGTGTATTCGTTCAGCGTGAGCGCGGAGGCAGCGGCGCGCTACTATGCCGAGGCCGTGGCGCAGGGACGATTCGAGGACGCGATGGCGGTTGAGAGCGCCGATGCGGACGCTGGCAGCGGCGTGGGGCGTGGCGACGCCGTCGACTTGCGCCGTGGCCGCGTGTCGGAGGCTAGCCCAGCGATGAGCGTGACCGGTGTGTGGGTGCACACCAACCCGGATGGCAACGGGCGGCAGGGAATAACAATCGATTTCACGGCCGACGGCCGCTCGACGAGTCGCGTGATTTACCTGGAGCGTTCTGGTCTGCCCAGGCCGTACATTGGCTCGTGGAGGGTCGTTTCCAGTGCGGCGCGTAAGGTCACTGTGTCCGCGGAAGGGTACGCCTCAGACCTGTCGATCGGTGGAGTGTCACTCGGGGACGTCGGAGCGACCAAGGGGAATCACCGAATGATTCCTCCCGTAACCGACGACCTGTGGCACTTCGCTGGAGGCGGCGGCGTAGTGTACGCGTATCCCGGCGTCTATGACATCAGCGTCACCCGGGTCAGTGAAGATACCGAGTACAGTGTCGACTCCGTTCCGTCGGGCGCCATGATCGACTTGATCGATGATCACGAACCTCACCAAATTGACATCGTCTTGAACGAGGAAACGAAGGCCTGGCAACAGGAGCAATTCGTGCCTCTTCTGGAATCGTGCATTCGTGGGGAAAGTCAGGAGCAGGCCCTGTGTCCCGATCTTAATGTTGCGGATGTTGAGTCAATTGACGTAGGGGAGGTCAGTGACAGCTTGCCGGGGAGCCTGGCGGCCTACAACATCACGGTGATCACACGGGAGTACCGTATCTGGCTGGACGTGAGTGGCGCGGTCTGCTTCGACGAGGCGGGCCAGCGATACATCGTCTTCACGATCACCCGACAGAGGGTCGAAGACCGAGGCAGCTGGTAGGTGGCCGGGCGAGCCTCGTCGCCTTCGCGGCTCTCGCAGCTCTCGTGGGGCGGGCCTTCGGGCCCGCCCCACGTCCGTCTACCCGACCCGCCGACCGAACGTTGCGCCCGCCGGTGCCTGCGTGACAGCCTCGCCGATACCGCTGACCAACCCGCCTGACGCCCGCTCCCGCGCGAGGGTACGATACCCGACAAGCAACCACGGCCTCGTTCATGTCAGGACAATCATAAGAGGGTATGCCTTGAAGTGACCTTAGTCCCTTGAGGCGTGTATCCTTGCCTGTGGTAGTGGCCCGGCGTCGGGCCAATCATCGCAAACACGGAAGTTGAGGACCACGATGGTCAAGTATGTGTACGACTTCTCCGAGGGCGACAAGTCCATGAAGGACCTGCTCGGAGGCAAGGGAGCGAACCTCGCCGAGATGACGAAGCTCGGCCTTCCTGTTCCCCCCGGCTTCACGATCACCACCGAGGCGTGCCGCGCATACCTCAAGGAGTCGGCCGTTCCCGAGTCACTTGCCACCGAGGTCACCCGCGCTCTGCGCGGCGTCGAGGATCAGATGGGCCGCCACCTCGGCGACCCCGCCGACCCGCTCCTGGTCTCCGTGCGAAGCGGCGCAAAGTTCTCCATGCCCGGCATGATGGAAACCGTCCTGAACATCGGCCTCAACGATG
>ERZ772958.363-NODE-363-length-20012-cov-5.011575_pt1 | contig 20012 bp, 15 predicted proteins | sample MGYA00580681_ERZ772958 | MGnify/ENA primary metagenome ERZ772958 (study PRJEB29015, sample SAMEA2738089) | human oral metagenome | biome: human oral; feature: human-associated habitat; material: saliva | place: China | collected 2275 ...
CTTACACCGTCAACATCCAGCTCAACACCTGCAACGCCACCATCACCGGCACCTACACGCTCGGCATCGGCCACCTGGCCGAAAGCGCCGGCACCCACACGCAGCGCACCTGCGCCGGACAGAGTGCCGTCTTCGCGCCGGCCGATCCGGTGGCCACGCTCAACGGCCAACCCGCCGACCAAGACAACCTCGAGTTCCAGTGGCAGTACACCAAGACGCCCACCGACGCCACCTCCTGGAAGCCCATTTTCGGCGCCACGGAGAAGAGTGTCGAGTACGTCGCGGCCTATCCAGGCACCTACTACCTGCGCCGCACCACTCACTTGGGCGAATGCGTCGCAGTGGGCGGTTTGTGCACCCTGACCGTCGATCCCGGCATCACCGTCACCATGAGCGCCGCCGAACGTCGGGTGGTGATCGACCACAAGAACCCCTTCTTGCTCACCGCCGGTCTCATCACCGGTCCCGCCACTCGCACCTACGTGTGGCAGCGCAGCCTCGACGGCAAGACGTGGACCGACGTCGGCACCGACGTTTCCTACACCGAAACGCAACGTCTCGCCCCCGTGGTCTACTACCGCCGTATCGTCCGCTCCGGCACGTGCGAAACGAAGGGCGAACCCATCACCGTGATCTTCAAACGCCGCTATCCCGCCATGGTCAATCCCCAGTTGCGCCAGCGCGTCGACCAGCATTGGTGATCCCCACGGCCTCGTGCCGCGCTCTGCCAGCCACCTCGATGGCACCGCACGCCATCACCCTCCTCGCAGGGGAATAATTTCGGCGAGCCGCTCCTTCCCCCCCGGAGCGGCTCGCCCTTTTTCTCTCCGCCCCGAGACGGTGGCACATCTTTTATGAGGAAATGAATGAAACCGCCTCCGCCGCCCATCGCACCACGCAGGGCGCGGGCCGACGAAAGCAGGACAAAATACGCATTTCGGCCCATTGTGAGGCCGAAATTATGCTCTCCATCACCTCTAATATGCGAATATACCAAACCGGAAAGCCCTATACTAAATTCAAAAAGCGGGGCGTTTCCAAGAAAAAAGTGGAACATTCTGCAGCTCAGACGCAGGAAATAAGAAAAAAGGTTGTATATTTGCCACGAATAAAATCAAACAATGCAAGAATATGGGCAACCGTGACAAACGACTCGACATGCTTCGGCTCGTGCTGAACCGCACCTCGGTGGGGAGCCAAGAAGAACTCCTCGAACTGCTGCGCACCGAGGGCTACAAAGTGACGCAAGCCACGCTCTCTCGCGACCTCCAGAAGCTGAAGGCAGCCAAGGTTTCGGGCGACGGGGGCTACCGCTATGTGCTGCCCGAGCACCCGTCCTACGTTCGTCAGCTGGCCCCTTCGATCCACACGCCGCAATTTCTGCGCTCGTCGGGCTTCCTGAGCATGGAGTTCTCAGGCAATCTGGTGGTGATGCGCACCCGCCCGGGCTACGCCACGAGCATCACGACCGAAATCGACGCCCACAACCCCGAAAGCCTCTGCGGCACCATCGCGGGCGACGACACCATTCTGGCCGTGATTCGCGAGGGCTTCGAACGCGCTCGCGTGGTCGAGGAGCTGGCGCAGATCCTCCCCGCCGTGCGCGGACAATTGTGACGCCGCGTGAGCAGGTAGACGAGTGAACCGGTAGACAAGTAGACAAGCCAGCGCCTGAACCCGCAGACGAGTGGCCCTGCGAACGAGCAAACGCGCAGATTCACAGACGCGCCGGCGCCTGAACCCGCGGACAAGTGGATCCGCAAACGAGCCAACGCGCAGATTCGTAGACGAGCCGGCGCCTGAACCCGCAGGCAAGTGGCCCTGCGAACGAGCAAGCGCGCAGATTCGTTGACAAGTAAACGCCTGAACCCGCAGACAAGTAAACCGGTAAACGAGTAAACAAGCGATCGCGGCGACCGTATTGCGCGCCGCACAACAAACCCTCCCCACCCCATGCCCAACTTCCTGAAAATCATTATCTCTCTGGCAGTGGTGATTGCCGTCTTCTACTTCACTTCCACGCCTTCGCCCACAACCACGCTGGTGCGCCTGGGCTTTCTCGCCGCACTGATCGGCTTCACGCTCTTCAGCCTATTCCGCCGCAAAGACAAAGACGACGACGAATAGTCGGCACTGCCCGACACACAAGGCGTGCAATGAGGGGCACATCGCCCTGAACGCGCAGTCTCCACTAAAATAAAACACGAGAGATACGCCGCTCAGGGACATTTCTCTCGTTGATCGTCCGACCACGACAAGCGGTTTCCGCCCGGCGCAAGACAAGTGGCCTAAGGATATTCCCTAGGTTCAAATCTTATGCTGAAACTTACACTCTACTTCTTTCGATCCTTCTTCATCGTAATGGGCCTGTGGCTTTTGGTCGAAATGTTCACCCAGCTTCCGTTGCAGCAGGCCTGGGCGTTGCTGTGGCCTGCGCTGATGATGGGCTTCGTCATCGGCGGCACCGGCGTCATCGAAAAGTATTTCCGCGAACGCAAACAGCGAAAGCAAAACACCCACGCGGCGGAAACCACAACCGACGAGTTGACACAATAAACGCGTCGATCCATCAACCCGAGCGGTACGCTAACGATTAGCGTGCCGCTCGGGTTTTATTATTCCTCCCATCGCCGTGCTGACAAAGCAGTGGGCGCATGGGTAAAAAACAAAACGCGAGCGGCACTCCACTGCGGAGTGTCGCTCGCGTTGAGCGTTTGACGAATAAGAGCCGGTTCGCCGCTTTATTCCTCGATGAGGGTGGCGAGACGGGCGCGGTAGGCATCCCAGTCCTCGATGGGGCGGCGGGCCACTCCACTCTCGATGGCGGCGCGAGCCACGGCGGAGGAGACTTCGACGATGAGGCGCTTGTCGACGGGCTTGGGGATGAAGTAGTCGGCACCGAAGGTGAGCTCCTTCAAGCCGTAGGCCTGGGCCACATATTCGGGCACGGGCTGCTGGGCCAGGGCGGCAATGGCGCGCACAGCGGCCTGTTTCATCTCCTCGTTGATGGCGGTGGCGGCCACATCGAGGGCGCCGCGGAAGATGTAGGGGAAGCCGATGACGTTGTTGATCTGGTTGGGATAGTCGGTGCGGCCGGTGCTCATGAGCACTTCGGGGCGGGCGGCTTTGGCGTCGTCGTAGGTGATTTCGGGCACGGGGTTGGCGAGGGCGAAGATGACGGGGCGTTCGGCCATGGAGCGCACCATTTCTTGGCTCACAATGTTGCTTTTAGAGAGCCCGACGAAGACATCGGCGCCGCGCATGGCCTCTTCGAGGGTGTGGACGTCGGTGCGCTCGGTGGCAAACTCACGCTTCTGAGCGTTGATGTCGGTGCGCGACTGAGCGATGACGCCGCGCGAGTCGAGCATGATGAGGTTTTCGCGGCGCAGACCGAAGGAGAGGTAGAGGCGCGCGCAGGAAATGGCGGCGGCTCCGGCACCGTTGACAACCATGCGGACGTCTTCGATGCGCTTGCCCACGACTTGGAGGGCATTGAGCAGGCCGGCGCAGGAGATGATGGCCGTGCCGTGCTGGTCGTCGTGCATGACGGGGATGTCGAGCTCGGCTTTGAGGCGGGTTTCAATCTCGAAGCATTCGGGGGCCTTGATGTCTTCGAGGTTGATGCCGCCGAAGGTGGGGGCGATGGCCTTGACCACTTGGATGAAGCGCTCGGGGTCGTGCTCGTCGACCTCGATGTCGAAGGAGTCTACGCCACCGTAGATTTTAAACAGGAGGCTTTTGCCTTCCATGACGGGCTTGCCGGCCAGTGCGCCGATGTTGCCGAGGCCGAGCACGGCGGTGCCGTTGGAGATGACGGCCACGAGGTTGCCCTTGTTGGTGTAGCGATAGGCGTCTTGGGGTTGCTTTTCGATTTCGAGGCAGGGCTCGGCCACGCCGGGGCTGTAGGCGAGCGAGAGGTCGTGGGCGGTGGCGTGGGGTTTGGTGGGAACGACGGCAATCTTGCCGGGACGGCCCTGTTCGTGGTAGTCGAGGGCTTCTTGTTTGCTGATTTGTGCCATAATGTCTATGGGGGATTAAGTGGAAGGGGCGCGCCGTTTGCCGCGCTGTGAGCGAAAAGGGCGAAAGGGCTGCGCTGCGTTTTGCCGTCCCTCACCGTCGGGAGAGGAGATGGGCACGTTGTGTGGGCAAAGTTACGGATTTTTTCGTGATGGGCGGTGCGAAATGGGCGAAAGCCCGCGGGGAAAATCGCGGATGCTCCCCAACCTTGTACAAAAAACCGCTCGCACGGGCTGTGAAGCTGTGCGAGCGGTGGAGTATTTAGCCCCGAAGGGCATATTGAGCAAGGGGGAATCCTTAGGGCATGACGAAACGCTGGGTGAGTGTGGTGACCTTGTTGGACACGCGCACCACATAGGCGCCCGGCATAACGACGGTTCCGGTGTTTTCGCTGCCGGCTTCGACCTTGAAGCGGGCTTGAATCTTACCGGCGGCGTCGAAGACGAGGGCTTCGGCGGGCTCGTCGGTGAAGTTCTTGACGGTGAAGTTGCGACGCAGGTCGGCCGTGATTTGGAATCCGCGCTGGTCTGCGGTGGCCTTCGCGCCGTTGCCGAGGATGGTGAAGCGGTGTGCGGCATCGCCCTTGGTTGCGGTGAACTCATAGGTGTCGCCGTCGTGGATGGCGCGGGTGAGTCCGGTGCGCTTGTCGAGGAGCGTGTATTGCTGCGTGCCGTCGCCGCCGTCCAGGTGGAAGGTGAGCTTGTAGTTCTGCTCGCCGTCGCCGGGCACGAAGCCGACTTTGGTTTCGCCGATGGCGTCGGTGGTGGTCACCTGGTAGCTGCGATCTTGCATAGCGTAGAGGGCAGCTTCGCCGGGTGCGAAGATCTTCTCACCGTCCCAACCGTTGTCGTAGCGATCGGTGGTGCCTTCGGCTTGAACGAGCCAGAGGCGGTCGGCCGTCTTGGCGCTTTCGACATCGACAGCCAGGGAGTGGAAGTGGCGCTGGGGTGCGCGGTTCTCCTCGGTGGCGGTGACGAGGTCGGCATAGCGATACTTGAGGTTGCCGGCTGCGGTGCTCTTGACCATGAAGCTGGAGAGCGAGGGGATCTGGTTGGGCATACCGGCCACGTGTCCTGCGAGGTTGGCGGGGACGGCCTTGGTGTATTGTCCCTGCGTGGTGCCGTTGGTGGTGGGTCCGCTGTTGGCAATCCAGTCTTTGCGCGAGCCGGTGTTGAAGAGGTAGACCACCTTGTCGGCCGCCGTTGCGCCGGAGAAGTCGAGTTTATCGATGCTCATGGCTCCGGTGTAGGGGTTGGCCAGGATGTTCATGTCCTGATAGTTGGTGGCCGATGCCATGCCGTCGACGGGGAAGGTGAAGTCTGCGGTGTTGAGCTCGCCAATGAATCGATAGGTGGCGGGCTTAGGCTGCGAGATTTCGTAGCCCTGTCCCTGAGCGAGGGTGCCGTTGTCGACGTCGGTCCACTTCTCGTCGGAGTTGGGGACGTTGAGCGTGCGATCGTACTTGCGCACCCAGGTGGTCTCGAGGGGGAGCTGGTTGCGGTCGGCGCTCTTGACGGGCGATCCGAAGTATTGCCAGGTGGCGTAGGCTTTGTTGCGGTTGCCGTCGAAGGACTTGGCAAACATCTCGACGTTGGCCTTAAAGTTGGCGTTGTCGGCGGGTTTGGCCAAGAGGAAGGTACCGTTGGATTTACCGTCTTCGGCCTGCACGACGGTGTAGTCGGCTACGCCGCGCGTGGCAAAGGGCTCGGTGGCGGGAGCAGCGTTGGGCGTAAGATCCCAGAGGAGGGCTTTCTCTTTGAGGAGAATCTGGTGTCCCGGGGTGGCCACGATGGCACGTCCGGTTTCGGTGGCGTTGATGTAGTTGCGCACCACGCGATCTTGGTCGGCATAGAGGTCGCGGATGGCGGTTTCGCCATACTTTTCAGTGACGGCGCCGCTGACCGGATCGGGGGTATTGTCGTTGACCGAGGCGAAGACGACATCCGACTGCTCGTTGTCGGCATAGTTGGACGCGAGGGTGTTGGGCACGAAGCGGCCGGTCCAGTTTTCTTTGTTGGCCCAGTCGGTGCTGACATAACCGTACCAGTAGTTGTTTTTGCTACCGTCGAGGGTGAAGGTATTGGTGCGGAAGAAGCGTTTGGGGAGGGCGCGGGTGTCACCATCACCGATGTCGTTGGCGCCGGTGGTGGAAACGGTGGCGAAATAGGTGGAGCGATCGGCCGATGGAGTGCCTTCAGGCTGTTTGAGCACCTGGTCGAAACCGTCGGTGGTGATGGCGCCGGTGCCGCGTTCGAAGGATTCGAGGGGACGTCCGCCACCGGTGTTGAAGCCTTCGTTGGTCATGGCCACGAAGAGGCGGGTGCCGGGGCCGTAGGCGCGGCGGAAGGTGAGATCGCCGTGCTGATCGACGGAGAATTCATTGTCGGGCACGCGAACGTATTCGTCGGTGCCGGGGTTGATTTCGCGCCAGAGTTCGTACTTGGTGGTCTTGAAGGAGCTGGCCAATCCCCTGGCGTAGCTCTGCGAACTGAGGGTCATGGTTTCGAGCGGGCGCCACGTGTCGTCGCCACGGGGCGATTGGGGCACGACGTAGCGCTCTTGGAGCGTGAAGTAGTAGTGCTCGTCGGTCACGTTCTCAGGCTTGGTGGGCAACGTGAGGATGTTGAGCTTATTGATGGTGAGGTTGAGCTCAGCATCGGTGGCTTTGGCGCGCGAGGCGTAGATGTTGGCATTGTTGCCGCCGAGTGCCTGGTTGAAAGCGGTGGCATCGCCACCCTTGTACACCGTCCAGGTGGCCTCCTTGAACGACTTATCGTCGCCGAAGCGGCGGTCGTTCGCCGAATAGCCGATGTCGGTGAGAAGGTTTTTGGAGAGATCGGCCTTCTGGAGCTTGGTGAAGCTGGTGGAAGGGAAGTTCGCCAGGAGGTTTTCCGAGACATTGAGTTCGCGGATCGTCTCGTCTGTGCGTCCGAAGTCAATATCTTTGAGTTGATTGGTGGCGAGGTTGAGCGTTTCTACGTTGGTGAGTACGTTGTCGAAGGTGTATTTCGCCTGTGCGTTGGCCGTTCCGAGCACATTGTCGTGGAGATCGATGTAGCGGATGGAGGGCACTTTGGCGAAATCGGCGTCTTTGATCTTTTGCGAGGCCGAAACGAGTTTCCACATGCCCTCTTCGCCGGTGATCTTGATGACACCGCCCTGCGTGGCGGAGACATTGACGGTGAAGGTGCGGTCTTCCGTCAGATTGTACATCTGTCGGATGTTCTGTCCGTCGTTTTCGTAGTCGATGAAGACGATGGGCCAGTGTTCACGGGTCACTTTCGTGGGGTCCTCGGGGGCGAGGGTGAAGGTGACGGTACCTGCGGCCGTGGCCTTGATGAGGGTGATGCGGTCTTGGAGGTTGTGGGTGGTTTCTTCGGCCAGCGTGGGCGTGGGGGTGGCGGGAGTGGCCGGTGTCTGGGCCTGTGCGCGCTGGGCGAAGGATCCCATCAGCAAGCCTGCGGCAAGGAGTGCGGGAAGGCTTCGCTTAGCGCTGAATGCAGCCGAGAGACTGCGAACGGATAAGGAATGCTTGTTCATTGCAGATGGGTGATTTTAGTTGAGAACGCGTCCGTTGAGTCGGCGCATGGTGGGGTTGGAATCGTCGAACTTCTCGCCGAGCTTGAAAGAACACTTGTAGACAGTGTTGCGGCGGATTTGTCCGTAGTATGGTGTGCCCTGTTTGGCCTCGCCGATGCGGTAGTAGCACTTGCCGCTCTGGGGGTCGGGGTATTCCGATCGGGGCCCCTCGGTGCCCCACTGCGAGGTGTAGGTGATCTCGAGGTAGGTCATGCCGTTGAAATCAGCCGATCCGAAGACGGGATGCGACACGAAATTTTCGGGCACATAGATCGAAATGGTGGGATAGGTGCGCACCAGTCCGGTGAAATTTTCGGTGGGTGTGCCGACGGGCAGGTCGTAGACCAGGTAATCGTAGTCGGTGGCGTTGGCGGCGTGCTTAAGGTCGTAGTTGGCAATGGGGCCTCCCACCGAGAACTTGGCGGGGACATTGACAATGCGGATGCCGGTGATCTTGAAATCGTAGGGTGTGATGTAGGCCAGTCCGTAGGCACTACCGATTTCCGCCTGGGGGGTGATGTCGATGCGGGCGAAGCAGCGCTCAAGTCGCACCTCGCTCTTGGTGAGTGCGGTGAGTCCACTCACGGGGTTGGTGGGCGACTCGACATCGCGGAGGGCGGCGCTCATGGGGATGGGCTTTTTGGCGTCGTTGCCAAACTGTCCGCGGAGATAGTCCTTGGTGTTGAACTCCAGCGCGTTGAAGTCGCGTTCCGTACCCGAAATGCCCATGCGCTCAGCGTCGGCCGTGTTGAGGTTGGCCGCGAAGAAGAAGTCTTTTTTGCCGAGGAAACTCTCGACACTGAAGACAGCGGTGTTCGTGCCGCCCGCAGCTGCGGAGTAGGATTGCCCGGTGAGTGAGGCCACATACGTGGAGCCGGCGAGGATCACGTTGTCGACTTGGTCTTCCTTGTCGGCGGCGTCGGTGTTGACAGACTCACCGGTTTGTGAGCGCACGTCGACTTTCCAGGCGACCTTTTCAGACTTGGCCTCGGGATAGCGGGTTTCCTCGTCGCCGGAGCAGGCGGTGAAGGAGAGAGCCGCGGCGGTGGCCAGCAGGAGGAGGATATTCTTGGTCATTTCGGAGTAAGCTGCTGTGATGAGGGTTGATATGAGTGAGGGCGAACGGCTGAACGTGCGTCAGACGTTCGCCCTTTGTGAGTGGCGGTGGGAGGCTTAGATGTTCTCGTGCGTGGTGCCGTCGAAGCCGGGGACGTTGGTTTCGATCCAGGGGCGCACGGTGAGGGTGAACTGCAGCACCACGGCCTGATCGGCGGTGGGCGAGCCGGGGCCTACCACGTGAGCGTGAAGGACATAGCGGCAGTTGCGTTCGATTTTGCGGGGGAGGATGACTTTGTAGTAGCTCTTGACGGGCGTGGTGCTGAAGTCACCTCCGGCGGGCGGGGGGAAGATGCCGTTGAGCGGGTTGCCGTCGCCGAGAATGGCGGGGAGCTCAAGCAGCACGTAGGGGGCGGGATCGGTGGCAGCGGTCTTGGCCGAGATGTCGTACTCGTTGATGTAGACCGAGGGGAGCTCCGATGTGGGCACGGGGTCGGTGGCGGTGAGCGGCGCGGGCTGGGCCGTGAGGTCGGCCACTTGGGTCTTCGCACCGTCGACACGGCCGGTGATGTCGGCGTTGGCTCCGACGAAGGTTTTCGAGGGGAATTGCAAGAAGGTGTAGAGGCCGCGCTGCTGATTGGGGATGAGTTTGTCCCAATCATAGTAGAGCACCACATCCAATCGCGAAACGGCACGCTTGACGTTGACGTCGATCTTGTTGTCTTGTGTGGCGGGGTTGGCGAAGGTCACGTTGGTTTGCCCGGTCATGAGCAGGGGCGTGGTGAGATCTTCGACGGTGGCAAGGGTTTGCGACACGGCTTTGGTGAGTTCGTCGACGGTGGTGATCTCGTCGGTGGCACCCACGGCGAGGCGAGCGCGCACGGAGGCCGGAAGGTTGATGAGCGTCACGGCGGTGGTGCCGTTCACGTCCGAAGCCTTGGCGGGGATATAGACCGTTTGTGTGGTGGGATCGTTGTTCACCCAGTCGCCCACGGTGGTGGCTTCGAAGTGGAAGGAGCCGACGGCCGCGCCGCCGCTGTTGGGCGTGATGGCTTCTTTGTTTTGTCCGCGGAAGAAGACCACGTCGACGGTGTTGACGGTGTTTTCGGCGGGCGTGGCGATGCCGCGGGTGTCGTGTTGCACGAGGTCGGATGCGCCAAATTGGAGTTTGATCTTGCCTTCACCGCCGGTGGGTCCGTCGGGTTCGTAGCCTTTGTTGCAGGCTCCGAAGAGGGTCGCTGCGACGGCCAGGAGTGCGAAGGTGAGCGTATGGAGAAGTTTCATCGTTATTCGCTTTTGACGGTGTGGACGATCTTGTTGTTATACTTGATTTGGAAGATAGGCGTTCCGGCGGTGGGCTCGGCGGGGAGGCGGAGTGTGCCTTCAACCTGCTCCTGGAATCCGCTCTGTCCCGCGGCGTTGCCGAAGCGGAGCGTGTTTTGCTGTGCGCCGCCCACGGTGAACTTGGCGTTGGGCACGAGGGGAACGAGTTCGACGAGGCCGAGTTGCACGAGGTTTTTCTCGGCGGTGACGATGCGCACCGTGCTTTCGCCGCCCGGGAAGGTGGGCTCTTCGACCACGACGTTGAAGCGATAGCCGGCATAGACGCGGCCGATGCGGCCCGTGCACCAGTCCTCAATATTGTAATTGAGCGTGAGTTGGAAACCCTCTTTTGCGGTGATTTCGTACACGTTGTTGCGCACAGTGGAGAACTTCGAGTAGTTCGCCGCGTTGGGTAGGCTGAAGTAGGCACCGGTCTTGACTTCCTGCTGGTTTTCGGTGAAGGCGCTTTGCCAAATCGAGAACTTGTAGTAGTCGTTGTTGCCGCCGTCGGTGAGATAGAAGGAGGTGGATCCGGGCACAAAGCCGGGGCGGGCGGGATCGTTGCTGCCTACGCGGCGCAGATACTCAGGCACGTAGTAGGAGGTGACGTAATCGTAGAGCGTGGTGGGCTGTCCGGGCTGCTCACTGGGGGCGAGGTAGTGGGCCTCGGAGTTGGCGAGCATCTGAGCCTTGGTGAATCCGTTGGTCTCTGCGAGTTCGGTCGCGTTGTAGAAGTCGGTGGAGAACTGTCCCGTGGAGGGATAGCCGGCTCCGTCGAAGTAGGGGTTGACGAAGAGGGAGAAATACTTCGGGACATTGACGAGGGTCATGCCCTTGAAGGGGGTCACGCGCTTGAACTTGATGTCCGTGGGCGTGGGTGTGCCGGCCACTTCGTCGACATTGACCACCCCTTTGAGCGTGAGCTTGACTTTGGCGAGGGTGCGGATGAGTTCCACCTGTTCGTCTCCGTCAGCTTCGAAGTGCTGGGGGTCAGTTTGCGAGGAGCCCTTGCCGTTGCGCACGGCCACGACCGTAACGTTGCGATAGACGCGGGTCATGAGCATGGGCTTGGCTTCCGAGGGTCGGTAGCCGGCGGGGAAGGCGATGTGGGTAAGCGCGTTGTCAGCGAAAAGCTGGCTGCGATTGACCACCGAGGCCAGGGGCACGTCGAGGTTCCAGTCGTGTTCGTTGGCAATGAAGAAGAAGTCGCGCTGCCCCTCGGTGATTTTGAAGGGTTTCGACCACACGGTGGTCTGTCCTTCGGGCTGACCGGTGAAATCCCCGACGGGGTGCACCTGATTGTAGAGGACGGCTCCGCTGTTGGTGTCGCAAATGATGAGTCGCACCGTCTTGACGCGGTCCTCGAAGTCGGCACTGGTGTTGATGGTGCCGGCCACGCCTCTGATACTTACGGCAGCCGACATATACACATCCCCGGGTTTTGGGAGGGGTTCCGGGCCGATGTACTCATGGCACCCCGCGGTCAAGCCGAGGAGGGCGGCAAGTCCGAAGGCGAGTCCGGTGCGGTGTAAGATGTCGTGTAAAGGGAGCATAGTCATATAGGTGATGCGTCGTGCTGAGTGCTGCGGCGCGGTGGGATGGGGGTGCGATGGGCAAGCCCGTGGGCTTGCCCCCGCGATTCCGTTAGCTAATTATTTTCCGAGTTCGGTTTCGAACGTGTGCACCAACCAGTCGTTGATGAAGACGCCGGCACACATGTACTGACCACAGCCGTCGCACTTGTCCTTGATGAGGAATTTGAGATCAATGTCGTGCTCGCAATTGAGGTTGAAGCTGAACTTGTTCTCTGGTTTGCTGGCATAGGCCAGGATGGCGGCGACGAGATCGTGCTGGATGTCGATGGGCATTTCGACATCGCGGGTCTGTCCGTTTTTGCTGTACGAGATGCGCACCTGACTGCCGAGACCTGTTTGCAGATCCATCACGGTATATTTGGCCACGAGGGCGGTGTCGTTGTACACGACGGGGCCATTGGGCTGATAGGTCATGATGGCGCTGTTCAGCGCGTGCGAGGCATCGAAGTTGTAGGTGCCGTTGCCGGACTTGATTTCGAGTCCGAACTCGCGGATGGAGGGGGGATTCTTGCGTCCGAGCATGCTCTTGTCGAGCACTACGGAGACGTTGAGCCGGTAGGTAAGTTCGCCGACCGGCACGGCGATATGGTCTTCCTGCGATCCGTTTTTTGCAGGATTTTTCAACACGACCGATCTGCCGGCTTGGCCGAAGTAGACACGATCGCTGCCAAGATTCACGTATTGTGATTCAGCTCCGCTGCGCAGGGAAGCGAAGATTTCGTCTTTCTTTTGGCCGATCTTGGCGTCGGCGCTGAATTTTCCGTTCACACCGGTCCAGGCGTAGATGTTGTAAACGCGGTCTTGGTCGGGCGTGTCGGACTTGATGGGGAGACGCACTTCGGTGAAGCCTTTTTGCTTGTTGCCGAGGTCGATGTCCTTCAGTTCGGCACTGGCGGCGAGCTTGTTGTCTTCGTCGAAGGCCAGGAGGTGAACGTTGGACTGGGTGTTGAGTCCGATGGAATCTGCCTTACAAGTCGTGTTGTAGAGTTTCACATACACAGCCTGGGGGCAGTTGTCGAGATCATCGTGGAACATGGATTCACAGCCGGAGAGGAGGAATCCCAGTCCTAAGGTGAAAAACACTCCGGTAAGCTTGTTAGGTAAATTCATCGTGATGTGAGAAAATAGGGAGAGAGAGTAGAAAAAAATTGCGGCGAGGGAGAGGGATTTCTCCCTCGCCGCGGGTATGTTCGTCAGTGAGCGGGCGCCGGAGCGCGGGCGCTCAATGAAGATCTACAGCTGATTACTGACCGAGGATGGTTTCGAAGGTGTGAACCTGCCAGGGAAGGATCGTCACGTCAACCGACATCCAAGCTTCCTTCAGCGAGAGGGGATCGTTAGGCTTGATGTCCGTCGGGGGTTCCTTGGGATCAGGAATGTTCTTGCCGGGGTTGTTAGGATCGGGCACACCGGGCTGAGGATCGGGGTTGTTGGGGTTGTCCGGACGACGGGGGTTGTCCTTGGGATCGAAGGGCTTCGTGGGATCAACAGGTTCGTTCGTGTTAGGCACGAGCGGGTTCCAGTTGTACACGTAGTTGGCGATACCCTTGATCTGGATGTGGTAGATGTTGTTGCGGATAGCCGGCGAGTTGATCCACGCAGTTGCGCTCGTCGCGTCGGGGTTCACCCATACGAAGTAGAGGACCTTACCCTTGACGAACTTCTTCACCTTCATGGCAGCAGCGGTGGCGTTGCCGTTGGTGGTGGGATCGTTAGCGGCAGCTACGCTCTGGTAGAACTTGCCGTCGTCACCGAGGAAGAGATCGTCGTCAGCGTGGGTGGCGCTCCAGTTGTTTTCAACCGACTTGTCGTTCATGTAAACGTACTTGGGGTTGATCTTACCGCGAACGAGGACGTAGGCCGTGTTACCCTTGCGGTAGCCGCTGGCACCACGATCGGCTGCGTCGTAAGCGTGCGTGTTGGGGAGAATGAATTCGCCGTGGAGACCGTTGGCGTTCTTCACATACTCTTCCACGTTTTGGAGGCTAGCGTCGTAAGTTGCGTTAGTCTCAACGTCACGACCGCCGAAGTGGTTGGTCTTGTTACGCCAGAGACCCGTGTAGTCGTACTTGTCGAACGTAGTGGCTACGTCGTAGTCCGTGTTGGGATCGACGGGAACGAAGGTGCTGTTGGGCGTCTTGTACTGGTAGTTGGTGGGGTTCGCGCTTTCCTGCTGGTTGAAGTAGAGCGAGCTTTCACCCTGAGCCACAACGTAGGTGAGGTTCGTGATGGTAGCGAGCGTCACAGCGTCGCCGTTGGCAACGGTTTCAACGGTGGGCGTGGTGGGGTCGTCACCCTTCACTTCGTAGCTGTCCTTGTCGGCAGTCACGAGCACGCGAGCTACAGCACGCTGTACAGAAACTTCTGCACGGTTGGGAGCTGCAGCGGCAGTCGTAAGGGTTTGCGATTCCGTCACACCGTCGGCAACGTTCACTTCGCCGAAGTTACCGGTCATCACGATCACGTCCTTCTGGTCAGCACCCGTACCGTCGAGCTTTGCGAGGTGGTCGGCCACAGTGAAGGGATCGGTCACACCGGGAGCTGAAGCTGCAGTAGCTTCTGCTTCGGTGTACTTGGTGGGAGCGGGAGTACCGGCAGCCGTTTGGAGACCGAGCACGCCGTTGTACTTAGCTGCGAAAGCGTCGAAGTCGGTCTGACCTGCGAGGAGAGCTTGCGTTTCAGCGTTGGGGTTTACGACAACGAAGACGCGCTTCTGACCCGGATCAACCTTGAAACCCTTGGTAGGACGGATGTACGAAACACCGTTGTTACCGGCCTTAGGCTGTTCGAACGAGATGTCCGTGGGTCCGAGGGATGCTTGCTTCTCGAGCGAGTAGCCGCTGGGCGAAGATGCATCGGTCTTGAAGATGTAAACGTCTACCGACTTGATAGCGTCGGCACCGACCCACTTACCTACGTAGTTGTGCTGCGGGTTGGTGGTGTTCTGTCCGTCTGCAGCTGCACGCACTTTCGGGTCGGGCATGCGGAGCTGGAACTGAACCGACATTACCGTAGTGCCTTCAGGACTGGGCTGCTCTTTGGGCGTCGGATCGTCATTGTTCGAGCAGGCAGTGAACGTTCCTACAGAGGCCGTGGCCGTGAGGAGCATTGCTGCGAGGAGAAGATGTTTCTTCATAACGAATAAATTGTTGATTATAAAATGGATTATCTGATTGGGGAAGTGTACGGACAACCTTGGGCCTATGGTGCGCGAGGCAACGAGGCCGACGGTGTCTTAACGCTCCACCTTGCTCAATTCTTGGAGATTCTTGATGGCCTGGGGCAGGTTGCCGGCGCGGCGGAAGCACTCGGCGGCTTGCTTGTAGTTGCCGGCCAGGGCGTAGTGCACGCCGAGGTTGTTGAGTTGTTCGGCCGAAGCGGGGAACTTTGCGAGGAAATCGGCGTAGTTTCCGTTGTTGCCTGCGGCCAAATTACCGGCGATGGCGTTGAAGCGGCTCACGGGCGCATCGGGGAAGAGGCGCTCAGCGGTGTCGAACACGCTGCGACGCTCGACGCTGCCCTCGGGGAAGCTGTTGCCCACCTGGTAGAGTTCGGCCAGGCTGAGGAGGCGCGGATTGGTTCTGTAGCGCTCGATGGCTTCGGCGGCGTTGAAGCTGCGCACCGCATAGGTGAATTTGTATTCGGTGCGGCGGAGCTGCGGGAAGACGTTGTCGAGGAGGAAACGATAGGCGTTGCCGCCGTCGAGTTTGCGCATGCCTTCCTTACGCGCGTTATTATTGCGTGCCTGTCCGTCGATGATGTCGAGGAGTTGTGCACTCCACTGGTTGTTGTTGGCGGTGAGCCACTGGCGGAGTCCGGCCCAGTCTTCGCCGTGTCCTTCGACGTGGAAGAGGCGGGTGGAGAGGCCGTAGGTTTGTTCGAGATACTTGACGAACGATTTGGCACGACCGTCGGCGAGGCGGATGTTGTTGGCTTCCTGTCCTTCGGGCGAGGCGTAGCCGTCGATATTCACGGTACGCACGGTCACGTCTTTGTTGCCGAGGATGGCGTTGGCCACGCTGTCGACGCGGGCGAATTCAACGGCGTTGTTGCCCAGATTGCGGAGGAGTTCGGTGCGATTGACGCGGAAGTTGAAGCGGGCGACGAACTTCTCGGAGCGCACCTTGACGGCTTCGGCCTCGGGGGTGAGGTAGGCGACGGCGAAGGTGGGGCGATAGGGTTCGCGAGAGAGGCGTTCGGCTACGGTGAACTCGTGGCGTTCGAGTTCGCAGGAGGCGCAGCCGGTGATTTGTTCCTCGACGTTGAGTTTGGCGCTGCGGGTCCACTCGAAGGCGGGTGCGGTGATGCTGACGGGCACGACCATGCGTTCGCCGCGAGCGCGGAGGGGTTGGGGTGTGGTGCGGTCGCCGCGTTGCCACATGATGTGGCGTGTGCGGCCGGCCACGGAGATGGGGGCAAACTCATAGACCTGCGTGCCGTCTTGCGAGACGAGTCGGGGGCGAAGGTTGAGTTGTGCGTTGGAGCCGAGGTCGATGCGGTCGAGAATAACGTCGAAGGCGATGCGGATGCTATCGCGTCCGGCTTTGACCTTGGCGGGGGTGAACCCGACGTTTCCCCGAACGTCTCCTGCGGCGTGGGCCGGGAGCGCCAGCGCGGCGGAGAGCAATGCGATGACTGAGAGAGATTTGAAAATCATGTGGCTTAGGGGCTTAACGTGTGTGGGGTTTAGCGGATGACGTAGACGACGGAGAGGCCGGCCTTGGTGAGTCCGAAATAGTCTTTGGTTTTGCTGGCTTCGAGATTGCCGCAGGTGTTGCAGCGATATTTGTCGTAGTCCAGGTAGGCATAGCCTGCTCCCACTTCGGCTTCGAGGCTCCAGCGGCGGTTGAGCACGAGTTGGTAGCCAACTCCGACACCGGCGCCGACGAACCAGCCTTCGTAGCGGTGCTTGTCGAGGGTGTGGAAGATGCCGGCGGGGAATTTCATGTTCGAAACGTTGAAGCGACCGGCGTGGGCGTGGATGCCGAAGAAGAGGCCGTTGAAGCGTTCGCACGTCCAGTAGCGCCATTCGGGCTGGATGGCAATGTGCTTGAACTTTTTGTTGGCGGCTTTGTCGAGGTCGAAGGGATTGAATCCCACCTGCACGTCAAAGGTCTGCTTCTTGTTCAGGCCGAACTCGAGGCTGAGGTTGGGCGTGGTGGTCGCGTCGTAGAGCAGATTGTTCTTGATCACGACTTGCTGTGCGCTTGTCCCGATGAAGGCGGCTGCCATGAGGGTGAGTAGCAAGAAGAATTTCTTCATATCTAATGGTTGTTGTATGCTTGCCTGTGTGGGCGGGGTGGGATGTGGTGATGCTTGCGGTGTGCGGGTTGCCGGGGCGGGGTCTTTTCGCCCGGCGCCGGGCGGCCGTTGCCTCGCGGGGTGCGGAGGGGCGGGCCTTGTTGCGGGAGGCGGTCGGCGCTGCGACGGGGTGCCTGCCGCGGCCGGAGGGCCTGCTGTGCTCGGGCGGGGGTGTGAACGAGTGGCGTGTGAGGGAATGTGGGGCAGGCGGCGGGCGCTTGCCGTGGCCTCGGGGGCCGTGTCTAAACCCGGGCGGTGTGGAAGTTGCTGTGAGGGAAGTGCTGCGCGGGGCAGTCGGTGTGGCACGTGGCGAGGGGGGGCGCGGGCGGTGGGCCCGGTCATCTCTGCGATGAGTCCGTGGTCTCTCGTTGGTTCGTGCCGGGCGTCGCTTGCCGCTGTGTCGGTGGCGGCGCCGTGGCCGGGTTGGGCATCTCTAGTGCGTTCGGATTCGCATCTCGTTTGCTCAAGCTGTTGTCAGTTGCAGGCTTCTCTCCTTGCGGAGGTCACAGGATGTGTTGTGGAGCGACGGAGCGTTCTGGTTTTCGTCTCGGCGTTTCAGCTCATTGTTTCATCGTGTGCGTCCCCGTGTCCCTGGGGGGGTTGTCGCGGTGCACCGCTGTGGTGCTCGCCGCTTCCCTTCCGGTCGGTGATCGAGGGGCTCGATCGGGGCGTTTTTTCGGAGCTTGGTCTGTCGACTCCGATAAATTATGGTGCAAAGGTATTGGTTAAATTACTAATCGTCCAAATGAAAACGTGCTTTTCTTCGTTTGAGGGCCGTTTTTTAACATTTGAGACCGAAAACGCCCCCATTTTCGGCCTTCGGCGGGGCAAAAATTAGTTTTAGGCGGGCCGCCGATTCGTTCGTATCTCGCTGAAAACGTGAAGAATGCACAGGTCGTGGCGTGTTGTCGCGTCCCGCGGACGCGAGAGTGCGGGCGCGGTTTCGCGTAGGCGCGAAGCGGGGCGTTTTTCGGGGGAAGAACGGGGGCGGTGCGGGGGTGTTTTGCACAATGGCTTTCGGGGGAAAGGGGGGAAAAGCGGGCGGTAAAACACGGAAAATCAGGCCTTCGGGCGGCCATTTGTGCTCTTTTCGGTACGTCACGGGGCGATCTGTGCAAGACTGTGGAAAAGTTGTGCAAAAGCTTGCAGGGCGTGAAGACGAAAATTACAAATTGTGCACAACGCTTTGTGCGCCTTTGCGTCTTGGTACGCGAATTGTGCAAGTATCGTTTCCTCTCGGCGTTTGGTGTGTGGGCGTTGTGGTGCGGCGGTGCGCCATTCGGTCGTTTTCCCTCCCGCCTGCGGAGCCGGGGTGCCCATTTAGGCGGCGGGGGCGCGGCGGTAGGCAGACAGGGGCGGGTTGCTGTGCAAGGGGGCGTCCGCCTTTGCCTTCGTCCTCCCCCACCCTGCGCTCGGCGCTTCGCCCATCAGCGGGCGGGAGCGCGGCGGTAGACAAGTTGCCGCGGGGAGAACGCACGGGCAGGGGCGGGGTTGGCCTTGTGCACTTCCGCCTTTGCGCACAGTGATTCGGCACACAAGCGGGCGGGGGCGCGGCCGTAGACAAGTTGCCGCGGGGGGAGCGCACGGGCAGGGGCGGGGTTTGCCTTGTGCACTCTGCCTTTGCACACAGTGATTCGGCACACAAGCGGCATGGTTCAGCACTGCGCGAGGGGGCGTCCGCCTTTGCCTTCCCCTCCCCCACCCTGCGCACGGCGACGCGGAACACGGTGCCACAACGGCGCGGACTCTTTTCCGGAGCGGCGCGGACACTCCCCGGGAGCGGCCGACGGGCGAACGATATATTATTATACGCGTGCGCAGGCGCGAGGGCGAGAACGTTTTGCACAGGGCGGCGGGCAACGATGTGGATAACTTTTCCGTGGATAACCCATTGTGGATAACTGCTGCTGCGGGATGCCGATTGCTCTGCGGGGGCCGCGGAAGGCGATGCGGGAGAAGTGTGAACGCGGACGGGGAAAGTGTGAACGCGGGCGCGGAAGTGCAAACGCGGACGGGGCGGGTGCGGAAGTCATTCGCGGGCGATGGGTGCTCACAGGGGGCGTCTTTCGACCCCATGGCTGCGATTTCACGGCGTGGACAGGCCGGACGTATATATAATAATACACGTGCGCGCGTGCTGCTGCGGCGAATGTGCGTTAAACCCGCCGCCCTCACAATTCACTCCCCGCCGAAGACCTCCCCTCGCCCCCACACAGCGACACGCCTTTCCCGAGCACTTCCGCTCCCCCACGCAGCCCCGACGCACGCCCGCAGGCTGCGCGATGCATTCCCCGCCGACCGCACAACCCACTCCCCGCCGAAGACCTCCCCTCGCCCCTGCACAGCGACACGCCCTTCCCGAGCACTTCCGCTCCCCCACGCAGCGCCGACGCACGCCCACGCAGTCCCGACGCACGCCCGCAGGCTGCGCGATGCACGCCCGCCGACCTCACAACACATTCCCCACCGAAGACCTTCGCTCGCTCCCGCACAGCGACACGTCCTTCCCGAGCATTTCCTCACTCCCTCCCCGCCTCGACGAACACCCGCAAGCTGCGCGATGCATTCCTCGCCGACCTCACAACACATTCCCCGTCGAAGACCTTCGCCCACCCACGCACAGCGACACGCCCTGCCTGAGCTCTTCCGCTCCCCCACGCAGCACCGATGCACGCCCGCCGACCGCACAACACATTCCCCGCCGAAGGCCTCCTCTCGCCCCCGCACAGCGACACGCCCTCCCCGAGCACTTCCGCCCCCACGCAGCCTCGACGCACGCCCGCAGGCTGCGCGATGCATTCCCCGCCGCCCTCACAACCCACTCCCCGCAGCGCCACGCTGCCTCCCCTTCCGTTCCGCTTCGGGCACAAAAAAACGGCACCGCACAGTGCATGTGCGATGCCGAATGTCTCGGTCGACCGTCGTTGCGGTCGGTCAATTGGGTTGGTGAGCCGCGCGCTGTTCGCCGCCGTTGCGGGGCGTTGGCGTGTCGGCGTGGGGCTTAGGCCTCAGCCTTGGGCTCTACGCTCACGACGCTGCGGTCGCGTGCTCCGCGCTTGAACACGACGGTGCCGTCGGCCAGCGCATAGAGGGTGTGATCGGAACCCATACCCACGTTCTTGCCGGGGTAGTGAGCGGTGC
>ERZ772958.371-NODE-371-length-19784-cov-5.054894_pt1 | contig 19784 bp, 17 predicted proteins | sample MGYA00580681_ERZ772958 | MGnify/ENA primary metagenome ERZ772958 (study PRJEB29015, sample SAMEA2738089) | human oral metagenome | biome: human oral; feature: human-associated habitat; material: saliva | place: China | collected 2275 ...
GTACTTTCCGATCGGCGACTGCGTTCTCCCCCAGACCACTGGGGACGGACCTCAGTGACCTGGAGGACATCGCAGTCCTCGGCGCACATGTACGTCCCCGATCCCTCACCGCCCCGAGCTCGACGACGTCGAAGCACACGGAGGCCGGACAGCACCAGGCCCCCGGAACACGACCAGGTCCCGCCCACCTCATGGTGGACGGGACCCGGTGAAGATGGGCTTCCCCGGCCCTCGGCGACCCTCAGGCCGCCTCAGGCAGCGGGGAGAGACTCACTTGAGGGTGACGGTGGCGCCGGCGCCCTCGAGCTGCTCCTTGGCCTTCTCGGCGGCCTCCTTGTTGGCGCCCTCGAGGACGGGCTTGGGAGCGCCGTCGACGAGCTCCTTGGCCTCCTTCAGGCCGAGGGAGGTCAGAGCGCGCACCTCCTTGATGACCTGGATCTTCTTGTCGCCGGCGGCCTCGAGAATGACGTCGAACTCGTCCTTCTCCTCGGCGGCGGCGTCGCCACCGGCAGCGCCGGGGGCGGCGGCAACGGCCACGGCGGCCGGAGCGGCGGCGGTAACGTCGAAGGTCTCCTCGAAGGCCTTGACGAACTCGGACAGCTCGATGAGGGTGAGCTCCTTGAACTGCTCGATGAGCTCTTCGGTGGTCAGCTTCGCCATGATGGGCGTTCCTTCCTTATCAGGTTCCTGCGCGCGCAGGGTTGGTGGATGACGCGTGCGGCCTCAGGCCGCGGTCTCCTGCTTCTCGCGCAGGGCGTCGACGGTGCGCACGGCCTTGGAGGCCGGTGCGGCGAAGAGGTACGCAGCCTTGGACAGGGACGCCTTGATGGCGCCCGCGGTCTTGGCGAGCAGCACCTCGCGGGACTCGAGAGAGGCAAGCTTGTCAACGCCGTCGGCGGACAGCACGGCGCCGTCCATGACACCGCCCTTGATGACGAGCTGCTGGTTGTCCTTGGCGAAGTCACGCAGAGCCTTGGCGGCCTCGACCGGCTCACCGGTGACGAACGTCAGGGCGGAGGGGCCCGTGAGGTCGTCGGCGAAGTCCTCGAGCCCGACCTGGCGGGCGGCGATCGCAGCAAGCGTGTTCTTCACCACGGTGTACTCGGCGTTACCGGCGAGGGAACGACGCAGCTCCTTGAGCTGGGCGACGCTCAGTCCCCGGTACTCAGTCAGCAGGACCGCGTCAGCCTGGCGGAACTTGTCCGCCAGTGCAGCAACGGCTGCTTCCTTGTCAGGCCGTGCCATGGGCCCTCCTTCCGTGGTATGCCGCAGGGGTCCATTCACTGGAAAAGCCCCGCGCCGGTGGGCACGGGGCTTGAACTCGGGCATGCCCGAAGAAGTCTCGTTCTCACCTGCGCCGGCCCCACCTGATGTGGACTTGGTCCCGCCGGAGCGGGCGACCTGCGGTCTTTGGCAGAGAGCACCTTACCCAGCAGCGACCTCCGCGGCGCAAGGCAGGCGGCCGTGGAACTGGTCACGTCACCGCGAATGCTGGACGAAAGCATCCCCCGGTCGGCCTGGGTTCGGGGGCAGCGGGCAGTCCGACGTCGGACGCGGACGCGCCCCGCACTGACCTGCGCTGCCGGCCCAGTCAGACGCCGAGGCTCTCGGCCAGCGCCTCCCGCTCCGTGACGTCGTACCAGAGCAGGTCGGCCTCGGCGGCGCGCTCGAAGGCGTCCTCGTCGCCGAGCCGGGCGGCTCGTACATCGTCCTGCGCCTCGGGCTCGTCCACGAGCAGGGCGGCGACGTCCTCCCAGGAGATCTCACCGGTGACCTCGATCGTGCCGGGCAGGACGTCGCCCTCCACGGGAAGCTCACGCACGTTCTCGGCGTCGACGTCGGCCGCGATGACGATGCGCCGGTCGGCCAGCCCCGCGGCCTCGGGCTCGGCCAGCAGGACGACGGAGGCGTCGGCGGCGCACAGCGAGGCGGAGACCTCCAGGCCCTCCTCATCCTCCTCGGGCAGGGCCTGGGCGAGGGCAGGGGTGGCGGCGTGAGCCGTGAGCGGCTGGTGCGAGGACCCCAGGACGCTTGCACGCAGGTGGGCGGCGGTGGCGGGCAGGTAGATGCGCATGCGCCCAGTCTGCCCTACCTCCGCACTCACCCCCTTCCACGAAGCAGCCGGGCGGCCCACCCGGCACCGCTCGCGCTCCGGTTCTCAGTAGCGGTGTCGACCAGTTCCCGGCGGTGCCGACCCCGGAGGCGTTCCCGTACTCGACTCTGTCCCGGGTTGGTGCGGCGAGCCGAGGACCGGCCTCTGCGGCTGGTTCACTGGCTGGCTCGCCGGCTGGATCGATGGTGGCAGGCCCGGAGGCGACTGCGGCGGCGCCTGGATGAGTCCGCTGGGCGCCTGGGGAGCCGGCGGTCGTTCACCGACCACCTGTCCCCCGTCCCCGTCTCGGCGGCGGCGCCTCGCACCCGCGCTGCGCACGTTCGAGCGGCTCCTGCTTCTGACGGTTGCGGCCTGGGCCGCGGAGCTCCTGCGGTCCCGGCGCCCACCGCGCCGCTTGGAGCGCCACAGCCGGGAACGACGCGGGGAGGCGGCCCTGCGTACCGCTGCGACCTGCGGGTCGATCCGGTCGACCAGTGCACTGAGGGCCTTGCCCAGTGCACTGGCGGGCGCCTGCTCCAGAACAGTGCGCCCCTGAAGCAGGCAGGCGTCGGCCGTTGCCGCATCATCGGGCAGGAGCACAATGTCCTCCAGCCCACCGAAACGCGCCAGGGCCTCTCGCAGAGCCTGCTGGGGAGAAGGTCCTGCGGCCGAGGCCCGCACCCGGTTGATGACGACCTCGACCCGGCCTGCGGGGTTCATGGAGGCCCCCATCTCATCGCGGAGCTGGAGCAGGCGGCGCACCCCGACGGGGTCGGCCCCGCCGACGACCAGGATGACGTCGGCGTGCGACACCAGGTCGGCCGTCACGGCCCCACGCCCGGGCTCGAGGGTGAAGTCATCGACGTCGTTATCGACGGGCCCGCCGGCGACGTCGACGACGGTCCAGGCCGCGGCCCGGCGGCACTGTGCCCACACCTCGGTCATCGAGGCCGGTGGCAGCTCGCGCCAGCGCCCGGACCTGCCCAGGCCGCCCAGCAGGAAGAGCCCATCGCCCACCGGAGCCAGGATTCGTCGAAAGCTCTCCGCGTCAAGGCGGCCGTGGGTGGCCAGACGGGCGGCCCCGGCCAGGGCCGAGGAGTCCTCCGGCATGCCGAGGAGCTGGACGAGGCTGGGAGCCTCGACATCGGCATCCACGAGAATCGCACCGCCGCAGGCGGCCAGGCCGTGGGCGAGGGAGGCGGCGACCGTCGAGCGCCCGGGAGCACCATGAGGCCCCCACACCAGGACGATCCTCCCTCCACGCTCGTCACCCGCCGGCCTCGCCGCGACCGGGAGCACAGGCTCCGGCGTATCCGCGGCGGCCGACTCCCGGCCGCGCAGCCGGTCCTGCCCCGTGTCTTCCTCGGCTCCGGCGTCGTTGGAGACCCGGGGCAGCTGCGACGGCGCCGTCCCGCCCTCAGGGGAGCCGGGCGACTGGCGCCACAGCTCTTCGAGCCAGGCGGTCTCCTGGGCGGCAGTGTTCGATTCCGTGTGCGGTTCCGTGCTCGGTTCCGTCGAAGCGGGGGTGGCGGCGCTCAGCCAGTCGGCGCTGTCAGCTGCCGGCCCGCTCCCGGTGGGGGCCACGCCGGAGACCCCACCACGACGCACGAGGTCCTGCAGCGCCGCACAGATCCGGCCGGGCTCCGTGTCGCGCCGGAGAATCGGCCACCCCGCACTGCGCCAGCGCTCCTCCTCGTGGGCCTCCACCAGGAGCATTCCGCTCAGGCCCGCGCGCGCGAGCCGGTCCAGGACGGTGCGGTCGATCTCATCGAAACCGGTGTCCAGCAGGGCGAAGCCCGCCAGTCCGGCCATCCCCGCTGAGAGCAGCTCTGGCAGGTCGGCGCATCGGCGCACGACGCACAGCCCGCTTCCCGCCTGGCTCAGCGCCCGCAGGATCCCGGCGTCGTCGCCGCTGAGAGCCAGGAGGACTCCGGCGCCCGGGGCGCTCACGAGGCCTTCTCCGCCGGCGCTTCCTGGCCGGTGGGAACCAGGACGAGCGCCCCCTCCTGACCGACGGCGCTGAGAACGGCGGCGAGGGAGGCCTCGGGAACCTTGACCTCCACCCCGGTGCCGGGTCCGGAGATCAACCCCTTGCTGGTCTCACCGACTGAGGCGATGACCAGCCCTGTGGCCACGCGGCGGGCTCCAGTCCCCTCGACCTGCCCCGACTGGTCACCTTGGCCTCCCTGTCCACTTTGCCCGGTCTGCCCGGTCTGCCCGGCGGCAGGCGCCTGGGCTGCGGGCCGGCCCGCCACGCCCTCCTTGGGCACGATCCACAGATCGACGTAGTCGCCGACCTTGGTCGAGGCCGGCAGGTTGGAGGCGACAGTGAGGACCACCGGCCGCAGCTCCTGCTCCCGGCCGCTGTTGACGGCCGCCGCAGCCAGCAGCTCTCCCTTGCGCATGGAGCGCGTGGACACGGCGCCGTCCGGCAGGTGCCCGGCCTCGACGTAGGCATCGGTGCCGGGATGGGCCTCGACCACCGTAAGAATGCCGTCGGCAGTCAGGTCCGTCCCGGGAGCGACGTCCTGGGAGAGGACGTAGACGCGAGTGGTATCAGCGGCCGCGTCGACCGCCCAAGCCCCCAGGGCCACGGCCCCGGCCACCAGCACCACTCCCCCGGCCATACGCGGATCCTTCCAGGCAGGCCGGCGCCAACGACCGCGGGGACGCTCAGGACCGGTCAGGGTTCGACTGCGGCGAGATGACATCACGGGAATCCTCCTTGATCTCCTGCAATCATCGTTGGGATAAAATAGTACCTCAAGGTTATCCACAAGTGTCTTTAAGAATTGTGGAGCGGATCCAGCAGTGGGATCATCGTGGTATGAGCACACGATTCCTGACCATCGCCGACGTCGCCGAGCAGCTTCAGCTCTCCGCCCAGGCCGTGCGCGCTCTCATCCGCACCGGCGACCTTCCCGCCATTCAGGTCGGCGCCCGCAAGCTCTGGCGCATCGAGGACCAGGCCCTGGAGGACTACATCCAGCGCCAGCTCGCCTCCACCAGGGCCATGGTCGCCGCGGGCTGGAACGAGGACGGGGCGCCCTGAACCTCTCTACCCGCTAGCCGACGTCAGCGACTGCGCAGCACCTCGATCGCAGCGGTCATGACGCTGACAACCCCTGCGCCGCCCACCCCGGGAGCGCGTCGCGAGCGGATGCCGCCCTCAGGGTCGACGGCGACATCGACATGGTCCGCTCCCACCCGGACCAGCCGCCCCACCACTTCTCCAGAGCCCAGCACCAGGCGCACCCGCGCTCCGCGTCGGGCGATCTCACGCATCAGGGCCGTCAGCGTGGGCCGACGGCGGCCGTCCCGGGGCGCCGGACCGGCCAGTGACGCCACTGTGGCCACCGCGCTCACTGGGACGACGGCCTGCAGCCCCTCCCCCTCATCGACGAGGACGTAGGAGGGCTCCACCCGGCAGGCCACACCGTCGACGGGGACACCGCCGCGAGTCCGCAGGTGGATGAGTCGGCCCACCGAGCCTCGCAGACGGTCGACGAGCTCGATGGAGGCGTGCTCAGCCTCCGCGAGCTCGACGCTCTGAGCCACCAGGTCCGCACGGCGCTCAGCATCGAAGCTGCTCTCCAGGTCTGCAATCATCGCGTCCCAGTCCATAGACCCACCTCACCACAGTACGCACGCCGAGGAAAGCACTCCGAAGCGGCTCAGGCCGTGCGCCTCCAGCACCACTCCCACCCTGTTACCACGAATCAGCGCACAGCATGTCATATCGTCACTATTGACATCATCACACCATAGGCGTACACCTAACATCATCAAACAACATCATTGGCGATGGAGGGTGACATGGGAGCTCGTCAACGACTGACGCTCCTGGCCGCAGCGTCAGGGGCCATCCTGATAGTTCTGGGACGCACGGCCCACGGCGCCGCGGAGCAGCTCGTGCAGGTCCCGCCACAGGCCTGGGGACTGAGCGACCTGTCGAACGCCGTGGTGGCCGGCACCTGCACATGCGGGGCCCTGGGGGCCCTGTGGCACGCGGTCTCGGCCCTCCTGGCACTCATGACGTGCCCCGGGGCGAACAACCCCGGCAAGCACTGTCGCGGCGGCGCCTATGCACTGGCAGCCAGAGCCCTCGAGGCCTGGGGGGCGCCAGCGGTGAGACGCATCGTCGCCTCCGCGCTGCTCGTCTCCCTGTCCTCGGCGCCGGCGCAGGCCAGCGAGGAGGCCAGTGGCGGGGATGACCTGGGATGGCGCCCCACCAGCTCGGCGCCCGCCTCACCGCCGTCGCAGTCCTCGACACCGTCGACGCCGGCCGATCAGTCCCCGTCGAGCGCTTCGACCGGTTCGAGCGACTCGGAGGGCGCGAGCCAGTCAGCAGACTCGACACCGCCGGGCAGCCAGGCGGCGCAGCCCCCTACCGGCCCCGACGCCCCACCCTCCTCGAGCCCCACTCATACCGTCGCGCCCGGCGAGAGCCTGTGGTCCATCACCACTCACCTCCTGCCCACCGGCTCCGCCCCCGCACAGATCGCACAGGACTGGCCGGCCCTGTACCGCGCCAACTCCGAGGCCATCGGCGCCGACCCCTCGCTGATCCGGCCCGGCACGGTCCTGAGCGTCCCGGACTCCTTGTCCGCACCGAGCACACCGGCAGGAGGTCAGGCGCCATCACGATGAACCGCACCGCACCAGCGCCGGCGGCCCCCACCGCAGGCCCCGAACACCTTCCCCATTCCACTTCGCACTCCGTGCCCACGGGGCACCCTCCCACTCCCAGGAGCCCACCATGACCGCGACCACCACTGTCCAAGCCACCCGCCCCGCACGCCGCAAGACCGACGCTCAACGTCGTAGCCGCCCCACACCGAGCCACCCGACGCCGACTCGTGCGGTTCCGCACAAACCCTCCAAGCCCGTGAACGACGCAGGCTCCGTCACGCGGGGTGCGCCCCTGACGCAGTGGCCCGCCGCCGGCACTGACGCCTCGCGCACCGCCGCCATCGTGGTGACGGCCGCCAGCGAGGTCCTGGCCGGGCTGCGCCCGGTGGACCACCTGGCCCGTTGGACCAGCCCCTCCCTGTTCGAGGCCCTCGCCCGTCGGGCGGGGCTGGCCACCCGGATCCTGGGAGGCCAGTCCAGCCCACGACGTCCGCGCATCCGTAGCGTGCGCACCGAGCTGACCATGTCGGGAGCCTGCGAGGCCACTGTCCTGCTGGAGGAGGGCAACCGGGTCCGAGCCGCGGCAGCACGCCTGGAGCTGCTGCGCGAACGCTGGATCCTCACCGGCCTGGAGATGGCGTGATCCCGCCGAACCCCGGTTGGTTGCCGGGTTCCGACGGGATCATCGACAGTCGTGTCAGCTCGCGCTGAGCCTCAGTGCCGGCGCTTCTTCCTGGAGCGACGACGCTCGGCCCGGTTGCCGCCGGAGTCGGCACCGGAACGGGAGGCCCTGCGCGAGGAGGCCTCGGAGGTCTCCTCCTCGCCGGACTCGCTGGGGCCGGAGTAGGTGACCCGCTGCTCCATGGACGCCTGCCCGGTGTCCCCCAGAACCGTACCGCGCCCCTGGCCGCCGGCCTGGCCCACGCGGATGCCGGCCGCTGTGGTGGCGTTGGCCTTGGCGACCGCCTGGGCGGCCTCGACGGTGCCGTCCTCGGCGGCGCGCTGGGCGGCGGCGTCGAAGCGGGCGACGTTGGCGAAGATCTGCTCGACGGTCTCCTCGCGGATCCCCTCCATCATCGCCCGGAACATGCGGGCACCCTCGTTGGCGTACTCCACGAGGGGGTCGCGCTGGGCCATGGCCCGCAGACCGATGCCCTCCTTGAGGTAGTCCATCTCGTAGAGGTGCTCCCGCCAGCGCTTGTCCACCACGGCCAGCAGGATGCGGCGCTCCAGGGTGCGCATGGGGTCCTCACCGAGCTGGACATGGGCCAGGGCGTTGGCCTCAATGCGGGCCTCGGCGTCCTCGTAGGCGACAGCGACGTCCTCAGTGAGCTCCTCGATGAGGCGCTCCGAGGTCAGTGCGTTCTTGCCGCCCAGCGCCTCGACGACCTCGTCCTGGGTCAGGCCCACCGGGTAGAGGCGGCCGAGCTCGCCCCACAGGGCGTCCAGGTCCCACTCGTCGGGACGGCCCTCGGCCGTGCCGGCCTCGACGATGGAGGTGACGGCCTGGGCCCGGAAGGCCTCGATCTGGGGCTCCAGGTCCTCACCGTCCAGGACCTGACGGCGCTCGGAGTAGACCTTCTCGCGCTGCTCGGTCATGACGTCGTCGTACTTGAGGACGTTCTTGCGGATCTCGTAGTTGCGCGACTCCACCTGGCGCTGGGCCCCGGCGATGCCGCGAGTGACCATCTTGGACTCCAGTGGGACGTCGTCGGGGTAGGCGCCCGAGGACATGATGCGCTGGGCGAGCCCGGAGGCGAACATGCGCATGAGGTCGTCCTCCATGGACAGGTAGAAGCGGGACTCGCCCGGGTCCCCCTGACGGCCGGAGCGGCCGCGCAGCTGGTTGTCGATGCGGCGCGACTCGTGGCGCTCGGTGCCCAGCACGTAGAGGCCGCCGAGCTCGACGACCTCGTCGTGCTCGGCCCGGCAGGCCTCCTTGGCGGCGGCCAGGGCCTGCGGCCAGGCCTTCTCGTACTCCTCGGCGTTCTCCTCGGGGTCCAGACCGGCCTCCTTGAGGGCGGAGACCGCGATGTGCTCGGCGTTGCCGCCCAGCATGATGTCGGTTCCGCGTCCAGCCATGTTGGTGGCGACGGTGACGGCGCCCTTGCGGCCGGCCATGGCCACGACGGCGGCCTCGCGGGCGTGCTGCTTGGCGTTGAGGACCTCGTGAGGGATGCCCTGCTCGCGCAGACGCTCGGAGAGGATCTCCGACTTCTCCACGCTGGTGGTGCCCACCAGGACCGGCTGGCCGAGCTCGTGACGCTCGGCGATGTCGTCGACGACGGCGTCGAGCTTGGCCTCGACGGTGGTGTAGACGAGGTCGGGCTGGTCCTGACGGATCATGGGCTTGTTGGTGGGGATCGGGACGACGCCGATCTTGTAGGTGCCGGCGAACTCGGCGGCCTCGGTCTCGGCGGTACCGGTCATGCCCGAGCGCGAGCCCTCGGGGTAGAGGCGGAAGTAGTTCTGGAGGGTGATGGTGGCCAGGGTCTGGTTCTCGGCCTTGATCTCCACGCGCTCCTTGGCCTCGATGGCCTGGTGCATGCCCTCGTTGTAGCGGCGGCCGGGCAGGACGCGGCCGGTGTGCTCGTCGACGATGAGGACCTCGCCGTCGCGCACGATGTAGTCCTTGTCCCGGTGGAAGAGCTCCTTGGCCTTGATGGCGTTGTTGAGGAAGCCGATCAGGGGGGTGTTCTCCGACTCGTAGAGGTTGTCCACCCCGAGGTAGTCCTCCACCCGCTCGATGCCGGCGGCGAGCACACCCACGGTGCGCTTCTTCTCGTCGACCTCGTAGTCCTTGCCCGCGCGCAGGCGCTCGGAGATCGTGGCGAACTCCTTGTACCACTTGTTGACGTCGCCGCTGGCCGGGCCGGAGATGATGAGCGGGGTGCGGGCCTCGTCGATGAGGATGGAGTCGACCTCGTCGACGATGACGAAGGCGTGGCCGCGCTGGACCAGGTCCTCGGGGCGCTGGGCCATGTTGTCGCGCAGGTAGTCGAAGCCGAACTCGTTGTTGGTGCCGTAGGTGATGTCGCAGGCGTACTGCTCCCGGCGCTCGGCGGGCGTCTGGCCCACGAGGATGCAGCCGGTGGTCAGCCCCAGGAAGCGGTGGACGCGCCCCATGAGGTCGGACTGGTACTCGGCGAGGTAGTCGTTGACGGTCACGACGTGGACGCCCTTGCCGGTCAGGGCCCGCAGGTAGGAGGGCATCGTGGCCACGAGGGTCTTGCCCTCACCGGTCTTCATCTCGGCGATGTTGCCGCGGTGGAGGGCCGCCCCACCCATGATCTGGACGTGGTAGGGGCGCATGCCCAGGACGCGGTCGGCCGCCTCCACGACCGTGGCGAAGGCCTCGGGAAGCAGGTCGTCGAGGCTCTCCCCGCCGTCCTGGTAGCGCTCCTTGAGATCATCAGTCATCTCGCGCAGCTCGGCGTCGGAGAGCTCGCTGTACTCGTCGGCGAGAGCCTCCACCTGATCGGCGATGGCATCAAGCTTCTTCAGGGTGCGGCCCTCGCCAATGCGAAGGATCCGGTCCACGATCGACACGCTGCATTCTCCCTTGGGACGTCAGATTGCGAAGAGCGACGATGAGACGCAGGCCGTATCGGTCGAGTCGGCCGACTCGGAATCAACTCGACATCGACGCGGAATCGGCTCAGGATCGGCTCGGTATCGGCTCAGGTCTCACCGGCTACCTGCCTCCGTACTCTAGTGGACCTCGCTGGGCGGCGGTCTTTCCAGCACCGAGATTCTTCCCACCGAGGACACAGGTGGGGCACGGGGCCACAGGGGACGACGACGACGGCCGTCCCCTCGTGGTGTGGACCGCGAGCGCCGCCGGGAGCGGGAAGGTTCCGCCTGCGTCACAGTGGGGATATGGCGCATCACCGGCATAAGCCCCGCCGCCCCGCCGCACGGCACCCGCCGCTGGGACTGTCGGCGGATTTCTCCCCGGGCCTGTCCCTGGGACTACCGACGAGCTGTGCGGGCTGTGGGCGCTGGGAGACAGCGCTGTGCCCGCGGTGCCGAGAGCTGCTCGAGGACGAACCCTTCGCCGTGGAGCACGCCGACGCCGCCGGTGACCTGGACATCTGGGCCCTGGCGTCCTACACCGGCCCGGTGCGCGCCATGGTTCTGGGGTGGAAGAACGGCGCCCGGGAGGACCTGTCGGAGGTGATGGCCCGCTCCGGTCGGCGCCTGGGGCGCTGGTGGGCGCTGAGACACCCGCCGGAGGAGGTCTGGGAGAACTCGCCCCGGGGCGCGCGGGCGCTGCTGGTGGTCCCCGCGCCCTCCGGGATCGTGCGCCGTCTGCGCGGCCGCCTGGTGGCGGCCCACCTGGCCGACGCCATCACCCGGGGGATCTGCGAGCAGTGGGCCGGGCAGGAACCCGCAGCGCTCGTGCTGAGCACGGACCTGCTGCGCCGTCGGGGCGGTGGGGCGCACCAGGCGGGCCGATCCGCCCGTCAGCGACGGGGCAACCGCGCCCAGGCTCCGCGCCTGCTGGCCGCCGTCACCGGCCTGCCGATCCTGCTGGTCGACGACGTCGTGACCACCGGGGCCACTCTGGGGGCCTGCGCCCGGGCGCTGCGGGTGGGAGGTGGGCGGGTCCTGGGCGCCCTGGTGCTGAGCGCCGCCCCGCCCCCGGCCCATGCGCGTGCCGCGGTGCCGGCCGACCCGCGGGCGATCACCGCAGGCAGCCGTTTCCCTGGCCGCATGGATCCGGGAGTCTCCGCCTTGTCCGCCTTGTCCGCCTGCGGCGATCAGGAGGCTTCTTCCGGGCGTGGCACGCACGAAAGGGAGGCGTGAACAGCCCCACATGGTGTACCTTATGTGGCACAACGCACAGGCGGCTCCCGACGCCGACAAGGACAGTCGACCGGATCCCCGCCTCGGTACCTGAGGGCCCTCACGAGGTGACCAGGAGGTGATGACACCAGTCCCGAACCCGCCGTGAGACGTGGCGGGTACTTGTCGCACACGGCCCGTCAGGGCCGGCCCACGAGCCCAGAAAGAGGTTCCACCATGGATATCACCGTCGTCGGTCGTAACGCTGAGATCAGCTCTCGCCTGCGCGACTACGTCGAGGACAAGGCCGTCAAGGTTGAGCAGTTCGACCCCCGGGTCCAGCGCGTCGAGGTGGAGGTCACCCACGAGCGCAACCCGCGCCAGGCCGACACCGCCGAGAGAGTGGAGATCACTGTCGTCTCCAAGGGCCCGATCATCCGGGCGGAGGCCTCCTCCTCGGACCGCTTCGCCGCTTTTGATATCGCCATGGGCAAGCTGACCGAGCGCCTTCGCCGGGCCCGGGACCGCAAGAAGGACCACCACCGTCGTCACACCGTGGCCGCACCGAATGAGGACCTCCAGGCAGCTCCCGGCGTGGAGGAGCCCCTGGTCCCCGACACCGGTGACGCACCGATCGAGGACTCCCCCTCCGCCCCCACCGAGCCGGGTGTCGCCGTTGAGTCGCAGCTCGGCGACTCCCCGGTGATCGTGCGTCAGAAGCTGCACGAGGCCAAGCCGATGACCGTTGACGAGGCCCTCTACCAGATGGAGCTCGTGGGGCACCCCTTCTACCTGTTCATCGAGAAGTCCTCCAAGCAGCCCTGTGCCGTTTACCACCGTCACGGGTGGACCTACGGCGTCATCCGCCTGGACGCCCAGGTGCTGTAGCCCCATCCGGCCCCGCGGCGCGGGGTTGGCCCCTGATATCCGGGTGTCCCACGGTCCTGACCGACCGGGGGCACCCGGAGTCGCGTGTCAGAGGCGCGCGTGTCAGAGGCGTCGGCTCAGGGCAGGGGGAAGGAGGGGTCAGTGACCTCTGCGGTGAGCACCCGCCACATCGCCCCGCGACGCTGCCAGGTCTGCCCGTCCTCATCGACGATGAGGAGGGACTCCTCGGAGCGGTCGGAGATGACCGAACGGGCCCGACGCACCCCCACCAGCGTGTTGACCGCCCCGCCGACCTGGACCAGACGCACTTCCGGCACGCCCCCGCCCTCGGTGCCGGCAGCGGCCAGGACGCACACGGCGTTGGGGGCGCACCAGGACAGCCCCCGCGTGCCCGTCCCACTGGCGCGGGGCATCTCCAGGGCCGGCCCCAGCCCGGTGGGACGGCCGTCCTGGTCCCTGATGATGATGGCGACGGCGACCCGCCCGTCGGTTCGCCGCACGGCGATCCGCTCGGACTCCACGGACAGGTCGAAGGCCGCGACCGTGCCGTCCTGCAGCCAGGAGGACTCCAGGGTGGCGCGCTGCCCGGAGCCGTTGACGGCGGTCAGACGCCCCTCGGCCAGCAACCAGGCCCAGCCGTGCCGGTCACCCATCGGCGCCCCCAGCCCACCGGCGCCCGCGGAGGGATCCCCCACCGAGAGGATGACGCTGGCGGAGCCCTGCCCCCGGGACAGGCGCAGCAGGCTGGAGGCCGACAGTGCGTAGACGGCCCCGTCGGCCCCCAGGCTCGGACTACGCGCGTCACTGGTCCCCAGGACCCGGTCACTGGCCAGGGTGACGCGCCTGGCCCCCGTGCCGCGCACGACCGAACCCTCCGACATCCCCACGATGCCTCCGACCTCGGGGGCCATCGGTGTCAGCTGGGCAGCGGCGCCGAGGTCGACGGTGCCGGCGAGCACGCGCACGTGGTCGATGCCGCTGATCTGGACGAGGCTCTGCTCGATCTGGGCCACCATGAGCCCGCGGGCGTCCTCCGAGGCGGGGTCGGAGTCCGCGCTCAGGTGGACGGTGGCGGTGCCGCCCTCGACGACGACCCCCCGCCCCGCCCGCTCGGCGTTGCGCGGGATGAGGCTGGAGGCCCCCTTCGCAAGCCAGTCCGAGGGCCCGGCCAGCAGCCCGGAGACCAGGGAGTCGGCCTGCGAGCTGCGCGGGTACCAGCGCAGCTCGGGGACGAACCTGGACCGGTCCCGGGACAGGAAGGCCAGGGAGCTGACCGCGAAGTTCTGCATGAGTCGGGACAAGGGCAGCAGGATGCCCTGAGGCAGACCGACGATGCGCCATTGGCCGGTGGAGTTGGTGGCCAGGGAGAACTCGCCGGTATAGGTGCTCCCCTCCGGGGCGGGGGTGAAGACACCCAGGGAGTTGAGCACCCCCACCTGTCCGGAGGTCACCGTGAAGGAGCCGTTGGCCGCCACCGAGACCTGCGGCTCGGTCGACCCGCTGTAGGCGCTCACCGCCTCCAGGGGCTTCCACTGCGCGACGGCGTGATCGCTGAGGAACTGCTTGGCGGTGGCGAAGTCGTCGGAGAACCCCGCGATGGTGGCGCGCAGGAAACCGTTGACGATGTCCTCGGCCGAGTCCCCCTCACCCGGTCCGGGAGCGGTCTCGATGAGGGCGTTGGTGTCGGAGGCGGCCACCCCGGAGCGGGTGACGCGGCTGGAGCTCGGAAGCGCCGTGCAGCCGGCCAGCACTCCGGCGGCCGTGGCCGAGAGCAGCCCCAGCGCGCCGCGTCGCGACAATCCAACCGGAACCGTTCCGAGGATCCCGGTGGGCCCGGTGGGCTCTGCAGCCTCTGCGGATCTGCGCCCCTGAGTGGGCGCGTCGCGGTTCATCGGCTGCGTCATCGGCGCCACCCCTCTTCCTCGGTCTCCTCGGGTGTGCGGGTGGCGGGCTCCTGACCGGGAAGGACGACGACGACTCGGCCGACGTCCTCGGTGACCGCGTCGTTGCTCTCCCCGGCCAGGGGGATGTCGCCCAGGACGACGCTCTGGCGGGCCCGGCGGGTGGCGGGCGCGGGCCCCAGGGGGCCGACCGGGGAGAAGGAGGACTCCTCGTCGATGGGGATGCCGGCGCGGGCCACCGCGGGCGCGTCCTGCGGGACGAGCTCGAGGGGGCCGGGGCCGCTGAGCCGGCCGGGACCGCCGTCGGCCCCCTGGGTGCGGGGCAGGACCAGCAGGAAGGAGGAGCCGTCGGCCGGCCACCCCCAGGCCGACAGGCGACCGCCGTGCAGACGGGCGTCCTCCATGGCGATGGACAGCCCCAGTCCGGTGCCTCCCAGGCTGCGCTTGCGCGAGGGGTCGGCGCGGTAGAAGCGGTCGAAGACCTTGGTGACGACGTCGGGGCTCATGCCGATGCCGTGGTCACGCACCCGCACCGCCACCGCATCGGCATCTACGGCGACGGTGACGTCCATCGGCTTGCCCTCACCGTGCTCGAGCGCGTTGACCACGAGGTTGCGGATGATGCGCTCGACCCTGGTGACGTCGATCTCCGCGGTGGCCGGCTCCTCGGGGAGGTGGAGGCGCAGCTCGGTGCCGGTGGCGTCGAAGTGGAACTGGGTGGTCTCGATGACGGTGTCGACCACCTGGGCGAGGTCGATCTCCTCCAGCCGGAGCTTGACGTTCCCGGAGTCGATGCGGGAGATGTCCAGCAGGTCGGTGAGCATGGTCTCGAAGCGGTCCACCGAGCTGGACAGGACCTGGATGCTGCGCAGGGCGAAGGGATCGGAGATCTCCTCGCGCGCGTCCTGGATCTGCTCGGTGGCCAGGCGGATCGAGGCCAGCGGGGTGCGCAGCTCGTGGGAGACGTCGGAAACGAAGAGGCGCTGCACCTTGGACAGGGACTCCAAGCGCTCGATCTGGTCCTCCAGCGAGGTCGCCATGTGGTTGAAGGATCTGGCCAGGGTGGATATCTCGTCCTCCCCCTGGATGCTCAGCCGCTCGGCCAGCAGTCCGGAGGCCAGCCGCTCAGCGGCCCGGGCGGTGTGCCGCACGGGGCTGAGCACCCATCTGGTGAAGGCCCACACCACGACGATGAGGATGGCCAGGAAGCCCAGCCCCCCAATGGTGATGTTGCGCGAGGCCAGGGAGACGATGCGCTGCTCGCTGGCCAGGCTATAGACGAGGTAGAGGTCGTACTCCCCTGCCAGGGGCAGGCTCACCCGGGTCCCCACGATGAGCCCCGGATCCGTACCCCCCTCATCGTTGGGAACCGCCACCGACTGCCAGTACTGGGCGCGCGCCCCGCCCTCATCGAGGGCCCGGGTCATCTCAGGGGTGATGAGGGAGCGCAGACGGGTGTCGGTCTCCAGGTCGTTGACGACCGTCGTCGAGGTCTCCTCCTCGTTGCGCAGCATGAGGACCCCCACTCCCCCGGAGGAGGAGATCGAGTCCTTGGCGCCGTTGACCTGCCGCTCGGCGGCGGCTGAGACCTCGTCGACAGTGACTGCCGTGGTCGAGTCGAACTCGGCCTGGGCGACGCTGGCGCGCAACGCGGCATCGGCGAGGATGACGTCACGCTGATCGGCGAACACCTCGGAGCGGATCCGGTCGGTCACGAAGGTCAGCAGCAGCACAATGAGAAGCAGACCAATGACGGTGGCGGTGCACACCATGCGCACCTCGAGGCTGCGGCGCAGCAGCCCCGGCAGAGGCAGACGCCGAACCAGCCGCTCCTCCGCGGTGCCCACCGATGAACCCATCGACGTGCCCCCTGAATTACGCATCGGGTTCATTGTATGGCGCCCGATGCGCCGTCGCTCACGCGGATTCGCCGACCCTGTAGCCGACACCGCGCACCGTCACCACGATCGAGGGACGCTCGGGGTCCTTCTCGATCTTGGCCCGCAGGCGCTGGACGTGGACATTGACCAGACGGGTGTCGGCCGGGTGCTGGTAGCCCCACACCTGACTGAGGAGCTCCTCACGGGTGAAGACCTTCCACGGCGAGCGGGCCAGGGTCACCAGCAGCTCGAACTCCAGCGGCGTCAGGGAGATGACCGACTCACCGCGCTTGACCTGGTGACCGGCGACGTCGATGTCGAGGTCCCCGGCACGCACGTGCTCGGCCGCACCGGGGTTGGTGCGACGCAGACGGGTGGAGACGCGGGCCAGCAGCTCCTTGGACTTGAAGGGCTTGGTCACGTAGTCGTCCGCACCGGCCTCAAGACCGGCGACGACGTCCTGGGTGTCGGTGCGCGCGGTCAGCATGATGATCGGCACGTCGGACTCGGAGCGGATGAGCCGGCAGATCTCGACGCCGTCGAGCCCCGGAAGCATGAGGTCGAGCAGGACCAGATCGGGGTTGACCTCGTGGAAGGCGTCCAGGGCCTTGGCCCCGTCATGACAAAGTGTGGGCGTGTAGCTCTCCGACTCCAGCATGATGCCGATCATCTCGGCCAGGGATGCATCGTCGTCGACGACCAGAATGCGCGTGCTCATAGCCCGTATCTTGGCATGAGCCCCAGGACCCGAGGGACACCCGGACCACCGAGGTGGCGCCCACAGTTTCCCCAGGAAATTAAGAGAATCCCCTCAGTTACGGGAAAAACCGGCGTCATCGCGCCCAGAAGCCGGGATTATTGCGGCCGAACCGTGATCTTCGCTGCGCCCCCTGAACCTGGCTCAGGGCACACGCGGAGCTCCAGAGGCACGATTTCCTCCTCCAGGGGGAGGGCCAGATGACGGCCGGACATGACAGCATGGGCTTATGAGTACCGATTTCCCCCCTGACGGCAGCGGTCCGAGCGGAGAGCCGGACCGCGAGGCTCGCGGCACCTCCGGCAGCGACTTCGTCGGAGGCGATCAGGACGGATGGCAGGCCCCTGACGCCGGCGCCTTCACAGGAGCTCCCTCCTACCCGGCTCCGGGCTCAGCAGCGGGACCCCAGTACCCCGGCTACGGCGGCTACCAGACGCCACCGGTGGGTCAGCCGGGCTACGCAGGCGGCTCAGTCCCCGGAAGCGCCCCCTATCCCGGAGCACCGGGGTATCCGGGAGCTCCCGGCAGCCCCGGATACCCGGGCTACGGCGGCTACACGTCGGCACTGGCCCCCAAGCCCTCGATCATTCCGCTGCGGCCGCTGTCCATCGGGGAGATCCTCGGGGGAGCCTTCGAGTCCCTGCGCGCCAATCCCAAAGCCATGTTCGTCCCCTCGCTGGTGGTGATGAGCATCGTGGGGCTCTTGTCCGCCGGCAGCTTCGCCCTGTTCCTGTCCCGGCTCGGCCTGCCGAGCCTGACGTCCGGGAAGGTTGAGCTCTCCGACGCCGACCTGGACAAGATCGGGGCATCGTTGGTGGGCCTGCTCGTCCAGCTCGGCGTGACCAGCGTGCTGAGCATGATGGCCACCTCGATCATTATCGGCCTGCTCATCGTGACCGTCTCACGCACCATTCTGGGCCGCAAGGCATCCCTCGGCGACGTGTGGCAGCGCACCCGGCCGCGGGTGTGGGCGCTCATCGGCCAGACGCTCCTCATCGAGCTCATACTCGCCGTCATCACCGCCGTCTTCGCCGCAGTCGCCGTCGGCATCGGCTGGGCCCTCCTGGGGAACGTCATTGCCAACGGGGCCGCTGAGGACTCCGCCGGAACCTTCGTCGTCGTCTTCCTGGTGATCCTGGCGCTGCTCATCGTGCTCGGGCTGGCGATCTTCGCGCTGATGTGCAAGCTGTGCCTGGCGCCAGCGGCACTGGTCCTGGAGAACATCGGCGTCATGGAGGGGATCTCCCGCTCCTGGACCCTCACGCGGGGTTACTTCTGGCGGATCGTCGGCATCCGCCTACTCTCCTTCATCATCGTCTTCTTCGCCTCCCAGATCGTGTCCCAGGGCGTGTCCATCGTCATGCAGGGGCTCGTCTACGCCGCCCCGGACATGACCGTCGCGATCCTGGTGGCATCGACACTTCTCAGCAGTCTCGTTCAGGCCGCGATCCTGCCCTTCGACTCCGCCGTGGTCGCGCTCATGTACACCGACCTGCGGATGCGCTCCGAGGGCCTGGACGTCGAGCTGCGTCACGCCGCCGGAGTATGAGCCGGCCGTGACACCCCTCAGGACGATCAGCGCGCAGGCCCCGGCGACCCCCGACGCCGACGAGGCCCGGCGCGCCGCGGGCAGGGAGCTCTCCCGTCCGATCTACCACGACCATCACGATCTGTGGGACCGGCTCTGGAGCTGGCTCAGGGAGCTCTTCGATGTCGGCAGCATGGTCCCCGGAGCTCCCCCCTGGGTGTCCACGCTCATCGTGGTCCTCGTCGTCGCCGCCGGTATCGCGCTGCTGACCCTGCTGCTGACCAGGCTGTCCTCGGCCCACCGGGTAACCACGCCGCCGTCGCTGTCGGTATTCACCGACGACCGCGATGCCGACGCTCTGACCCGAGCCGCGGACACGGCGGCCGCGCAGGCCGACTTCACCACCGCCGTCGTCGAACGCTTCCGCGCCATCATCCGCTCCCTCGATGAGCGCGGGATCATTGACGAGTACCCGGGCATGACGGCCCTGGAGGCGGCCACGCTCACCCACCAGGCCCTCGGCGAGCACCGGGTCGTGGCCGCGCTGTACGAGGCCGCCCACCTGTTCGACGCCGTCCTCTACGGTCGAGTGGTCTCCACCAGCGCCCAGGACCAGCAGATGCGCGAGCTCGCCGATCAGATGACCACGGTCCGCCTCCCCAGCGGACACGCCCTCGTCGGCGCCTCCGCCCACGCCCCGGGGACGCCGGCATGAGCACCCCCACGACGACGTCGCAGCCCCCGCCTCCCCCGGACTCCCCTCTCGAGGCCGCCCCGCCCCAGGTGACGGGTCCGCACTGGTCCCGGCGCTGGCGCCGGTGGCGCCCAGGAGTCATCGCGGTGGCCCTCATGCTCATCCCCGTCCTGGTGACCGTGTGGACTCGGACCATCACCTCCACGACGCCGCTGGCCATCGACAACCCCAAGGACTGGGGAACCATGGCGCTCGCCGAGCTGCTGCGCGACGAGGGGATCTCCGTGAGCAAGGCCGGCAGCCTCTCCCAGGCCGTGGACGCCGGCCGCCAGGGCGCAACCATCGCCGTGGTCAACGCCGACCGGCTCAGCAACCAGGACCGGCGGGCCCTGGCCGAGTCGGGCGGCGACGTCGTCGTCGTCGGAGCCGAGAGCGGCAGCGACGCCCTGGCGGGGCTGACGGGCATGACCGCCAAGGGCACCGCGGCAGCGGCCTCCTCCACCCGGGCGCCACAGTGCGACGACGCCGATGCCCAGGCCGCCCGGAGCCTGGCCGGCACGCGCGCCTCGGTGTCCCTGCAGGGCGATGGCGACGCCGTCGGCTGCTTCCCGGTGGGCGAGGACC
>ERZ772958.373-NODE-373-length-19660-cov-18.403162_pt1 | contig 19660 bp, 17 predicted proteins | sample MGYA00580681_ERZ772958 | MGnify/ENA primary metagenome ERZ772958 (study PRJEB29015, sample SAMEA2738089) | human oral metagenome | biome: human oral; feature: human-associated habitat; material: saliva | place: China | collected 2275 ...
GAGACTAACGTGCGCACGGTCTTCCTGCACGAGCTGTATCCGCAGGCAGAGGGCGTGCCAGACTCCGAGCTTGTCCCGCTGGTAGAGCTAACGTGCCCTGCGAGTGTTACGGACGCCGTGAACGTTGTGGACGCCGACGGCGCCGCGAACGGTGCCGCAGCGGAGCTCACGCCACGTAGCTGGTACTACGCCCTTCTCGACTATGGTGCGTACCTGAAGAAAACCATTCCCAACCCTTCGCGAAGGTCAAAAAGTCACGTCAAGCAGTCGCGCTTTGAGGGATCTCATCGGCAGAAGCGAGCCGAGCTCTTGCGCGTTCTTCTCGCCCATAAAGATGAGGGAGGAGCGGTGTTCGAGACGCTTCACCAGGAGCTCTGCCAGATTGAGGTCAATGCGGGGCGAGAAACCCTTGATGAGCAGGTTACCCTTGGCTTACTTGAAGAACTTGCGAAGGAAGGCTTTTGTCAGAAAAATGATGAATACTGGATGCCTTAAATGGTTATAATTCATAGTGCTGACGAAGGGGTCAGTATATGAGCATAAGTGCTAATGATTATCATTTGCATTTGTTCACCACAGGTAACACGGCGCTACCCAGGCGCTTAACATCGCGCTTACAAGCGCTTTGACATGCGTTAACGTGCCACTCGTTAACGCGGGAGAGGAGAAAAAATGGCAGTAGAGTTTGAGAATTCTCAGACAAAGAAAAACCTCGAGGCAGCTTTTGCTGGTGAGTCCCAGGCTACCAACAAGTACAGCTACTATGCTTCCCAGGCTGCAAAAGATGGTTATCAGCAGATTTCCAACATTTTTACCGAGACTTCTGGCAACGAGAAGGTTCACGCTAAGCTTTGGTTCAAATATCTCCACGGTGGCAAGATTCCAGAGACTGCAGAGAACCTTAAGGACGCAGCTGCTGGCGAGAACTACGAGTGGACCACCATGTACGCTGACTTCGCTAAGGTAGCTGAGGAGGAGGGCTTCGCAGAGATCGCTGCTAAGTTCCGTCTTGTCGGTAACATCGAGAAGACTCACGAGGAGCGCTATCAGAAGCTTCTTGAGCGCGTTGAGTCCGGTGAGGTCTTTGAGCGCGAGGGTGTTAAGGTCTGGAAGTGCCTCAAGTGCGGTCACCTGCACGTTGGCGCATCTGCACCAAAGGTTTGCCCAGTTTGCGGTCACCCACAGGCATACTTCGAGGAGCAGTCCCTCAACTACTAAGTTGCAGGTGCTCTGAGCTGCGAAGTCACAGCCTGAAGTTTTAGTACGTTAAAAATGTACCCGCCAGCAGGTCATCGGCTTGCTGGCGGGTATTTTTGTGTGTGGACGTTGCGGTGAGATTGGGTTTCTCGCTATATGTTCGGTGCGCGCCTAATTTCATCAAAGAATCTGTAAATTTTGCCTAAAAATGTAAAAGAATCGGTGGATTTGCCTGATTTTGTTAAAGAATCTGTACCTCAAATACAGATTCTTTGCACTTTTCAGGCGCGCAATGGCAAGAGCGCGCCTGGCGAGAAACCCGTGCACTCGAGACGCCTGGCGAGAAACCCGTGCGTTCGCAGCTCAGTGCCAGGCCAGCGTACCGGGCTCCGCGCTTACCCCTTGAACCAGCGATTAGGCTGCTCGTAGGAGGGGCAGATGTCGCTCATGGGACAACCGATGCACTTGGGGTTGCGAGCGGTGCAGGTTTCTCGCCCAAAGTGAATCCACTCTTCGTTGACGTCTTTCCAGAGCTCGTGGGGGAGAAGTGCGAGCAGGTCCTTCTCGGCAGCCAGCGGCGTGGAAGCCGAGCTCAGACGCATGCGCTTGGAGATCCTGTACACGTGCGTGTCCACCGCGATGCCGTCGACCACGTCAAACATCTTGTTGAGCACGATGTTTGCGGTCTTTCGACCAACGCCCGGGAGCGTGACCAGGTCTTCCATGGTGCCCGGAACTTCTCCACCGTACTCCGTCAGCAGAATTTGCGCCGTCTCTACGCAGTGCTTGGCCTTTGCGCGCCAGAAGCCGATGGTCTGGATGACCTCTCCGACCTCGACAGCATTGGCGGCCGCCATGGAAGGCGCGTCTGGCCAGCGACGGAACAGCTCGGGAGTGACTTTATTTACGGCTGCGTCAGTAGTTTGCGCCGAAAGCATAACGCTGATGAGCAGGGTAAACGCGTCGTGGTAATCCAGCGCGCTCTGGACGCTTGGATAGAGCTCGTGCATGCGTCGGCACAGCTCAATACCGCGTTCTACCTTGACTTTCTTTGATTCTCTGGGCATAACCTCTCCTCAATTCCTTCTATGTGTACCCAGTATGTAGTTACGTTATCACGTGAGGCGAGAATAGCAAAATAGCTGCATAACAGCTACAATAACAGCCCAATTGAAAAGTTATCAAACCTGCGCTTGTGCGGCGGACGTCGCTGGCAAGCGCGTAGGACGTCGCGGTAAGCGTACGGCGTGGCCGCACGACGCGCCTCGTCCAGTAAGGTTTGGTGTAACCCGCATGCGTTTGCATGTGGGTTTAGCGGCATGGCGGGAGACTGTGTGTTTATCAATAGAGTTGCAGCTCAACTACTGAGCGCACCCGAGCTAGAGAAGCTGAAGCGAGAGCTTTCGCGCGGATCAGACGCCACGCTGTCCCTCTCGCAAAGCGCTCGTCCGCTGATGCTGGCTGCACTTTGGGCGCAAAATCCCCGCCCATGCCTGCTGGTTGTCGCAGGAGAGGATGCCGCGGACCGCACGGCGCGCTCCCTTGCTGCGTGGCTGGGCAACGACGCCGTGCTGCGCTATCCCAACCGCAAGGATCGCCCCTGGTCGGATACCACGCCAGACGATGCCCTTATTGGAGCTAGGTGCCGTGCCATCGCCAAGCTCTCCGCTGGCGAGAATGTCATTGTGGTTGCAAGTGCTCACGCGCTGATGCGCAGAGTTCCCCCTGTTGGTTCGGGCTATTTTCTACCTGCAACGTTCACCGTTGGCGACGACGTTCCCTTTGAGGATGTGGCCTCGCTGCTCGTGGGCATGGGATACGCCGATACAGGAGAGATGGATGCGCCAGGTACCTTCCACATTCACGGTGATACGGTTGATATCTTCCCAGCTCAAGCTACAAGCCCTGTACGCATTGAGTTCTTCGGAGACGAGATTGACCGCATCAGGCGCATGGTGGCAGCAACCGGGCAGACTATCGGTGCCATTGATGAGGTAACCGTTGCCCCAGCTAGAGAACTTGCGTTTACCAAAGAAACCATCCGTCGCGCAGAAGAAGCGCTCTACACGCGTGCGCAAGAAAACTCTGCACTTGCTGCTGACCTGGAGCTTATTCAGCGCGGAGCTCAGGCTCCTGCTCTTGAGCGCTATCTGCCTGTGCTGTACGGAGGCTCTGCCAGCCCACTTGAGCACATCTCTTCAGAGACGCTGGTAGTTCTTGCAGAGCCACGCTCGCTGTTTGATGATTGCCAGCGTGCCTTTGACGAAATTTCTGCATCCGCAACAGCATCAAAAGTGAAACTAGATGGTCTGTATACAGACCCCAAGGCTATGGACTTTGGCTCGCAGCAACGCTTGTCCTTTTCGTCACTTCTACGTACGGGAGCTGCGGTAACGTCGGAGCTTTCTGTGGTGCAGCCGTCTATTGCAGGCTCGGACACAAAGCTTTTGGGTCGCGTAAGGCAGCTGGTGCAAGACCGGGATGCCGTGGTATTTGCGGTTCCAGACCGTGCCGCTCGAGAGCACCTCAAGTTGCTTTTCTCGGATGAGTCCATTCCGTTTGAGGAGTCGCTGGGTACGGCGCTTGAAAACGAGCCTGATCAAAACGGTGCTTATGCGCCACTCAAGCGTGGCCGCGTCACGTTTACCGACGCACCTGTTCCCGCCGGAATCATTATCCCTACAGCTAATCTAGCAGTGCTTTCTGTCTCGGACTTGACGGCCAGAAGTGCGCGCAACAAGAAGCGCTCCAAACGTATTGACCCCACAACGGTGACGTTCCCGTTTAAGCCGGGAGACTACGTTGTCCACGCAACGCACGGTATTGCGCACTTTACCGCTATTGTGCGTCAAGAAGTTGCAGGTAGAGAGCGTGATTACTTCCTGCTTGAGTATGCCAATGACGATAAACTCTATGTGCCCCTGGAGCAGGTTGACCGCATCACGCGCTATGTGGGACCCGACGGCAACAATCCGCGCCTTACCAGGCTTAACACAGCGGATTGGTCGCGCGCTACTAACAAGGCAAGAAAGTCTGCTAAGAAACTGGCGTTTGACCTGGTAGACCTCTACACGCGCCGCGCTTCAGTGCCGGGCTATGCGTTCTCGCTGGACACTCCCGCTCAGGAGGAGATGGAATCCAGCTTCCCGTATCAGCTGACGCCAGACCAAGAAAGCGCTGTTGCAGACATTAAACTGGACATGGAAGCGCGCAAGCCAATGGACCGCCTGCTTTGCGGTGACGTGGGCTTTGGCAAGACAGAGGTGGCGCTGAGAGCTGCATTTAAGGCGTGCCAGGATGCTCGTCAGGTTATGATTTTGTGCCCAACTACCATCTTGGCTCAGCAGCACTACGAGACGTTTTTCTCGCGATTTGCTCCGTTTGATTTGAAGGTAAGCGTGCTTTCACGTTTTGTGACTCCGGCTCAGCAGCGAAAGGCACTTGAAGGATTTGCAGACGGAACCGTAGATGTGCTGGTAGGAACACATAGGCTACTTTCCGCAGACGTGAATCCACACGATTTGGGTTTGGTTATTATCGACGAGGAGCAGCGCTTTGGTGTTCAGCACAAAGAGCAGCTCAAGAATATGCGTGAGCAGGTAGACGTGCTGACACTTTCGGCAACGCCTATTCCACGCACCATGCAGATGGCCATGAGTGGCGTGCGTGACATGAGTCTGATTCTGACGCCGCCACCTGGCAGAAAGCCTGTTCAGGTGATGGTGGGCGAGTACAACCCGGATCTTGTTTCCGCAGCTATTAGAAGTGAGCTGGAGCGAGAAGGACAGGTGTACTACGTGTCCAATCGTGTGACCACTATTGATGAGGCAGTGGCTCGCGTGGAGGAGGCCGCGCCGGAGGCCCGCGTGGGTGTGGCACATGGCCAGATGAGCGCTCGTGAGGTAGAAAACGTCATGCTTGCCTTCCAGGAACACGAGATTGACGTGTTGGTGGCCACCACCATCATTGAGTCCGGCATTGACAACTCGCACACTAACACGCTGATTATCGAGGACTCTCAGCGCCTGGGACTGGCTCAGTTGTACCAGCTCAAGGGCCGTGTTGGTCGCGGTAGGCAGCAGGCGTACGCGTACTTTATGTTCCCAGCAGAGTTGCCGCTGACGGAAGAGGCAACCGAGCGTCTGACTGCAATCAACGAGTTCCAGGATTTGGGCAGTGGCATGCGTATTGCTATGCGTGACCTTGAGATTAGAGGCGCCGGCTCCCTTATGGGCGCTGAGCAGCACGGAAACCTTTCCAGCGTTGGCTTTGACCTCTTTACGCAGATGCTGGGCGAGGCAGTTGCTGAGGCTCGCGGTGAGTCCGCTGAGCTGGAGCAGGCTGAGGTGACCATCAATCTACCTGCTGATTTCTATCTTGATGAGGACTATCTGCCAGAGGTTGATCGACGCGTTCTGGTATATCGCCGTCTTGCCGCAGCTACAGAGCTTTCTGATGTTGATGCCCTGCAGCAAGATACCGAGAATAACTTTGGCGCCCTGCCGCTTGCGGGTAAGAACTTGTTTGATCGTACCCGCGTACGCATCCGCGCGCAGCGTTTGGGCGCAACGTCAGTAAGCCTGACAAATGGACGTCTGGTATATCTGGGCGTAGAAATTCCTCGCGAACAAGCTCTCAAGTTGAAGGGTCGCGGTGCTATTGTGTATCCAAAGACGCATAAACTGGCGTATCCGTTCCATCGCAATGAAGAACAGCTGATGCCCGCTGCCTTAGGAGTTCTTGAAGAGCTTGGCGGCGACGACGAGGTTGAGGAGTAAATATGAGCAAAACAGCAGTTCAGACGTCACAGAACGCCGCGACCGCCGCACAGAACGTTGCGTGCGCCGCACAGAACGTTGCGTGCGCCGCAGGGACCGCCGCCGTTGACACCATCTTTGCCGCACCACACCTCAGGTGGGGTGTTATTGGCTGCGGAGTCATTGCAAATCAGATGGCAGAGGCGCTGGCTTCGGTTGGTAGAACCATTGACGGCGTAGCTAATAGGACACAGGAGAAGGCCGTCGCGTTTGCACAAAAACACCACGTCAAGCGCGTGTATGACAGCATCGACGATCTTCTCGCCAGCGACGAGATTGACGCGGTGTATCTGACCACGCCTCACAATACGCACATCATCTACCTGCGCAAAGCACTTCAGGCGGGCAAGCATGTGCTGTGCGAGAAGTCCATTACGCTCAACTCGGCTGAGTTGCTTGAGGCCGAAGAACTTGCACGTCAAAACGGTGTTCAGCTCATGGACGCCTGTACCATTTTGCACATGCCACTCTACAAAGAGCTGGTTAGCCGCGTGGAGGCGGGCGAGTTTGGTCCAGTCAACCTGATTCAGGAGAATTTTGGCAGCTACAAAGAGTTTGACATGGAGAATCGCTTCTTCAATCCCAAGCTTGCCGGTGGCGCCCTTCTGGACATTGGCGTCTATTCGCTGACACTGGCGCGTCTTTTCTTGAAGAGCCAGCCTCATGACGTGCTCTCCATGATGAATCCGGCTCCTACCGGCGTTGATCAGACGGACGGCATTTTGCTCAGAAACGCCGAGGGTCAGATGGTTGTTTTGGCGCTGACGCTCCACTCTAAGCAGCCAAAACGAGCCATGATTTCCGCTGATAAAGCCTTCATTGAGATTATGGAGTACCCACGCGCCGACGTTGCCTCCATTACGTGGACTGACGACGGCAAGCAGGAGAAAGTCCAGGTGGGCCGCACAGCTGATGCTCTGGCGTACGTGCTGGCAGATCTAGAGGCCGCTGTTTCAGGAGATGCTTCTGCTCAGGCGCAGCTTGAGGTTTCCAAAGACGTTATGGAGCTTATGACCGGCCTGCGCAACGACTGGAATTTCCTGTACCCCGAGGAGCAATAAATTACATGACATCTGACGAGAAGATCGCCCAGCTAGCAGCTGCAGTTGATGTAGAAACAAAGGCTCGTCCCGGAGCACCGCAGACGCATCCAGAGTTTGACCGCCTGGTGAGAACTATCTGGCGACTTCGTCAGGAGGACGGCTGCCCTTGGGATAAGGAACAGACGCATCAGTCCATCTCAAAGAACATGATTGAGGAGGCCTACGAGGCGGTCGATGCTATTGCTGAGGGCTCTCCCGAGCACCTTGAGGAGGAGCTTGGCGATGTGCTTGAACAGGTAGTTCTTCACTCGCAAATTGAGGCGGACAGCGGCGTAGCGGGCAGTGGGGTGCGCGACCGCACAGCGGGTACGGCTGACACGCGCGACCGCGCAGCGGGCTTCGACATCGACGACGTATGTCGAGCGCTCAACCAGAAGCTAGTACGCAGGCATCCGCACGTATTTGGACCAGAAGCTGGCTCAACGTCGTCAGCTGCGGCCGTCTTGGACGTGTGGGAGAGTGTCAAGGCTGAGGAGCGTGCCAGTGCAGAAGACACCGTGCACACAGAGGGTCTTCTCGACTCGGTTCCACAGTCTTTACCTGCGCTCATGCAAGCGCAGAAGATCTCAAAGCGCGCTGCAAAGATGGGCTTTGAGTGGGCGTCTGTCGATGACGTGTGGGACAAGGTTGCCGAGGAGCGCGCGGAGTTTGACGCTGAAGCCCCAGGTACGCAGCAGAAAACGGACGAGTTCGGCGACATTTTGTTTGCGCTGATAAACGTCGCTCGCTGGGAAGGCGTTGACGCGGAAGAAGCGCTGATGAGCGCTTGCAGGAAGTTCCGCGCTCGTTGGTCGTACATGGAGAAAGCTGCTGCTGAGAGAGGCTTCTCGCTTGACGAGAAACCCGAGCTACAAGAAGATTTGTGGCGAGAGGCAAAACATCATCTTGATGCGTAAGCAAGCTGTATAGATTGCAGCGAAGACGTGCGACGTACCGTAAAGCTTGCGACTTGCCGTTGGAGCGACGACTTCTATTCGGTGAAACGATGAAATTCTAAACTGAGGCAGGGCTATCGGCGCTGCCTCTGCCATAATAAAGATGTTGCAATTTGTTGCGACGCATCACCAAACAAACCAGAAATGAGATCCGTGATGAGTCAAGACACCACTAAAAAGAGTGGTACAAAAAGAAAAACAACGCCCACCAAGCGTTCCGTTGAGCCTCTTAAAGAGACTACCGCGGAGCATGCCTCTGGTGCTCTCAAAATATTTTCAACTAAAAAAGTCGAGAAACCCCAGGTAACTGAGAAATCTCAACCTGATCAGAAGTCGGCTGTGGCAAAGAAAGCTGTGGCGGCTCCGAAAGATACAGCGTCGTCAGAGGGCACGGCGCCATCAAAACAAGCATCTTCCCAGAAGAGTTCCAAGGACATCAAGTCTAAAAGAACCGTTCAAGTTAAGAGGATTGATAGAACTCAGAAGCCCGAAAGAGGTCAGAGGTCCGAGCATGGTCAGAAGTCTGAAAGAACCAATAAACCGCAGTTCAGCGTAGCTTCTCTGGTAGAGCTTAAGGACAACGTACTTGATTTTGCGCGTAACCACACCAAGCTTGTCGTTTTTCTCGGCGTTGTAATCTTCCTGCTTGTGGGCTTGTATCCGCCAATTCGTGGTTACTACCACGCTGTTCGCGAGCATGACGAGCTGCTGCTTAATCAGCAGAAGCTTGAGGAAGATCAAAAACGTCTTGAGTCCGAGGTTCAGGGCCTGCAGACAAAAGAGGGCATCATAGATGAGGCTCATAAGCAGGGCTTGGTTTCTGGCGGCGAGGAATCTGCGCAGGTAGAGGGTCTTGATAAGAAGAAAGACGAGAATACCGTTCAGCGACCTGATTATCCTTGGTACATCAAGGTGGGAGACTTTGTTTTTGGTTTTACACCAGGCGATTCCGGCAATACTGAGGCTCCTAAGAGCGCAAACTCTGACGATTCTACCTCTGCACCAGCTCCTGGAGAGTCTCACGATCAGAAGAACTCCGGAGAAGGTGGCTCTTCTGAGGGATCCGGCGCCGATAACTCAAAGTCTGACAGTGGGAACTCACACTAATGCTTCTAGCTGCGATTGATATTGGAACCGTGACCGCTCGACTTGCGCTTGCGCAGGTAGAGGACGGTCGCGTTATTCGCATGGCCAAATACACCGAGATTGTTAACTTGGGCGAGGGAGTTGATACGGCAAAGCGCCTGCTACCTGAGGCAATTCATCGTTGCGTTGGTTGTGTTTCTTCCTATGTTGATCACGCGAGAAAAGAGGGCGCTGAGGCGGTTGTGTGCACGCTCACAAGTGCTGCTCGCGATGCAGAAAATGCTCCTGACCTGGGAATGGGTTTAGCTTCGCTGGGACTAGAGCCCATGATTATTCCAGGTGAAATTGAAGGCGCGCTCACTTTTTTGGGTGTCTCTCACGATTTTGAGAATCATCGCATTCTTGTTGCCGACAGCGGCGGCGGCTCAACTGAGCTGGTCGTTGGCACGCTGGCAGGTCAGCCTGCGGCCCAAGGCGCAGGCCAGCAGATTGGAGGCCAGCAACTTGACATTAACTTTGTGGAGTCTGTTGACCTAGGTTGCAGACGCCTGACCGAGCGTTTTAACCTGGTGTCTGACCATCCATCAACTGAGGACATTGACGGAGCTCACCAAATGGCTGCTCAGATGATGTCTGAAGCTATCGGACGAGCTCAACAGCAATGCGCAGCGCCAGAGCTTCTGGTTGGTGTTGGAGGAACCGCAACCAGCCTCATTGCCGTCAGGGATCATCTTGATCCGTACGACCCGTCAAAGGTGCACCTCAACCACATCTCGCTTGACGAGGTGTCGCAGATAGAGGGGCTTCTCGCCAGTAAAACGCTAAAGGAGCGAGAAGACATAACGGGACTTCAGGCAAAACGCGCGCCCGTCATGCTCGCGGGCACTATTTTGCTTGCAGAATTGATGAAGAATTCGGGCTTTAAACACCTGGTAGTAAGCGAGAGTGACCTGCTCTTTGGCCTGGTGATAACCGCAGCTGCCGTTCACCAGGGAAAGCAGTCGCCTGTGATTTGGCAGCCAATTTTGCGCCCGCTGAATTAAAAGTAGTGGCATAATAGCTAGACATATCCGGGGGCGTGGCGGAATTGGCAGACGCAGGGGACTTAAAATCCCTCGACTTCGGTCTTGCGGGTTCGAGTCCCGCCGCCCCTACCACTCTTCTTACAAGAAATATACCGTTCTACCTGCTGTTTTGTAATAAGAAATTTATGTAAATTGGCGAGGTTGTTTGGTATTTAGTGCCTTTTGGATTTGAGATATAGAGGGAGGGATAGAATGAGAAATATCTATAACGTTTATTGTGATGAGAGTCGCGTTGATTCCCCGGGCGAGTACATGCTTATCGGCGGAGTTATGTGCCCGATGGATAATAAAAAAGAAATTGTTGGTAAAATTCATGCTTTACGAGCAAAGTATAAGGTACAGGGTGAATTCGGTTGGAAGACAGTTTGTCCTAGTAAGTTGGCATTTTTTCAAGATTTAATAGATTATTTTTTTGATGAAAACACTCTATGTTTCCGCTGCGTAATTCTTGAAAAGGAGACAACAGTTTTCTCTTCTGCTGACGCTAGATTCCAAAAAACTTATTATCAAGTTTTCAATAATTGGTTAGACAGAAGAGAATTCTACCGAATCTTTATAGATCATCGCGTTGATGACAAAACACGTGTCGCCACGCTGCGTAGGTGCTTAATAAATACAAGAATATTTGGTGAATCAGTTAAATTTGTTGAAGAGGTTGAATCTTCCGACAATGATTTAATACAACTTGCTGATTTGCTTATTGGCGCCGTTGGGTATCAGTGGAATGAATTAGACACTATTGGTGGTGCGAGTCAAGCAAAGATTTCTGTTTGCAATTCAATAGCGAGACATATCTCTACAGATACTCTGGCAATGTTTTCAACAGGACCAGGTGAAGATAAATTTAATATTTTCCACTTTGGCTCTTATATGTGCAGGTAATAATAATGAGTTATTCAATGGACTCCAATGGGTTTCTTGACCTGTCACAATGTTATATGGGTTGTGGATGTGATCTGCTGCTCGCGTGCACTATTTCAAAAGACTATTTCTTCTCAGAAATGCAAGAGCTTATCACTTGGGATGGAAAGAAAATTAAAAATTTACAGTATGAAGATACATGGTGGCATTTAGTGTCTAAACATGAACAGGGGAGAGAGAATAGAAACCCTCTTACTCATTTAGATGTAGAAAGAGTTAGAAGACTACCTTTACTTAAAAAGGCTTTACTAGGCGAAATAGATGCAGAACTGTATAGACAAATAAATAAAAAAGGTAACGAAGATATTATTCAAATTTTAATCGACGTTGAGGGAATAGATTATGTTATTTGTCTCGGTACTATAAGAGAAGAATATGTATTGCGTAGTGCATATCCAAGCACCGCTCGTTATGTGGAAAAGGTAAAAAGTAGGAGCGAATATCTTGGAAACATAAAATAAAAAAGCCCCCTGTTCCGGTCGGAGGCAAACCACATCCAAAGCTATTAGCAAAGGACTGTATATAAATATAATGTGTGTATATGTACTATGCAATATTTCCAACTAAATTCCGCAATTCAAAAACAAAAAACTGTTTTCAATGGATAAATTTATGATAGAGAAGACTAAAATAGGTAAGTACTGCGTTAGAGTTGATATCGGTCATGATCGTTATGGCAAGAAGAAAGCGTAACTCTAAGATAGTAGATACGTTGAGAGGAGCTAAAGTCCTAGAACATAAGTGGTACAAGGAAACTCGCATAGATGCGGTTGTGAGAGGCGATCTAAGCCTTAGTGAGTCCATGTATGACTAACTATCTCCCTGACAAAGAAAAGCGTCTCAGACACTCGACTGTGAGGCGATATAGGCAAGAAGTAGAAGCAAGGCTAAATCCTCTTCTTGGGCATAGGCTAATCAAAGACATTAAACGTATAGACGCACAGTCTCTCATTGACTCGTGCGCAACGTACAAGATTGTAAAAACAGCAAGAGACGTGTTGAGACAAATCTTGAACTACGCAATCCAGAATAGAATTGCTGATTTAATAGTAAGAGGTGTGTAAAATGATTCGTGATTATGAACTTGCATGTAATCCGTTGGATATATCTTTTGACGCTCTTAAAAAAGCAAATCACCATTTTTCAAGAGAGCTAATAAAACTTGTTAAAAAGTATGGCAAAAATAATTATCCAATTGAAAAGGAACTTGCTATTTTCGCACATTTGCCAAATGATCAGCTTGTCGCTGTGATTCGTTGGCATGGTCTTTCTAAAAAATACCCGCAATATTTTTTATGGGATGGTCTAACTAAAGAAGGACAAAAGAAACTCCTAACCCCGCTTGTGGAGGGGTTAGGAGTTACTGATTGATTCTTACCTTATTGGATTAAAGGCAATTACTAGAACGTTCATATTTGGTTTTATCGCTTTTACACTCAGCCTTTAGTTCTTCTGGAGCAGAGTCTTTAACACCATTTTCATCAAAAAAGTGTTCCAGAACATAGTCTGGACCATATTCATCACATAATGATATAAAAACTGGCATATCAGGCAAGTGTGTCATTATTAAACCCCCTTAAGAACCGATTCAATAATAAACGACAAAAATGAATCTGGGTCTATCTGTTCTGTTTCTATGGCAACTCGTATACTTTCAGCTAATGCTTCGCTATAAAGGGTTTCAGCAACACTCTTTCCTGTATATTTAGAAGCCATTTAAGCTTTATATTCTGGGTGGCATTTAAGCCACTTTTCAAAATCTTTTGGAGCAAGGAATCCTTGAGCAACTTTTTTTAAGTCTTTCTCACCTTTATGTTTAGCGATTCTTTCAATCCAATCATCTGGAGTTGAATGAACCATAATAGGCGTTAAAACATATGCTTCTTGCATTCTATTCTCCAGCTGTCATAAACGAATAGGTGCACCCGTATATTTTAGCGTTTTCCGATTGGCTTTGAGTTTTCTGTTCGTTCAATTTGATACGTTTCCTTACGGAAAATGGCTTCATGATATATGTTTCCTCTTCTGCTACTTGGTCTTGGGACTGGTTATCCTGCACAGAGTCTTGGGTGTCAGAGTCTTTCTTTTCCTCTGTGACCTCGTCTGGTGCAGGAGATCCATTACGATGCTTAGACCAAATCCTTTCATTCAATTGCAGGTCCTTTCCCTGCGCTGAAAGGATTGTCTGTAAGTGTTAACAGCTAAAAGAAAACCCCGCTTATTGCTGGTTAGAGGTTAAGCTGGTTGTTTTCCCGTAGGACCGTCAAAAGTAAAATAATCTGGATAACGCTCGTAAAGCTTTCTCATCCTAATAATGGCAAGAAGCTCATCTGATGGTAGAGAAAGGCATGATTTGATAAAAGCTTCTTTAGTGTCTGGGGCATCCCACAATAAATCATTTAGACGATGTCCAGCACGATGGAGCGTCTCACGATCTATCCCAAGCCTTTTATATATAGCATCGAAATCTAATATCATTTCAACGCCCCAGCAGTAGTAAAGTTAGCTTCTATTATCCCATGAGAACAATTTTGAAGTGAGCTTATTCTCTTTTCATAAAATTTAATCTAGCTAGGTAACTCCTATTCTGTTCTCTTTCAGAAACTTGTATACTACTTGTCTTGTACTTAACGTATGTATGACTAATTTCTTATTTGCTTCGGAGGACCTATGTCATTTGAGACAGGAGTTTTTCCGGTTTTAGCTTCTGAAGATGCGGCTACTGAGTCACTATCTCCGCAGGTCAGAGGTGGGCTCAATACGTCGTCCGCTACACCTCTTCATGTTCAGTTGTCAGATTTGATGCGCGTCAAAATTCTGTCAGAAGACTGGAAGGCGGGAACGTACATTCCGTCTGAGGCCGAATTTATGGCGCAGTACGGCGTGAGTAGAGGAACCATCAGAAAAGCTATTCAATCCCTGGTCAAAGAGGGTTTGCTGCTTACTCAAAAGGGTCGAGCAACACAGGTTATTTCTAACACCGTTCGCCATGCAGCAGGAAATACCGTACTTTCATTTGCAGCCGCGCTCAGAGATGGCGGCTTTGAGTATCGAACCGAAGTCCTATTTAAGCAGGTAGTTCCTGCAGATCAAGCCGTTGCCGAGCACTTAGAGATTCCCATCGGCTCTGACGTACTCTTTTTGCGTCGTGTCAGGAGCGTCTCGGATAGGCCTGTGGTGTGCCAGGAATCATGGTCTAACCTGCTTGTTTGTCCACAGCTTGAGGAGGCGGACTTTGAGAATGAGTCGCTCTTTGACGCGGTTGAAAGAACTTCTCAAAAAGATATTGCGCGCTCTCGCATGCGCTATCAGTCGCAAATTGCAGGTAAAGACCATGCCGATTACCTTCAGTGTTCTCCAAATGAGGCTTTGCTTGTACTTGAGCAGGTAATCGAGTTGTCCGACGGTAATTGCATTGAGTGGAGCCAGACTTGGCTTGCCCCGCATCAGAGTGTTGTTGGCGTATCTGAGCAGGTAGATGGCTCTATTGGACCTCTGGACATCTCTTCTGTTCGTCAGTCAGAGCACGTGGGTGCATCGCTGACTTCTGCAGAAATAGACTCTGATCAGCGCAAACAGCTTGAGCTCGACTTGCGCCACGAGGCGCTTGCAGTGCGTCGAGGCATTATCGAGTTGGCACATCGCTACAGCTCAACGCCATTCCACATTGGCGGGGCGTGTTCCGTGGCAGACATTGTTTCTGTGCTTTTGAGCAAGGTTATGCAGGTGGGCCACAGGGATTGCGAGTGGGAGCTCAGAGACCGCCTAATTCTTTCTAAGGCTCACACATCGCTGGCGCTATTCCCAGCTCTTCTACGTGTGGGAATGATCTCTCAAGAGGATATTGACCGCGGAGTCTTTGGACCCGATGCTGTCCTCTTTAAGCATCCACTGCGAGACCCTCAGCGCGGCTTTGAAATCTCCGGTGGCAGCCTTGGTATGGGCTTGGGCTACGCCGCTGGCCTGGGGTTAAGCCTTCGCAGAAAAGATCTTCCTTCTCGCGTTTTTTGTATTTTGGGCGACGGCGAGTGTGACGAGGGTTCCATTTGGGAGAGCGCGGCGTTTATCGGCCACAATCAGCTCTCCAACGTCACGGTCATTGTTGATCAGAACCGCATGCAGCTGGACGGCCCTTGCGCATCCATTTTGGACACCGGCTCAATTGCAAGAAAGTTTGATGCGTTCGGTTTTGAGTCTGTCGAGGTAGACGGACATGATGTGCTTGCGCTGTACGACGCATTAAAGCAGCAAACTTCAAGGCCTCGCGCGATTATTGCGCACACCATCAAGGGCAAAGGACTTTCATTTGCCGAGAATAACGTCTCGTTCCACGACGCGTGCGTGACGGACGACCTCTATGAGCAGGCATTACTTGACCTGAAAGTTGCAGAGGAGGCAAGCTCATGCTAGATACATCTTTGCAGCCATCGTGCATTTCGGCTGAAGAGTCGCAGATGCTTGCGGGTATGAATACAAAAGAAGTGTTCGGCTGGGTTATGGGTAAGCTCGCTGAAGATGACGAGCTGCTAACTGTTGCCGTTGCCGACTATGGTCGTCGTTTGAACCTGGATCGCTTTCGAGAGCTTCGACCAGACGGCTACATCCAGTGCGGAATTGCAGAGCAAAACCTTATTGAAGTGGCATCTGCCTGCGCAAATGAAGGCTTTCATGTTTTTGCGCCGTGCTATGCCACGTTTGTGACCTCTCGAACGCTGGATCAGATTCGCGTCAACCTTGGCATGATGAAGTCGCCCGTGGTGCTTGTAGGTGTTGCCGCTGGCTGCGAATCCGCAGCTACAGGACCCTCTCACATGGCTGTGGAGGACATTGCGATTACCAGGACCATCCCTGGGCTTTCCGTGTTCAATCCGATCGATAATGCCCAGCTTGCGGCCATGCTCATGGAGCTTGCAAAGCATCCACGACCAGCTTACATGCGTATGACCTCGTGTGATGGTGTTAATCTGCATCCAGATGGTTACGTTTTTGATGCGTCCGGTGTCGAGAAACTCTTTGAGTCGGCTTGTGCGGCGGACACAGCAAGCGTAGGCGGCGCAGTGACTACCGGAGCAGCAGCTACTGAAGTCACAACCGTCACTCTTCCGAAGCGCATGACCGTACTTGCAACGGGTGCGATAACCAGCCGAGTTATCGAGGCAGCACAGAGAGCTGTAGAGCAGATTGCCGCTCCCGTCCGGACAAATATCGAGGTCTACGGAGTATCGATCATCAAGCCGCTTGACGCTTCTTTGACGCAAATCTGTCAGAACTCTGACGTGATTATTACTGTCGAGGAGCACAGTGTTTTGGGTGGGTTTGGTAGCGCGGTTGTCGAGCGGCTCAGTGCTTCAGGTGCATGTCCGCAGGTAATTCGTGTAGGTATGCCCGATAAATATCTTGAGGCAGACGTTCACCACAACATTCTTGCGCGTGCTGGGCTATCGGTTGAGAGTCTGCAAGAGGTTTTTCTCGCCAACTGTTAAATAGAGGTCCAATAAAACAAAAACCCAAGGGAGCACGCGCTGCCTTGGGATTTGTGTTTTATGGTGCCCCCAACGGGAATCGAACCCGTATTGCCGCCTTGAAAGGGCGATGTCCTAACCGTTAGACGATGGGGACGCGAAGAAAAAGTATAGCAAAGATGCTGCAGATTTCTAGGGCTAAACGGCACGATTTTGGGCTTTCATCTATTCTTCGTTTTCCCACCAGTCTAGTCCGGCCTTAAACGCGTAGTCGCGAGCGCTCTGAGTTACGCCGGGCACCGACTCTGCCCATGAAATAAATTCCGGCACGTCAGCGATAATCGCCTCAGCTTCGTGAACTGCGATAACGTTTTCGGCAAACGTGTCAGGCGTAAAGTTAATTCTGCACGGAATGTAGAGATCAACAAAAGATGGCCTGAGTAGCGCATATGCCGCTCCCTCGCCGAGGTTAACAAAGCCTTTCAGCGCGCGCTTTGCCGCGGGCATGCGATTCAACTTGAAGAACAGCAGCGTAAACGCCAAGCGCATCCAGGCATTTGACTGATATCCACAGCTCTCGTCCAGCTTGTGGAGCCCTTCCTCGTCTTCCAGTCGAGCAAGAACATATGCCAAGGTAAAACGTGCGCCCAACAAATCTGTTGGCGAGAAGAACAGGAGGTCTTCACAGGCTTTTTTAGAGAGCTTGAAGCAGGCGCAATCTGTTGCGACCTGGGCAATCTGTGCGTAGAGGCGCAAAAGTGGTCGAGATTCAGCGCAACTCCAAGCATCGCCGTGAGTTTGCTTTGCTTGTTCTAGTTTTGGTCTAAAGATAGGGTCAAATTCTTTTTGCAGGTCAAGTAAGTCGTTGAGGATCGCTGCAGGATGATTGTTGGAGATCTGCGCAAGAATTCGCTGAACTTCAAGGCTAATGCTTGTGTTGGCAAGAGCTTGGTTTTCAGTAATACTTGTCATCTGATTATGCAAAAGGTTAAGCAGGTCCATGCGACTTGCAAAGAAGTCAGCATCGGAATCAATTTCTTTTGTAATTTCAGCCTGATACTTGCCAATGACATTGACGTATTGAGCAAAAGCCTTTTCTTCTTCGTCAGCAATGAAGTCTTCAGGAGAGGCTTCTACTGCAAGCTTCAACTCATAGAGAGCTGCCTCAGAGGAGATATTTTTTTCTTGTGCACACTTGGCAACCAGGCGATCTACCTGCTCGCTGACCATATCGTTAGCGGAATGCTTTATCACTCTGCATCACCACCCGAGTGTGGATTATTTGGCCCGTCGATATGCGGTCCGCTTGGTCGCGGGCCAGCGGAGCCTCCGTCGAGTGGACCGTCGGGAAAGTCGAATCCACCAGGGAAGGAATCGGCTGAAGCTAACAAGGCATTTGCCTGCATTTGAAGTTCTTTTTCTGCCAACTCAACGGTCTTTGGGTCTCTCGCCCTAATTTGATTTGCAAGCCAACGACCAAGAACACCACGTCCTATCAGGTCATTTCCTTCTTGCAGCAGCACAGTTGCTTCTGCAATGGCAATGATAAGCTCGTCTTCGGAATAGGGGAGCACGTTAAGGCGAGAGAATTCTCCCTCGGGCAAATCCTTCTGCACGAAGCAACAAAGCGTTGCCTCCGGATAGCGCTCAATCAGCAGGTCAAGGTAGTGTTCTGCCTCAACCAACTCACGCTTCTTGAAGTGAATAGCCAGGAGAGCCAGCAAAATCCACGGGTCATCTGCCCCGCGAGGTGGATCAAGTTTGCGGTACTGATCCATGAGGTTGTCGAGGGCGTCTTCGTCCTCAAGTTTTGCGTATGCGAGTGCAAGCGTAAAACGAGCATCGGCCGCGTCCGCAGCGTCAAGCTCTAGGAGTTTCTCGCCATATGCAATGGCGTCTTTGTTACGTCCGCAGATAAGCGCACGAGAAGAAAGCGTTGCCAACCAGCGCTTATAGGGGTTGATGGCCAGGCGCTGGGCAAGTTCTGCCTGCTCGGCAGGAAGCCCTTGCGAGGACTCTTGCGCCTTCTGGTAACACGCGGCTTCTACCTGGGGAAGTTTCTCCACAAGGAACTGGTAGTAGGCGTCAAAAAGCCTGCTATTTGAGGCGTGGAGCATGCGCTGGGCATCAAAACAATTGGGGTCCAGCTGAATGGCCTGGTTGAGGAGGCGTTTTCCCTGGTCGATAAGGGCCTGCGCCTGAGATTCTTCGACAAACGGTAGGCGATAATCAACAATCTCGGCCGCTTGCGCAACTAGATTGAACGCGCGATCTTCGTCGGTTTGAGGGAGGGAATTGCGGTCGTTGGAGAATCGCCAGTTGAAGTCCTTCATCAGCGTAGCAATGCTGTCCTCGTCGCCGACTTGCGTGCGAGCAAAGCGGAGGATAAGCCGCTGGTAGTCTTCTTTTACCGGGTCAAACGCCACAGGATTCCTTTCTCTCTTAGGTAATGATATCGCAGGTTATTGAGGTGTGCAGCGCAACTCCGCGAGCGTCGTAAGAAGATTGCGAACGGCAGACGGAAACGTTTGGAGTGGACGGGTTTCTCGCCAGAAGGGCGTCAAATTCTTGTCAGATACGTGCATAAATTTTCAACGATATCGCATAAAATGACATTTTCATTTTGGTACAGGTGTCCGAAATGAGCTAAAATAGAAATGTTGAGAAGAAGTAATTGCGAAGAATGGCTTCGCTAGCCGCTTAGGGAAGTGGCGCATAGTTAAGGAGAGGTTTTATGGGACGTTTTACTAATCCACGCGATCTGTATTTTGGCGAGGGCGCTCGTCATGAGGTTAAGAACCTCAAGGGTAAGAGGGCAGTTATCGTTTCTGGCGGCAGCTCCATGCGTCGCGGCGGCTTCCTTGATGACATCGAGAATGACCTCAAGTCTGCAGGTTTTGAGGTTTCTCACATTGAGGGCGTCGAGTCCGATCCTTCCGTCGAGACCGTTATGAGCGGCGCTGCTAAGATGAGCGAGTTCCAGCCAGACTGGATCATTGCTATCGGCGGCGGCTCTCCAATCGACGCAGCTAAGGCTATGTGGATCAAGTACGA
>ERZ772958.376-NODE-376-length-19643-cov-10.858485_pt1 | contig 19643 bp, 15 predicted proteins | sample MGYA00580681_ERZ772958 | MGnify/ENA primary metagenome ERZ772958 (study PRJEB29015, sample SAMEA2738089) | human oral metagenome | biome: human oral; feature: human-associated habitat; material: saliva | place: China | collected 2275 ...
AGCTAACCCCCAATTCCAAGCAGAAATTGCGGTTGTGAATGCATTCCCACGTCACGTAGTGATGTATCCCATGTCGCTACTCAGCAGTCTATCAGAGAGTCTCGTCAGATGCACCACGTAAATTGACACTACATGAAAAATATGACTCTTCTGTCATACATGCTCTCAGTGGCGGGTCCACTGCCGCATCTAATCACGCGGTCGAGGCCCATGATGGCGGCCACCACGCAGGTACGCCCCAGAACGAACCGACAATTGGGCATAAAAATACCCGGCAGGTGACGCCGTGGGGCATCCTGCCGGGTGGTAGAAACCTACCGCGGTTCTTCCTCTGGATTGGAACCGATAATCACCGCCGCGCCCCATACGGGATAGCGGACGGCTGGGAGATCGTGGAGATGCGGGGAATCGAACCCCGGTCCGATGTGGCGTCAACGGGGCTTCTCCGTGCGCAGTTTATGCGAACGCTACTTTTCGGCTCCGGTACTTGCATAAACACATATACCGACGAACCTAGTCACGTAAAAGTCCCGCTAGCCCCCGCAACAAGGGCTAGCAGCAGTGGCCTTTTAAATCGATGCCGGTAACTGAGCCAAAGGCATGCTCAGGCCGACAGACGGCAACTCGCGCTTAGGCAGCGAGTGCGAAGTCAGTGCGCTTAGATTCTGCACTTAATTTTTTGCAGAGGGCGTTAACGAGATAACCCTGCATCCTCGGCACGCTTCACCCATCTCAACTCACATCGTCGAAACCGATCATCCCCCCATGCTTTTATCAAAAAGCCCACCGTCTTCTGAAAGTTTTCCTCGACATACCTTGATGCCGCGGTGCCATTCAAACACGGTAGAGATTCAGTATATCTAAGATGTTTAACGGCGTGCAAGTCCCCTACCCCACACGCAGGGTTCGCTCACTGACAGAGAACACCTCCAAAGAACCCGGTGCTCGCGCATCCACCGCCCACACCCGAATCAACAGCGGGCGCAGAAAATCGGCATAGATGATCACGGGCACAGCAAACGGGGTGAGGCGCCCCAGAATTCTGGGAGCCCCACCCCGTTCGCGTACCGCGCTGGGTAGCCAAAATTAGGCGGCTAAGACTTAGCGGTGAGCCGGAACAGTCATGCGGTTGTTCGGGTTGTCACCCACCTGGCAGACCACGTTACCGTGGCCGTCATCGGTACCAACTTCAAGGCACTTCTCAGCAGTCTGAGCAACAGAAATGTACACGAAGAGCATGCACAGCGAGAACAAGACAGCCACCGCGCCGGTTACGATACCGGTAATCGCGAAGCCCTTACCCGCGCCAGCCTCCTTGACCTTCTTCAGGGACAGGGCGCCCAGAATAATCGCAGCGATACCCAGCAGTACACCAAATACGAAGAAACCGGTCACGATGCCCACAATACCCAGAATCATCGCAGCCAGCGCCATGCCGGGAGCCTTCTTCACAATGGGAGCCGCATACGGGTAACCTGCGGGCTGGCCGTAACCGTAAGCGTCCTGCTGAGGCTGCTGGTAAGAGTTCTGCTGATAAGAGTTCTGCTGGTAGTTGTAGTCAGCGGGCTGCGCCTGGTAGGAGGCGTCCTGACCGTAACCGTACTGGTTCTGCTGCGCGGGCTGCGCCTGGTAGGAAGCGTCCTGACCGTAGCCGTACTGCTGCTGAGCGGGCTGAGCCTGGCCGTAGGTGTTCTGCGCCGAAGCACCCTGAGTAGCGGCACCCTGAGCAGCGTTCTGGCCATAAGCATTCTGAGAAGAAGACTGCGCACCGAACTGACCGTACTGGTTCTGCTGGGGCGCGTTCTGCGCAGCAGTGTTCTGCTGAGTCTGGCCGTAGCTGTTCTGAGGGGATGCGTTCTGACCGTAATCCTGGCCGTAAGTGTTCTGCGCTGCAGGAGCCTGGCCGTAATCCTGACCGTACGAGCTCTGGGCGGAAGAATTAGGCTGCTGAGCAGCGTAGGGGTTCTGTGCGTTCCCCTGGTTGTTTCCGTAGTTATTCTCAGACATCCGTCGTTCTTTCCTTCACAGTTGCAGCGAACAATTTATACTCGCCCAACGCACCATTGCGCGCTGAGTTCGGTTCCATTATATAAATAAGCCGTCATCTGGGTCATCTGTGAAGTCCAAGATTTCAGATTCAGCCCCCAGAATCCACCAATCGGGCAGATTCAGCGCCGAAAAAGAGCAAGGGACCGAATAGTTCAACACTATTCGGTCCCTCAACGCTTCAAAGAGTCAACGCGACTTAGCGGCGGTACACCTTGTACTCATCGGGGCTCATCGTCATGGTTTTACCCTCGATGGTGCACACGTAGTTGCCGTTCGAATCCTGCACGGCCTGCTCAGCGCAGTCACCGAGCAAGCCAAGGCCAATCAAGCCCAGAATCAGCACAACAACAGCAACAATCATGCCCAGCGCACCGGTGACAATACCACCAATCGCCATGCCCTTACCGGAGGCAGTGCCGTTCTTCACCTTCACCAGGGCAACAATACCCAGAATCACGCCAACCAGACCCAGCACGCCACCGAAAATCAGCCAGCCAGACAGCAGACCAATAACACCAAGAATCAGCGAAGCAATCGCCAGAGCCGAGCTCGGAGTCGGCTGGTAGCCGGGGTAGCCGCCCTGCATGTTGTATGCGGGTGCCTGCTGCGGTGCGGGGATGAACTCGCCCGGGTTCTGCTGGTAGTTCGGGTTCTCAGACATGTGTCTCCTCAAAAACGTATGGTGCTCGCGGTACACCGCGAATTTTCAACCATTATACGCGAGGAACCGCGCCCCGCCCCTACCGGCAAGTTCCTGGAACAGCCGTGCATCCCGCCGTTGCCTCAGCCCTAGCCGAGGTTACGGTAACGCATCGCGCGGCGCGCCTCCAGGTCATCCTGACGCTCACGCAAAGCCTGACGCTTATCGTACTCACGCTTACCGGTCGCCAAAGCAATCTCAACCTTCGCACGACCATTCGAGAAGTACAGCTTCAACGGAACCACCGTGTAACCGGTCTCCTTCAGCTTCTGCGCCAACTTATTAATCTCAGAACGATGCAGCAGCAACTTACGGCGACGACGAGCCGCATGGTTCGTCCACGTACCGTAACCATACTCCGCAATATGAATACCCTCGAGCCACAACTCGTTATCGGTCACCTGGCAGAAACCATCCACAATGGACGCACCACCATCACGCAGAGACTTCACCTCAGTACCCAGCAGAACAATGCCCGCCTCATAGGTATCCACAATGTTGTAGTTGTGGCGAGCCTTCTTATTCTGGGCAATAATCGCGTTATTCGGGTCCTTCTTCGCGTCTTTCTTCTTTTTCTGAGCCATCACTCAATCCTTATACGTCTTAGCTCTCTTCAGCCGCGCGCCCCGAAGCACGCCAGCGAATACCAGCATCAATAAAGGCGTTCAAACCGCCATCCAAAACATTAGAGGTATTACCCTCCTCATAGCCGGTACGCAGATCCTTCACCATCTGGTACGGATGCAGAACATAGGAGCGCATCTGATCGCCCCAGCTTGCCTTAATATCACCGGCAAGCTCCTTCTTCTTCGCGTCCTCCTGCTCCTTACGCAACAGCAACAAGCGAGACTGCAGCACACGCAAAGCCGCCGCACGGTTCTGCAACTGCGACTTCTCATTCTGCATCGACACCACAATACCGGTCGGCAAGTGAGTCATACGCACCGCCGAATCCGTCGTATTCACCGACTGACCACCCGGGCCCGACGAGCGGAACACATCCACCTTAATCTCAGACTCGGGAATCTCAATAGCATCCGTCTGCTCAATCAGAGGAATCACCTCAACCGCCGCAAACGACGTCTGGCGGCGGCCCTGATTATCGAACGGCGAAATACGCACCAGGCGGTGAGTACCCGCCTCCACCGACAGGCGACCAAAAGCGTACGGCGCGTTCACCTCAAAGGTCACCGACTTCAGGCCCGCCTCCTCAGCGTAGGAGGTGTCCAGAATCTTCGTCGGGTAGCCGTTCTTCTCCGCCCAACGCAGGTACATGCGCAGCAGCATCTCCGCGAAATCAGCGGCGTCCACGCCACCGGCGCCCGAACGGATCGTCACCACAGCCTCACGCTGATCGTACTCACCCGACAGTAGCACCAGCACCTCAAGCTCTTCCAGCTTGGCGCGGATCTCACCGCACTCGCGTTCAGCATCAGCGAGCAGCTCGGCGGCAGTCTCCTCATCCTCCGCTTCGGCAAGCTCCACCATCACCTCAACATCATCAATGCGAGAAGACAGCGAACGCAGACGATTCAGCTCCGACTGCTTATACGACAGTGCGCTCGTCACCTTCTGCGCGTTCTCCACGTCATCCCACAAATCGGGTGCGGCAGCCTGCGCAGACAGGTCCTCAATGGCGCGCTCAATCCCCTCAATATCGCTCACAGCAGCAATAGAGTCGAAGATCGCGCGAAGCTCTTTAATCTCAGCAGAAAAGTCGAAGGATGCCATAGCTTTTAACACTATCGCGAAACTGCCAGAAAGTCCCGCCGTTACAGCCCGCAACAGCCCACAGCGCAGAAGGATGGGGCAGGCAGAGGGCAGATGCCACGCAACGAAGACATCAAAAGGGCATAAAACGAGGGCGCATCCGCTAGCCGTTACACTACCTTGCGGATGCACCCTCACAGTCTAAGGGGGCTCACAACACGCCAATAAGCGGGTAAGCCGATATGCCCGTGCGCCGATACGTCCGTGCGCCCTTGATGGACGCACTAATCGGTGGACGGGCCCTGGCTCGTCTTCAAACGGGACGAACCGTGAGCGGTCACATCAATACCATCAGGCACCAGAATCGACAGCAGCGGCGGACGAATACGAGCCGACAGGTACACGTGCACACTGTGATCAGAATCCACGGACACGTTCTCCAGACGCAACGCCTGAAAATCCTGCCCCGGCTGAACCTCAGCCAGGTACGCACTCGCATACTCCCACGCAGCTGAACCACTCGCCTCATCCGGAGTGCGCATCGTGCGGGTAATCGAGTTCGCCTGAGCGTCCGCCACATCCTGCAGATGCTGAGTCTGCAGATACGCGCCGGTAATCGCCACCGTCACCGAACCGATGAGCAGAAGCAACGCCAGCATGCCCACAATCAGCGGGGCAATACTGCCCTCTTCCGGGTTTGAGGCGAGCGCCCGGCTCTGCGCACGGGCACGAGCTTGGGCATACCGTTCCCGTACAGCCACGAACAGGCGAGCGGGCGAACCATTAGGAATCAGCATGACCAGACCCCCAACTCGTCGCATGAGAACTCACCGGAATCACGCCGCCACCCATAAACGAAGGCAGCAGCGGCAAACGCGCCTGAACCGTCACCGTGGCGTACGCCTTCGTACCTGAGACGCACTCCCCCGACGCACAGCTCAACGACACGCTCACATCGGAGGGCTCAACCCCGTAATCGGCGGCAGCATGCACCGCCAGACGCTGAGCCAAATCCGGGCCGACCGACGAATCCTGCGGCTGCTCCTGCACGTACAGCACCACCTGGGCGCTCGCCGCATGAGCCGCCATCACCGAAGACTGCAAGCTAAAAATCGTCAGAATGCCGTAGAGCACCGGGATGAGCAGAGTAATACCCAAACCCAGGAACTCCACAATGGCGCTACCCTCTTCATGGCTGTGCCGACCAGAACGAGGCCGATCAGAAAGAGATCGATTAGAGCGGCTCTTCAAGCGTTCCTTCACACGCTGCCGAAGCGAAAAGCCACTAATCACCGGAACGATGCTCCGCATAAATCGCATGCCCCTTCACCTCAATAGAATCCGGAAAACCCCACGGACCCAGCACCGGCAACGGAGACTTCACCGTCACCTCCAAAGTGCGCACACCCGTAGAATCACTACTCTGACGGTACGAAATATTCTCAGCATACGAAGACGGAAGAGCCCCCTCAATCAGCTGACGGGTACGCTCCATACCCTCCTGCGGAGTGCGGTCACGCATCGTACCGTAACGTGCCCCAGCCGCCGCAGCATCCACCAACATGGTTCGTGCATACAGGGCGAAAGAAACCTGCAAAATCGCCATGGTCAGCAACACCAACAGCGCACCGACCATGACGAATTCCGTGCTGGCGTCACCGCGCTCGCTATCCTCTACAGAATATTCCGCGGAGGATAGCTCAGCGGCAGTCAGCTCAGAAGCGATGCGGGGCTTACGCATTACTGGTGAACCAGAGCAATCGCGTCGTTGAACATCTTGGTCAGAGCGGGCTGAGCAATCGCCAGGATAGCGGCAACCAGCACGGCGCTCATCATGGTGATCATGACCCAACCGGGCACGTCACCGCGCTCGGGGTCATCCTGCTTGTTCTTCAGGCGCAGAGCCATCACGGATGCGACAGCCAAGGCGATCAGCACGGTAAGGGTGGTGCGGAAACGACGGAACATGATTTTCTCCTTCTATCAAAGGGTGTAGTGTGTGGTTGGTGCGGCGCACCGGGCAATCAGCCCAGCCCACCGCGGCGCGGCCGGTACGGTGTGTACCCGCCGCAAAATCTAAAAGTTCAAACGCATAAGCGACAGGCCAGGGAAGACCGCAAAAATGACGGTCAGCGGCAGGATGAAAAACACCACCGGGGCGAGCATCGCAATCTCCTTCTTACCGGCTGTTTCCATCAGCTCACGCTTAGCGTTATCGCGCACATCCTGAGCCTGCGCACGCAACACATCAGCCAGAGGGGTACCGCGCTCAATCGCAACAGCAATACCCTCAACGAAGCGGCTCAACGCCGGAACGCGAGTACGCTCCGCAAACTCCTGCAGCGCACTCAAGAGCGAAACGCCGGTGCGGGTCTGCGCCAAAATCTCAGAAAACTCACGAGCCAACTCGCCGCGAGAAGTCAAACAGATACGCTCCAAAGCCGCCAGCGCAGACTCACCCGCCGTCACCGACAGCGCCATCATCTCCGCCAGCGCCGGGAACTCAGCGACCAGCTGCTTCTCACGCTTAGTCACTGCCTCGCCCAGCCACCAGTCACGCGCCAGAAAGCCGCTCAAACCGCTCACCAGCACCAGCACAAGAGCCATCAGAATGGAGAAACGCTCCTGCACCACACCGATAACAGTCAGGGCACTCATGACGGTCACACCGGCAAGAGCCCACAGCAGCTGCTCAGCACGAAACGCGCTCACGCTCTGCGAAGACCCAGCACGGCGCAGACGCTCCTGCACCGAACTATCACTCAGCGACGAGCCGCTCAACGACGAAGACAGCGAACGCAGAAGCGGTGCGCAGAACGCCGAAATCGCCTCCAGCAGGCTCGGCTCGCGGCGCTCCTGCTCCTTCAACAGCGACTCACGCAGAGTCTCACCGCGCAGCTGCGACGCCACACGATCCGAGAACGAAATACTGCGAGTATTCAGCACCGATGAGAGAATCAGACCCACGCCGGTCGCCAACAGCAGACCAAAAATCAGAGGCAGGTTCATCCGAAAACCCTCCGTTCACGCGGCAACTCACCAATACGCAACATCAGACGGTACGCCGCCAAAGAAATAGCGGCACCGGCAATCATCAGCATCGCACCGGCAAACGAGTTATAAACCATGCGCGCCGCAGGCTGAGTCGCCATCAGACACAGCACAAACCAGGGCGCCACACAGGAGAGACGAGCCGCATTCACAGTCCACGACTGACGCGCCAGAAGCTCCGAACGGGTACGCGCATTCTCACGCAGAAAATCACTCAGCGTACCCAGCAGCTTACCCAGGTCCGAACCGCCCACCTCGCGGGCAATCTTCAACGCCTCAATGATGGTGTCCGCCACCGGGTCAGAAAGGTACTCCTTCAAACGGTTCAGCGAGGGCACAAACTCACCCGACGCACGGTAATCACGCGAGAAATGGGCGAAAGCATCACGCAGCTCTTCCGGACCGCGGTAGGACAGCTGAATCAGAGCCTCCGGCAGGGACAAACCCGCACGAATCGCCGAACGCAGGTGGTCCACCGCATCCGGCCACAACTGCCAAATACGGGCATCCGCCGCGCGGGCACGATGATTCACGACCACGCGAGGCGCCACAAAACCACCAATCAGGCCCAGCAGACCCAGCGGCAGAAGCTGAGTAAGCATCAGCAGCAGAACCGAGGCGCTCACACCGCTGGCAACGCTCACCCACATGAACGTGCGTGGAGTCAGCGAATGCATACCCGCCTTGCGTAGCGCCACAACCAGCGCCGGATCGTTACTCGGCTTCGGCGGCTTGCCATTATCAGGAAAGCAGGAAAGGTAAATCAGGCAGACGCCCAACCCCAAAATCAGGCTCAGAAACAGAGGCATTACTGACCCGCCTTCGCCGCCGCCAGCACCTGCTCGGGGCGGTGACCGGCACGAATCCAACGGTCCGGGTTCGGCAGCTCCAACGCCACGCACACCATCTGACCGTCACGACGCACAAACAGCGGGGACATTTCAATCACGCCGTCCTCAACGCGGCCGCCCAACATGCTGATCTCTTCGACCTGACGCTGACCGCGCGAATCGCGACCGCAATGCACCACAATGTCAAAGCAGGACGCCACGGTCGGCACCACGAACGCCGAGGAAATATTCTCGCCCGCCAGCAGCGGCAGGGTACAAATCTTGGTCACCGCATCACGCGCCGAGTTCGCGTGAATCGTGCACATACCCGGCAGGCCCGCATTGAGCGCAATGAGCATATCCAGGGATTCCGCCTCACGCACCTCACCAATGAGGATGCGGTCCGGGCGCATACGCAGAGCCTCCTTGACCAGGCGGCGCAGCTCAATCGCGCCAGTGCCCTCAAGGTTCGGCTGGCGGCACTGCAGACCCACCACATCGCGGAGAGGAACCGCGAGCTCAAAAATTTCTTCGCACGTAATCACGCGCTCACGCGGCGGAATAGATGCCGACAGGCAGTTCAGCATCGTGGTCTTACCCGCCTGGGTCGCACCCGACACGAGGATGTTCATGCCGCTCTCCACCGCCGCGTGCAGCAAGGACGCCGCGCCGGCGCTCAGCGAGTTCATGCGCACCAGGTCAGGCAGTCGGCGGGCACGCACCACGAACTTACGGATATTGATGCTCGTGTGCCTGCGAGTAATATCCGGAATCACCGCGTGCAAGCGGGAGCCATCCGGCAGGGATGCGTCAACAAACGGGGAGGAAAGATCCACACGGCGGCCCGAGGGCTTGAGCATGCGCTCCAGCAGGCTATTGATCGCCTCAGCACTCAGGTGCAGGCCGGTCAATTCACTTTCGCCGTTACGGGCGATAAAGATTTCATCGGGAGAGTTGATCCAGATTTCTTCAACGCTCTCATCATCAAGGAACGGCTGAATCACGCCGAAACCGCAGATTTCATCGTGCAGGCGCTGAATCACGGATTCGCGGTCGCCCAAATCGGGCAGGGAGATGCGGGTGCGTCGCTGTTCGTAATCGTTCAGGTGCTCGTCGATGAGCCCGCGAACGGCGCGCTGGTCCTCGTGCGGGTCCAGGCTGCGGTGGCGCATTGCCTCACGGATATTTTCTTCGAGCAGAGTTAGATGCTCCGCCCGGGTATCCAGTACGGTGTTCTCCATTGAAATGATCCGATGCTGTGCGTGGTGTGGTTGTGTGGAATACGGTGAAGCATTGATACATCAATGCCATCATCACCCTACCCTCAGCGCATCAAATTTATCAAAATGTAATAAAACGCCCCTTAATATTTACGAGTATAGTATTTGAGTATTTTTGATGCACAGAATTGTACACATCGTTACCCAATGTGCATCAAAATCCAAAACGCCTAGTCAGCTGTGACTTGCAGAACAGTGGCGCGCGCACCCCTCGAACCGCATACCGCCGCTCACCGCTATATTGCACGCGGTGCACACGTAACATTTCGTCTTAAAACCCCGCAGCCATCCCTGCCGCCCCTGCCGCCGCTACCGCCCATGCCGAAACGCTAGAACCCCATCCAGCCCAACAGCTCCTCGGGCACAACCTCGGGCACAGCAAAGGGGCGTGCACTCCCCCATCGGGAATACACGCCCCATCACTAGCAATCACCTAGCGGCTAGTCGCCGCCACGAATCACCTTCACGGCTTCCTTAATCGGACCATCAAAACGCAGATTACCGTGTTCCAGCACCACGCCGCGGTCACAAATCTTAGACACCAAATCCAGGTCATGGCTCACCACGGCAAGAGTCTTACCGGCAGAGCACAGCTCCTGAATCTTCGCAATACACTTCTTCTGGAACGGTTCATCGCCCACCGCAAGAATCTCATCCACCAGGAAGATATCCGGGTTCGTATGAACCGCAACCGAGAACGCCAGACGCAGGTACATACCCGAAGAGTAGAACTTCACCTCAGTATCGATAAAGTCGTGAATCTCAGCGAAATCCACAATCGAATCAAAGGAAGCCTCAATCTCTTCCTTGGTCATACCCAAGATCGCGCCGTTGAGGTACACGTTATCGCGACCGGTCAAATCCGGGTGGAAACCAGCGCCCACCTCAATCAGACCCGCAATATTGCCGCGAGTAAGAACCTCGCCCCCATCGGCACGCATCACGCCAGAAATCATCTTCAGCAGCGTGGACTTACCCGAGCCGTTCAGACCCAAAAGAGCCACACGCTCACCCTGACGAATGTCCAGGCTCACGCCGTTGAGCGCGTTGAACTTCTCCGAAAGATCACCCTTGCGGCCCTTAATCAGCCACACAAAAGCTTCCTTCATCGAACGGGTGTGGCGCAGAACAAAGCGCTTCACCAAATTCTCCACGTGAATCACCACGGGAGCGTCCGGGCTCACCGGCGGGAACTCAAGCTTCTTAATATCCACAGAATCAGAGCTCCTGGGCGAAGTTGCCCTCAAACTTACGGAAGAGCAAATCACCAATCAAAACGGTCAGCAGAGAAATACCAATGGCAATCGGAGTCCAGAAGCTGAAGAGATGCGGAACCACCTGCGAAGCAGGAAGCGCCAAATCCTCAGGACGGAGCGTCGGATGCCAGAAGCCATAGTGGAACAGCTCCACCGCAACGGTCAGCGGGTTAATCATGAACACATTGAACACCCACGGGTAGAGGGTGTCACGCACCATGGTCCAGGAGTACAGCACCGGCGAGAACCAGGTAGCCACCATCAGCAGCATGTCCACAATGTTCTCCGAATCGCGGAAGAACACGTTAGCCACACCGAAAATCAGACCCAGACCGTAAGACAGCAGCATCACGATGAGCATGCCCGCCAGAATCGACCCAAAGGCCAGGAAGGTCGGGGACCAACCCACCAAGAAGCAGGCCAGCAGCATCACGGCAATCTGAGGCACAAAATGCACCAGAGCCACCCACACCGTCGACAGCGAGAACAGCTCACGCGGCAGGTAAATCTTACGAATCAGCGCGCTGTTAACCACCATGGCGCGAGCACCATTGCCAAAACCCTCCGAGAAGAAGTTAATGGCAATCATGCCCGAGAACAGGTACACCGCATAGTTGTGCATACCGCGTTCCAAGCCAAGGAACATACCCATGGCAATGTAGAACACCAGGAACTGCACACCCGGCTTAATGTACGACCACAAAATGCCCAGCACCGAGCCGCGGTAACGGACCTGGATTTCCTTATCGACCAGCAGTCGAAGCAGGTAGCGGTTCTTCACCGCATCCAGGATGCCGCGCCCACGGCCGGGCGCCTTCAGGGGAACAGACTTCAGATCGCTCATCGGGTCAGCTCAGAATCCGTATGCTCAGCGAAGGTCTTAGCCCACGCATCGTAGGAGGCAACCTCAGCAGCCTTCGCACGGTACTGCTCACGCAGCTTATCCCAGCCGGTCACCAGCTGAACGTGCAGCTTAGCGGCCTGAGCCAGCTTCGACTTGAGCTGCTCGGGGTCGCGGCGGTACCAGAACAGGCCGGTACCCTCAGCGTTAGTCGCCAGAGCCGAATCGAACTTCGACAGGGTCCACCAGTTAGTCTCACCGTAGTTCAACTGAATCTGCGGGTGAGCCTTCGCCTCTTCGCTCACCGGCTTGAACAGCTGACGAGCAACAGTCTTCGCGGTCCACGAAGCGAGCTTCTTGTAGCCCGGGGATGCGAAGGAACGGCGGCCACGGAACGGAGGCTTCTTCGTCTGAATAGCCGGGAAGTCATCCACGTTCGGCTTCACCTGAGACTCCGGGTACTCCTGAGCCATCGCACGAATCACCGGCAGACGCTGCGAGAGCGAGGGGTGCAGGTGCTCGGGGCCGGAGAGCAGATCCTCCAGCGCCATCAAGCGGCCAGCCTCGGTGTAGTACTGCATGGACAGGGTGTGCTTGACGTCCAAGAACAGGGACTCCAGCAGCACGCGGCCACCCTTATCGAAGGGCGAGTGCAGTAGCGCCGTAATGAGGCGGTTGCGCTCGTGGTAGTACGCCTGCCAGCCGACGGAGTCATCCTTATCGGTCCAGGACACGTGCCACACGCCCGCACCGGGGAAGGACACGGTAGCGAAGCCCGCAGCCTTAGCGCGCAGACCGTACTCAGCGTCATCCCACTTCAGGAACAGGGGCAGAGACAGACCGATTTCCTTAATGACGGTGGTCGGGATGAGGCACATCCACCAGCCGTTGTAGTCCACGTCCACGCGGCGGTGCAGCCACGGGGTGTTACGCAGGTTGTGGTGGCCCAGGTTGTGGCCCATCGCCATGTCCTCGTGCGGCTTTGCGTAGAAGTTACGCCACGGGTCAACAACCTCACCGAACGCGTGCAGGACCGAACGGTCAAACATGTCGAACATGTGCGCACCCACGATGGTGGGTTCCTTGCAGTAGTTCGCGAAGGTCACCATACGCAGGATCGACTCGGGCTCAACGATGACGTCGTCATCGAGCAGAAGCACGTAGTCGGAGCCGTTGTTGACAGCCTCGAACATGCCGCGCGAGAAGCCGCCGGAACCACCCAGGTTGCCCTGGTTGATGATGCGGAACTTACCGGAGAGGGGCTTGACGACCTCTTCGAAGTCCTCGTGGTCCTGCACCTTCTGGGTGCCCTGATCCACAATCAGGAACTCGTGCACAGCATCGAAAATCTCGGGGCTCTCACCCAGAGCACGAATGTTGTTGATGCAGTACTCCACCTTGTTCATGGTGGTAATCTGCACGGTCGCCTGACCAGCCTTCACGTCTGCGCGGGGCTCAATATCGCCCAGCCAGTTCGCTTCAATCAGCTCAAGGTCGCCGGTACCAGCCAGGTCGAACCAGTACCAGCCGCCGTCACCGAACGGCGCCAGGGGCAGGGTGAAGGTGTTGGTCTCCTCGCCGGAGAGCAGCTTCGCATCCACGCGCTGAATCACGCCACGGCCATTGGACTTGTACACAATGACCATGCCCTCGCCGCGAGTCTGAACGCTCAGAACGACCTTCTTCAGGTCGGTCCAGCGGCGCCAGTACGAGGCGGGGAATGCGTTGAAGTACGTGCCGAAAGACAGGCTCTGGCCCGCGTTCACGGTGATGGAGCGGCGGCTGTTCAGGCTGTTCGCGGCATCACGGTTCGCGCTGGCGCTCGACACAGACTGACCGGAGGTGTTCATCGCCTCCGCAATGGAGGTGGAAGCGTCACCGTCAATACGGGTGGGCAGCTGAACGCCGGTTGCAACACTCGCATCCACGTACAGGGGAACAACGTCAGTCTCAACTGCGCTCGGGAAAATAACCCGCTGCAGGTTCTTCAAAGTCTTATCAGCCATGGTTATGCGTCAACACCACCGGACTCGAGCTTCGCACCGTTAGCGAAGTGCGGGCGGATCTTGTTGTCGAACATGGACAGTGCAGCACCGATAGCCATGTGCATATCCAGGTACTTGTAGGTACCCAGGCGGCCACCGAACAGCACGTTGTTCTCGCCCTTAGCCAGGTCGCGGTACGCCAGCAGCTTCTCACGGTCCACGGAGGTGTTGACCGGGTAGTACGGCTCGTCGCCCTTGTTCGCGAAGCGAGAGTACTCGCGCATGATGACGGTTGCGTCCTTGGTGTAGTCACGCTCGGGGTGGAAGTGACGGAACTCGTGGATGCGGGTGAACGGAACATCAGCATCGGGGTAGTTCATCACGGAGCAACCCTGGAAGTCCTCAATCGGCAGGACTTCTTCTTCCAGGTCGATGGTACGCCAGGACAGGTCGCCCTCAGCGTAGTCGAAGTAGCGGTCAACAGGGCCGGTGTAGACCACGGGAATCTGACCCAGGACGTTCTCGCGAGAGTACTGGTGACCGGGCTCGAAGAAGTCAGTGTTCAGGTGCACCTCAATGTTCGGGTGCGCCGCCATACGCTCCAGCCATGCAGCGTAGCCGTCGACGGGCAGACCCTCGTACTTGTCGTTGAAGTAGCGGTTGTCGTAGTTGTAGCGAACCGGCAGGCGGGAAATGATGGATGCGGGCAGTTCTTCCGGCGGGGTCTGCCACTGCTTAGCGGTGTAGTGCTTGATGAACGCCTCGTACAGGGGGCGACCAATCAGGGAGATACCCTTATCGTTCAGGTTCTGCGGGTCGGTACCAGCCAGCTCGCCAGCCTGCTCAGCGATGAGCGCCTTTGCCTCTGCGGGAGAGTAAGCGGCGTTGAAGAACTGGTTGATGGTACCCAGGTTAATGGGCATGGGGTACACGATGCCGTTGTGGCGGGTGTACACGCGGTGTACGTAGTTGGTGAACTCGGTGAAACGGTTCACGTACTCCCAGACACGCTCGTTGGAGGTGTGGAACAGGTGCGCACCGTAGCGGTGCACCTCAATACCGGTCTGCTTCTCCTTCTCGCTGTATGCGTTACCACCGATGTGGGAACGGCGGTCCAGCAGGGCAACCTTCAGGCCCAGCTCAGTGGCAGCCTGTTCTGCGATGGTCAGACCAAAGAGGCCCGAACCGACTACTACGAGGTCAGCGGTCAATGTTTTCTCCTGTATTATCACGGCGCACCGCCGCTTCTGCGAGGGCGGTATTCACCTACCAGATTGGACACATCCGAGGGTTCTCAGTCGCGCCGCAATCCGCACGGTTGGGTACAAAAAGCCCCTCCCGCGATGGATATAGTCATAATCTAAGATACCTGTTTATCAAGCACTACGCATACTTATGACGTGCTTTTAGAGGCTTTTGGACTATTGTTCGCACGCTCTTTCCCTGGGTGAATATTCTTCACGAACCCCGAGGTCAAGCGGGTCTGAGAAAGCTCTTTCTTCTGCGTATTTTTGCGGTCCGTTTACGGAGAAGGAATTTTATTTACGGGTAAATATTCACCCTGCTCTTTTTGCTGCGGTAGTTAGCCGCCGCGTAGAGCCACAGATACAGGGGTGGGTCGGGGCGAGTTTTTCAAGGCTCTCAGGCACCACAAAGAAGCACCCCTACCGGCACATTTGGGGATGCGCACTGGTACAGGCAAGCGGCAGTTGGGGCGGTTTATCCACAGCTTTTTGAACAGATTTTTGCGAAATGGGGCGAAAAATTCAAAAAATACGAACGTTTTAGTTTATATACAGACAATTTATTGAGTTTTAATGCTTTTTAATGTTTCCTGAGGGTATGACTCTCTTCTTTCTCGACCACCACAACACCACCGACGCGCTCCCCTACCCCCGCGTACTCCGACTCGACGGCGAGGCGGCACCCAACGGAATACAGCTCAACCCCGGTAACGCAGACAGCGCACACCAGCAGGCTCTCGAGCAGGCGCTCAACCAAGCCCTGCAACACTCTGCACCCGGCACGCACGCTACAGCACGGGAGGCGACGTTCCAGCTACGCCCAGCACACGATCAGAACCCCCTCAACGCCTCGGATGCGCTAAATATCCACATTCCGAACGAATCTCAGCCCCTAAATTCTCAGCCGCAGAATTCTCAGCCACTGAACGCGCCCGCCGTCAGCCTCCTGCACATTCTGCGCGGACCCGACGCGGGCGCAACCTTCCCCATCAGCCGCGGCCGCACCAGCCTCGGCAGGGCGGCTCTAGCTGCCCGCGGAGGAGAACAGCCGCACCATATTCACCTGCAGGACCCCTTCCTCAAGCCGGTGCACGGCAGCTTCTACGCCGACAGCTCCGGCATCCGCTGGATCGAGAAGCACCCCGCCGCGAACGAGAGTAGTGAGAAGGCACAGGGCGGCAAGAGGGCGCAGGGAGACACGATGCAGGGCAGCAAGAGGGCACAGGGCACTGAGCCGCGCATCCTGCGCTGGAACGAACCTTTCCGCCTGGGCTCCTCACTTTGCATGCTCACCTCCCCCAGCGCTGACGGCGAACGCATCGCCGAGAATGCGAACGCCACCGCCACTTCCCCCGAATCTTCCTCTGGCGAGCCCGCGCAGACACTCGCTCCCCTGGGCGATGCCGGCAACCCCTTTGAGCCGGTGGTGGTGAACCCTCCGGCGCCGCGTAAGCTCAAGCAGATTCTGTTGAGCGTGTGCCTACCTATTGTGGTGGGTCTGATTATTGCGCTGGTGACCGGAATGTGGTTCCTTCTGCTGATGTCTGCGGCGTCTTCGCTGCTGATGCTTCTGCATTTCTTTGGCGGTCGGGCGGAGAACCGTGCCGCATCGCAGCAGACTCATCAGGCGGCACTGCAGGAGAAGGAACGTGCCCTCGCCCTGCCGACCGCGGGCAATCTGGCAATTTCGGGCCCCTCCGCCCTGCATGATGCCGTCTACCCGGCTATTGTGCTCGGGTGCGGCCCTCGCCAGCCCTACCTGCGCGGCCGCAACCTCCCGCTGGGCACTCTGGAGAAGCAGGATGCACCCCACTATCTACCGCTCCCCACCCCGGCTCTCGGTCACTATCTGAAGCTGGCGGAGGCGCATCTGCGCGCCTACCTGGTGCAGCTGGTGGCGGGCTATCCGGGTTCGGTGCACGTTCTGCTGGCTGGCGCTGATAGCGCTGATCAGCAGCGAATCAATCGTCTGGTGCAGACTCTGGCTGTGGTGCCGGGCGTGAGTGTGCATTGTCTGCCGGGCGTGCAGCAGGAGAAGTATCTGCAGGCGCTGCAGAGTAGCTTGCAGGCGGAGCTTTCCGCATCTGTTCCGCCGCTGATTCTCATGCCCCTGCAGGCGAGCGCTATCTACGCTCCGCTGCTGACCGCACTGACCTCTGGGACGGTCGCTGAGTCTTCACAGTCCCGTGCGTTCGCCTCCCCGCGTGAGCAGAAGGTGAACGCCCCGGCGCTCTGCGTGTTGGGCAGCGTTGAGGGTGATAGTTCCGCCCATACACCCGGTGCACTTTTTAGTGCCGCCTGGGTTGAGTGCGTGAGTGAGGGTAGCCACCGTCAGAGCATTCGTTACCGTGCGCAGGGTTATGTGGCGCCTGCAGTGCAGCCCACCGAGGGTGTCTACCAGGTTCACCCTCTGGCGTGTGAGGGTCTGTGCCAGCACGCCGATGGGCTCAGCGTTGAGGCGTTCTGTGCCGCTCTTGAGAACCTGTACCGCACCGGATGCGAGCAGGAGCAGGGCGCGCTCAGTAAGGCGCAGGTGCACCAGTCGGCGCATCTCTTCTCGTCCCTCCAGTTCTCTTCCCTCCAGGCGCAGAACGCGCGGCAGAAGAACCGCACCGATGACATGGCGGTGGAGTCCGTTCTGCAGCGCTGGTCCACTCAGCGTTACACCTCCGATATTCGCTGCTATCTGGGTGTTTCTTCGGGCGGCTCGCTGAATATTGGTCTGTCTGAGCACGGCCCGCACTGGCTGCTCGGTGGCACGACCGGTGCCGGCAAATCGCAGTTGCTGCGTTCGCTGGTGCTCAGCGCTGCGTTACGTTACCCGCCCGAGCGCCTCGGCCTGATTCTGGTGGATTTCAAGGGCTCGGCGGGTTTGGGTCCTCTTGCTCAACTGCCGCATGCGCTCAGCGTGTTGAGCAATTTTGATGTGTCCGCGGTGGAGCGTGCGCTCGAATTTTTACGCGCCGATATTCACCACCGCGAGGTGGATCTGCAGGCGCTCGGTGTGAACTCCTACCGCGACTACCTGGCGTCCTGCCAGGCGGCGGGCACCACTCCGCGCTACCCCGAACTGCTGATCGTGGTGGATGAGTTCCGCATGCTCATCGATTCCATGCCGGACGCTATGGCTGAGCTGATGCGCATCGCCACGATTGGTCGCTCGCTGGGTCTGCACCTGGTGTTGGCGACTCAGCGTCCGCAGGGTGCTATTTCGCAGGATATTCGCGCCAATATTGCCACGAGCATTTGCCTGCGCGTGGCGAGCGCGCAGGATTCCTATAACCTGCTGGAGCATGAGTCTGCGGCGTATATTTCGGCGGCGCACCCGGGTGCCGGGTATGTGCGTCTGCCGGATGGCCGTTCCATGCCGTTCCGTGCCCCACTGGTGGATGCTGTCCCCTCGAGCAACGATGCCCGCCCGGTGCAGGTGCTGGGTCTTGAGGAGGGCGGCTGGCGTGAGCTGACTGCCGCTTCTGCCGTTCAGAAGGGCGGCGGTCATGAGGATGAGCTGCTGATTCGTTCGGCGCAACAGATTCGTGCGCTCTATGAACGCGAGTACGTGCCGAAGACTCTTCAGAAGAATACGGCGGTTCAGGATGAGTACTGCCCGATTCCGCCGGAGCTTCCCGAGAACACCCCGCTGCCCGCGGTACAGGCGCCGGTGAACGAACCGGTAGCGTACGGCATTGACCCGGCGGCTGCCCCGCAGGAACCCGCTGACTCTGGTGCCGCATCCGAAGGGTACCTGTTGGGCGAGTTGGAGATTGCCCGCTACGGTGTGCGCCGCCCGATCAGCTGGTCGGGTCAGCAGGCGCTGGCACTGCTGGCGCAGAGTGCCGAACGGGCCCCGATGCTCTACGGGCTTTTAGATCAGGCGTTCGCCACCCGCGCGCCGATTGTTCTGCTGACCTCTGACGGTGCGCTCTACCGCGACCTAGAACCCTATGCTGGCGTTTTTGAGGCGCTCGTGGGGGCGCAGGAACTTTCGCATCTGCGGTTCTGCCTGGAGCAGCTACGCACCCCGAACCTGTGGGGCACCGAGGGCTCCACCCGCCCGCTCATTGTTGTGGACGGTCTGGACAGTTGGTTGGAAGCGCTGGTTCGCCAACCCGATACGGAGAACCTGCTCTACGACCTGCTCTCGCAGGGGTGCCGTCGCGGCTATTCGGTGGTGTTCACCTCCGCGTTGAACCCGCGCGGTCGTTTCGCCGCTGCGGCGCATTCCACGCTGTTGAGCCGCCGCTTCCTGGATGCCGACCTGATGCGTTCCACGAGCAAGGACTACCCAACCCCGGCACAGAGCCACTACTGCGTGGAGGGTGCCATCAATGAGGATTTGATTGGGGATCAGCCGCTGAGCGCTTCGATTCTTTCGCCCTGCGTTGCGGGTTTTCAGGAGCTGGTTCAGGTTCTGCGGGGTAACGCCGCGAGCGCTTCTAGCGGGTCAAACACTCGCCCCGGCATGCTTCTGCGGCAGTTCCCCGAATACTATCGCATGCCCTCGACCGAGTACGTGACCGCCGCCCACGCCGCCTGTAATCCGCAGGGCGCTAAGCTCTTGGTCGCGTTTGACCGCCGGCAGATGCCGGTGTGGTTGAGCGCCCCGGCTGGCGCGGTAGTTCCGGTGCAGGGTTCCCGGTCCGCGGGTAAAAGCACCCTACTGGAGAGCATTGCTCAGCTCAACCCGCAGCTGGATA
>ERZ772958.377-NODE-377-length-19628-cov-105.607010_pt1 | contig 19628 bp, 26 predicted proteins | sample MGYA00580681_ERZ772958 | MGnify/ENA primary metagenome ERZ772958 (study PRJEB29015, sample SAMEA2738089) | human oral metagenome | biome: human oral; feature: human-associated habitat; material: saliva | place: China | collected 2275 ...
AGTCGGCGTTTTTCAGTTTGAGAAACTTTTGCGAAGCCGTTGAAAGAAGTGAAGATGATGACACGTTTAAACATTTTAATTTCCTTTCGGTATTTATCCCTGAATCCGTCAAGGTGTCGGGGAGGCTGTCTGCCGTCCATGTGTGTATATTACCGCACGAAATGCGGTAATGCAAGCACTTTTTCAAAAAAAAATCACACGGACGGCATTTTCTTATTCTTCCAGCGACAGACTGAACATAACAGGAATCCCAGGCGTGATGGCGATGCTGTAAGTGATGCCGCCTTCCTTGTAGGAATCTTTGGCCTGTTCCTCCGGATTCTTACTGAAATCCTCCGCCAATTTGACGCTCATTTTTAAAAGTTTGGCGGACAACTCCTTACTTTTTGCCGAGTCGTCGGCAATAGGCGCGGTCAAGATGGCGCAGGCTTGGCTAAACAAGCCTAGCAATTCGGCGCCGTTACCTTCGCCGACAGGCGCGGCAAAAATAAGTAATCCGCGCGGCTTTTTGTTTTCCGGGCTGGCCGAGATAATCATGCTTAGGCTGTCAGAGGCCGTATGCTGATAAACAAAATTGACAGAATCTTTCTCGCCGGTTGGCTGGGCATTTTTCGGGATAGGCTTGGCTTTTGGATAATTAAAAAGCGCCATCTGGCGGTTGATCCGTTGGCGCAGCTCTTCAAAGCTGATAGGCATCTCTTTTCGCGGCGTGTTGATGGTCAAATCATAGCCTTTCTCGCTGGTAGGCTTGGAGGCGCTGTCATCGGCTTGCAGCGTTTCCGCTTTGGTATCCGCCGCCGTCTGCTTCGCCTTGTCGTCATCGCCCGTCAGCAGCGAGCCGCCGCCAAACATGACAAGCCCCAAAACCAGCGCAGCCGCCCACGCGCCGCGCGTCTGAATCGCGCCGGTTTTCCTGTCTTTCAAAAGCTTCGGCGAAATAATGCCAATGACTCCGGCTGCCGCCATAGCGAAGCCCAGTAAAGACAACAAAAATCCAATAATAAACATCATGTGAGTTTCCCTTCTTATTTTCTCTAAGTTTGGTTGATAAAACTAAATATCCAAAAAATCCAACGGCAACACCTTCCAGAATTTGCCGTGAATAAACAAATCGTCAAATTCTTCCGGATCAATCACAAAGTCGGATTTACTGTAAATCGGATTGTCGCTTGTCACATGGATGACGCCTGCTTTTCCGCGCGCCAGTCGTTTGATGTATGTGTAGCCTTGAAAGGTAAACAAATACACGCCGCTCGATTCAAAATCAACGACATCGGTTTTGATTAAAGTGATCGACTTCGGCGGTATCGTCGGCTCCATGCTGTCTCCGTCGGGCGACATCAGCTTCACGCCGTGCAGATTATCCGTGCCGAGTAGCTCTTTGAGTGCAGATTTCGGAATCTCCAGCGAGTGCAGCAATTCGGGATAGTCGGCGTTAAGATGGCCGCTGCCACAAGAGGCTGCGACATCGAATAAATCCAAGCGCGCCGTTTCGGGGCCGTCTGGAAGTTCAATTTTTGTATATATTTCTAAACCTTTTCTATACTTATCGCCTAGACCATCTGCAAGCCAACGAGTAGAAAATCTTGTCTTTTTCTCAAAGGCTAACAGCGGTTTTTTACCTAGACCTGTCTGCCCATTGAACCATTGACCGACAAGACCTTTCGATACTCCAGCGAAGTCTGCCAAGTCTTGTTGAGTGATTAGGCCGTATTCAGCCATCAACTCTTGGAGTCTATCTTTCAAATCCATCACTAAAAATCCCAGCCAAAAAAAATACTTAGTAAAAACAATGATTATTTAGAATTCTAAACTATTAATTGTTTAGTATGCTTGACTAGACAAGTTTAGGATTGTACGCTAAACTTTAAAAAAAGGACAAAAAATGAAGACAGACCAGCAAGTCAAGTTCATTAAAGAATTGGGAGGCGTTTCAGCAGTTGCAAAAATTTGCGGAATCACACGAGGGGCGGTTTCTCAATGGCAAAAAAACGGAATCCCGAAAGCACAAATGAACTTCTTAAAAGAGAAATTCCCCTTGCAATACAAACAAATTTCAGACGGCCTACCCAACTAAACCGAGCAAAAAAATGACCGAACAGCAAACACTGACCGCAGAACAGTCGATTCGTGATTTTGAATGGAAAGACTTTTGGGCGGTATATACCGTAATGGCAGGTGCTGCCAAAGAGGGGGATTGGGAGACTATATGGGAATGCCTTTTTTTGAAGCAAGCTCTTTTAGCACATCTAGTACCTCAGGCATGGTCAGAGCCAAACTCTTTATCACGCGCTGCTTTTGAGGTTCGCGCAGATCAAATTCTTCGACGCCTCGAAGCATTATTAGACGGCCAGTCGGATCGTATGGATATTCATCAAAACGAGCAAGCAGGCTAAGGATTTCCTGCTGAAGTGCAATAAGTTCTTCCACATTATATTTTTTAGGCATTTTTTCTCCGTTAAATGGTTGTGTAGGAGCTTCTATTTTAACGGGGTTATGACAAAGCGGAAAGACGCTTGACCAGCCGGACAGACGGCATAACAAACTAAACGGAGCAAAAAAATGAAACCCATCAACGTCCAACTCTATTACGGCTCGCTTGTCGAGGTTGCAACTTGGGACAAAGGCTTTCTCGCCATCCAAAAAAGCGGCAAAGACGGCAACTTCAGCGAGCTACCGCGCCAACCGGCAAAGACTTTGAAAAAGGCCGTCCAAATGGTCAGCCAAATATATCCACATGAAATCATCATCGCATAGGAGGAGAAAAATGAACATTCAGGAAGAAACCAAGAATATTAAACATGACGTAGATGTCGATCTACTACATTCGGAAGAATTGAATAGCGTAGAGAAAATAATGAATTTGGCAGTTTATGAACTGGCGTCAGCGACTGAAAAATACAATAACTCGCACATTGAGCGGATTATTTTGCAGGGCCTCGCAGTGGATATAAGGAAGCTGTTAGCCAAGGCACCGAAGACCGAGGCGTTAGTTCAAACAGAAAAGAATTTTAGCCGCCTGGAAAACATAATTAACCAACTGACCGCGAATCATAAGGAAAAATAAAGTGTGCAAACTGTCTCTCGAACAACACGTCCACGCCGACACCTGCGCCAAAACAGGCGCGCCGGACGAATTAGCCACTGCCGCCGTCGAGGTCAAATTCTACGGCGAAGAGCTTGACTTAATGGAGGCTGCGGCCTGCGCGGCGAATCATTCGTTAAGCGAATTTACCGCCCAAGCCGCGCTGGAATACGCCGAAATCTATCTGCGCGCATACGCGACAGCCAAGACAGACGTCGAGCTGAAACACGGTTTAATTTAAAAAAATAAGAGGTGGGGATATGTCAAACAATCAATTGATCATCGTAAACGACAAGCATCAAGAAACCGCGCGTCATGAGCTGACCGACCGTGAAGCCGAAAACTTCCGCCGCGCCGAGCCGATGAAACGCTTTCCAAACATCCGCGCAACGGCGACCTACCGCAAACACGGCGGCGGCCTAGTGGTTTATGCAAGGGAGCAAGCTCATGACGGTCAAGAATAGAAACCAACACGAAAAAGGCCGTCTGAAATTGGCGCAGCAAGCCTGCCCATGCTGCGAAGAGCCTTGTGTAATTTACGCGTCTTTCCGGCAAACCGTCCTGACCCGCTTATATTATTTGCGCTGCACCAATCCCCTCTGCGGATGGACTGGAACAGGATATTTCGAGATTAGCAGCACGATTCAAAAAGGCAGCCGATTCTATGCCGAAAAGAGCAAAGAGCCGCCGGAAATCCAAGGCGAAACGCTCAAGGCAGTGGAAGAAGACATCAAACTCATGCAGCAGGAAACGCTGCTGCCATAGGGGGATAGAAAATGAATCAACCGCAAGCCATGCAAAGCATCCGCCAAACACTGGCCGCCGCCAAATCCAAGCAAGCCAAGATTTTTAATGCCCTAGAGCGCGACGCCATGCCGAGCCAGCCGAAACCAGCCTACACAGCCAACGAGCTGGCCGCTATGACCATGACGCTGGGGCAGGTGGAGCAAGTCGAGAAAGTGCAAGAAATCGTCGCCCAGCTCCGCCAGTTGGTGCAATCGGTAAACACCATCAACGTCGCCTACGGGCTGGGGCTGCCAAACCTGACAGCCAACGAAATCAATCATTACCTACTCGACCTAGACAACCGCGTCAGAAGCGCAGGCTACGCCGCCAGCAAAATGGGCGTCGAAGAAGTAGTCAAGAAAATCGGAACAGTACAAGCCAAGCAGCGACCGCCCATCGGCGACCGCCGCGCCATCAGACAAGGAGCTACATCATGAAAATCAGAATCCGCTACATCTTAGACATCATTGCAATGGCGCTGGCGATTTGGGCGTTAATGGCCATGATGCCGTCTGAAGCCAAAACCGCCGCCGAAACGCCGACAGTCTTGGACATTCAGGCGCGCGAAGCAGAGGCCAAAGCCGCCGCCGACTACGAAAGTCCGGAATACGAGCCAACACAAGGCGACGCGGAGGCTGCGCGATGACGGTGCAGGAATTGTTTAACGACATTCCACTCTGGCAAGTCGCCCACATCCTGCCACATGAAGCGGCGCAAATCGTCGCCGAATGGTTGCACGAAGAAGCGCAACGCCGCAGCGAGGTGGAGTACACAGAGAAGGAAATCGCCGATTGGGCGGCGAGAATCGGGAATATTAATTAGGTTTTATCGGGTAATCCGACAGGGGCAGAAAATGAGTAAAAATTCAAAGCAGAGAGAGTTCCTATTCAAGTACAAATTTGGCGGTAAAGAATGGTCGGCATCCGTATTTGCTGACAGCGTCGAAGAGGCGAAGCAGAAGATTCGGGCGCAGGCCGCGGCGGTTTATGAAGGCGAAGTCGTAGCAAGGTTGCCTGTATTGTGTCGGGCTTCTTGGTTTAAGCGTTTTTTTAATAGATAGGATGAGAAATGAAAAACTACAAAATTATGAACTACGAGCCACACGGCAACGATGTGCAAATCGGCAAAATCATCGCAACGGCAGCCGGCAAAGCATTCCTTGACCTCAACGCCGACGGCATCGGCTATAAAAAGCCGTACAAGACCGTCGCTGCCGCCATGTACGAAGTACGAAGCCGCCGCGGCTGGCCGTCAGCTTATTTGGTACGGGAGGACGCGTGATGGACATTGCTTTTCTGATTGTGGTTTTACTGACGATTTTCGCAGTAGCCGTCGCCCTCGCCCTGTTGGTTTTATGGTTTGCCTATCTCGTATGGGCGGAAACGCAGAAAGAATACGAAATATGAATCGAGAGATAGAGGCCAAAAACTTTGAAGCATGGGCGCGAAAGCGCGGCATGAATCCTCAACAAAAGCCGGGCGGCGGCTACTACTCCAGAGAGACCCAAGTCGCCGCGATGGCTTGGAGCCAAAGGGCAAAAATAGGCGAGGCGGGCTTTTGGATGACAACGCAAAACAGACCGCCTGAATATCAACAGATTTTATTTTTTGACGGCGAGAAAGTGCAGGCTGGTTTCTACGGACAGCGGCGATACGAAAATTTAGAGGGGCGAAAATTCCCCGAAGCAGAGGTCAACTATTGGCGACCTTTCCCTGATACACCATACGGCCCAACAAGGGCGGACGATTAACGAAAATGACCTATTTCCACATGGCTCCGGTATTGGAGCAAGACATACAAAAGACCCTGCCCCACGGCCTGGCCCATGTGGTAATCAGTCGATGGCAGCGCACGGCCAACCCTGCCACAGGGCTGGCCGATTTGGCTGCCGCTGTCAAAGCCGACAAAGAGGCGGCGCGCGCCCTTGCCGCCGTGCGAAATCTACACCTGCCAGACGGCCTCGACCTGTCGGCAGACAATGAGACCATCGAAGCCAGGGCGCAGGCTTTGGCCGCCAAGTTTGAGCAAAAAGAAATGCTGGGCATGGGCTACAAGCACATGATGGACGCCGCCGACAAAGAGGGCATTCGCTCCGCCGAAGTATTCGAGCAGCAACTACGAAAAATCGCCAAAGCCGCCGAAAGCGACGATGAAGAGCTGCTGGCCGAAGGCATTGCCGGTATTAAAGGCCGTCTGAAAGAGAAGAAATGGTGGAAACGCCAGCTTTATAAATTTCTCTACCGCGCATTTGAAGCCGTCATGCGCGAATGCGGCTTGGTACACCGCCGCGCCGGTTTGTATATCTCAAACGAGGCATTCAAACGCTTTGAGCAACGCAAGCTCAAGGCGCGCGCGTTTTTCGAGCAAGCAGAGGCAATCTGCGAAGAGACTGGCGAATCATTCGTCTTGGCGGAATTGTGGGAGCATTCGATGGCGAATCCTGCCATCCGCCGCATGGAGCTGATGACGCGCATGAGAGGTTTTGACGAAATCAGCCGCGTGCATGGCCACTACGGCTGCATGGTTACGTTGACCTGCCCTAGCCGCTTTCATAAAAAATTATCCAAAAACAGCGCGGACAATCCGAAATTTGACGGCAGCACGCCGCGCGATGGCGCTGACTACCTGCAAAAAGTTTGGACGCAAATCCGCGCCAATCTTGGCCGCGCCGGTATCCGTATCTACGGCTTCCGCGTTGCCGAGCCACACCATGACGCAACGCCGCATTGGCACTTGCTGCTCTTCATGGAGCAGGTGCACAAGGAGGCTTTCCAACGCGTTGTCGCCAAATACGGCTGCCGCGCCGACCGCGAAGAGCTGGGCTTGCACTACTTCGAGACAGACAAGGAGCGCACTGCCGAAGCGCGCCGCCGCCAAGAAGCCATCCTGCGAGAATCAGGCAAGAAAATCAGCCTCGCCCAACTCAAAGCCGCCATGAAGACAGAGGACGAGTTTTGGGAAAACTATTCTTTCCGCTTTTGGCAAAAATCGCGCGCGTCTGCCCGTGTTGACTTTAAAGACATCGACCCGGCAAAAGGCTGCGCCGCCGCGTATTTGGCAAAGTACGTCTCCAAGAATATTGACGGCCTGACCAACTCCGGCGAGAGCATGGGCGACGATGACGAGGCAGAGCCAGGCACATCAGCCGCCGCAACCGCAAAACGCGTCGGCGCGTGGGCTTCACAATGGGGCATCCGTCAATTCCAGCAAATCGGCGGCGTGCCGGTTACTCTTTATCGAGAGCTGCGACGCGTCCATGTTGACGCCGAGGATTCGCTCCTGTATCGCGCCGTTCACGCGGCCGACCAGGGCGACTGGGGCAAATTCGTCGCTTTATTGGGCGGCGAGGACTACGCATTCGTTAAGCGCGCAGATCTGCCGTTGGCTTTGTACAAAGAGGAAACCGAAGAGCGCAACCAATACGGCGAAGAGAAAGCCGCAATTCTGCGAGGCGTCGTCGAGCTTGAAACGGGGGAATACCTCATTTCAAGAGAGAAAGAGTGGGTTTTGAAATACGGCGGCTCCGCCGCCGCTTGGACTCGTGTCAATAACTGTACGAAAATCTCCGAGGCAGATTTGGCGGCAGTTTCCGACACGATAACTTATAAGATACCGGCCACGCCCGAAGAAATCGAGCAAACCCTCGCCGCCTGCGAGGAAATCGACGACATGCCAAACTGGGATATTTTGCCGGATGAAAGATGGGATTTTGATTTATATGGTTTCGACGGCGAAGAACAAGGCAAAGGCCGTCTGAAAAAAGCCGAACAGGACAAAATTATCGCCGCCGCGCGCGAAGCCGCTGACGCGGCTCGTCAAAAATCTTTGGATATTTGGAAATTTAAAGACTACATGCGCCGCCTCGACGGCCTGCGCATGGTCAAACCGCTGACCGACGACACGCCGGTCATCAAACAACAACGCCGCCAACGCTACCAACCGCGCCCACGCGTGTGGACGGTTGACGATGTCTTGGCAAGAGGCCAAGAGCTGCTGGCCAAGATTGGCGAAGAATTGGAAAAATTGGATTAAAAAGAGGGGCAAGGAATGAATGAATACATTACGCTTGAACAGGTCAAGGAACTTTGGACAATCCCGGGCAAAAAACCGCCATCAACAGCCACAATCTGGCACCGCCGCCGCGCCGGTTTGATTCCACAGCCAAAGCTGGTGGGCAGGGATAATCTATACAAAAGAGAAGACGTTGTCAGAATGCGAGACGAGTTTTTGAGAGGTTGAGAAAATGGGGAAAAATACAATTTTGAGAAAAATTCTAAAAAAGAAACGGATAGAAATAGGAATAACACAGGAAGAAATGGCTCAAGAATTAGGAATCAGCAACACAATGATGAGTAATTTGGAGCTGGGGAAATCAACGTCAGAGCGCTTACTAATTGAAATAGTGAAAAAATATAATATTTCAGCAGAAGAATTTGAAGAAATCGCATGGGAATATTTTTTAAATACAAGACGAATTATCGGGCTTCCTAAAATTCTAAAAAGCCAAGAAAACAAATTAAAAACAAGTTTGTCGGAAATGGTAAAAGCCAATTTTGAACAGATTAAAAACTAGAAAGTGCCGTCAATCGACGGCATTTTTTAAAATCTTTATTTGGTATTCTATTTGGTATCAAGTTATTTAATAGAAAATATATTATATTAATCAATATAATAAAATAAAGAATGAATCTCACCGCTTCCGCCATTCTTGATATTTTTTTATCTAGTGAAAATGAAATGCGAGACTTGATGATTCAAGTCTTTTTTTATTTTCAAATCCAAAGAATACCCAAGGGCCGTCTGAAACTTTCTATAACGCAGTTTCAGACGGCCTAATATCTTTAAAAATCCCCCAAATCCCTAAAGTCCTACCCAGACATTTAGAGACTTGAGGGACTTTTGCAAAGGTCTCCGCTTTTCTGATCATTGCCGTCAAGGGTATCAACCTACCCATCACCAATACGGAATTTTTACTCGACCATGGAGGGACGTTTTCCATGCCGACGCGATTGTACATTTTGCCTCAGGTCCGCGTGCCGTCGTATCGTTTGCGGTAGGGTTTGCTGCATATTCCGAGCTGTTGCCACAAAGTACCGCCCTTGCTTTTATCCTGGATAAGGTCACGGTAAACGGCATTGTGATGGGGTGTCATTCGATGATGGTGTGGTGGTAGGACAGGTCTTGAATGTGATATCGTTCTTCTTGGGTCAGTTGCGTGTCGCTCAGGGTAATCTTTCTTATAGGAAAGGCTGTATGCTGCTGCATACCGAACTTTTCCGTTATGTAAAGTTTGCCCTTCAAATCCGAACCGAATCTGCTGACCTCTATTTATCATTATTTAATCGCTACAAGGATATTTAAATGAAACGGGAAACCATTGCCCTGCATGCAGGCTATCAATCCGAACCGACTACTAAATCCGCTGCCGTCCCCATTTATCAAACCACTTCCTACACTTTCGACAACACGCAACACGGCGCAGACTTGTTCAACCTTGATGTAGCGGGCAATATCTACACCCGTATGATGAATCCGACCACTGCCGTTTTGGAAGAACGCGTTGCCCGTTTGGAAGGCGGTATCGCCGCATTGGCTGTCGCCAGCGGTATGGCGGCAATTACCTATGCCGTTCAAACCTTGGTTGAAGCAGGCGACAACATCATCGCAACCAAAACGCTCTACGGCGGCACTTACAATTTCTTTGCCCACAGCCTGCCGCGCCAAGGCATAGAAGTACGCTTTATCGATCCGGCCAAACCCGAAGAAATTGCTGCCAATACCGACAGCCGCACCAAACTGGTGTATTGCGAATCTATCGGCAATCCCGCCATCAATGTCGTTGATATTCCAGCATTTGCCCAAGCCGCGCACGCTCAAGGGCTGCCACTAATGGTGGACAACACCGTCGCTACGCCCACGTTGTTCCGCCCGATCGAGCACGGCGCCGACATCGTTATCCAATCCCTGACCAAATACATCGGCGGCCACGGCACAACGATTGGCGGTGCCATTATCGACGGCGGCAAATTCCAATGGGCAGGCAATCCGCGTTTTGAAAAAAACTTCAATCAGCCTGATCCGTCTTACCACGGCATAAACTACTGCGAACATTTTGGTGCAGCCGCCTACATTGCCCGTGCCCGCGTCGTCCCATTGCGTAATACCGGTGCCACCCTGTCTCCGCACAGCGCATTTTTACTGCTTCAAGGTTTGGAAACCCTCGCCCTGCGTATGGAACGTCATTGCGAAAACGCCCTAAAAGTAGCCGAATTCTTAAAGAAACATCCGCGGGTCGAATGGGTGAACTATCCTGCACTGCCTGACAGTCCGTATAAAACCTTGATTGACCGCGACTACGGCGGCAAAGCCTCAGGTTTGCTGAGTTTCGGTATTAAAGGCGGACGCGAAGCCGGTGCAAAATTTATCGACGCACTGCAACTCTTCCTGCGCTTGGTAAATATCGGCGATGCCAAATCGCTAGCTACCCATCCTGCCACAACGACCCACCGTCAGCTTGACGATGCAGAACTCGCCGCAGCAGGCGTCAGCCCCGACATGGTACGCCTGAGCGTGGGTATCGAGCATATCGACGATTTACTTGCCGACTTGGCACAGGCATTGGATGCCGCCAAGGTATAGGCAATAGCGCTAATTAGATGGAAAAAGCCTCCGCTTAAAAAGGCCGTCTGAAAATTTCTTTTCAGACGGCCTTTTCCTTTTCTATAAATCAAATGCGGCGTTAATCAAACGTTTGGTGTAATCGTTTTGCGGATGGTGGAAAATTTGATCCGCGCTGCCGTACTCAACCATTTCGCCCTGCTTCATCACAATCACGTTGTCGCTGACAGCGCGCACGACAGACAAATCATGACTGATGAACATATAAGTCAGGCCGTATTTCTTCTGCAAATCGCGCAAAAGTTCGACCACTTTGGATTGTACGGAGCGGTCAAGTGCAGAGGTTGGCTCGTCCAAAAGGATGAATTTCGGGCGCAGGATAACGGCGCGTGCAATGGCGATACGCTGACGCTGGCCGCCGGAAAATTCGTGCGGATAACGGTTGAGCGCGTCAAGCGGCAGGGACACTTCCTTCATGACTTCCAAAACGCGCTGGATACGTTCTTTTTTGGTCATTTCAGGATGATGAACCGTCAAACCTTCGCCGATAATTTCGCCAACGGTCAAGCGCGGTGAAAGTGAACCGAAGGGGTCTTGGAACACAATTTGCCGTTGCGATTTCAGACGGCGTGCTTCTTCGGCGGTATAGTTTTTCAGGTCTTTGCCTTCAAAGGAGATATGTCCTGTATAAGGCAGCATCTGCATGACGGCTTTGCCCAACGTGGATTTGCCGGAACCGGACTCGCCGACGACGCCCAATGTTTCGCCTTCTTTAATTTTGAGGCTGATGCCTTTAACGGCGTCAAAAGTTTTGAGCGGTTTGCCGAAAAAGTTTTGCTTCAATACGAAAGAAACATTGACATTGTCGGCATCGATCAACACACCGGCGTTGTTTTCTTCCGGCTCTTTCATGCCTTTGGGAATGGCATTGATGAGTTCGGCGGTATATTCGTGTTTCGGATGGGCAAATACTTCTTTGATTTTGCCGCGCTCGACAATTTCGCCGTTACGCATGACGCAGACAGTTTTGGAATAGTGTTCCGCCAAACCCAAATCGTGGGTAATGAAGATAATCGCCATGCCCATTTGCTGTTGCAAATCGTGGAGCAAATCGAGAATCTCGGCTTGAATGGTCACATCCAAAGCCGTGGTCGGCTCATCGGCAATCAGCAGGTCAGGTTCATTGATGAGTGCCATGGCAATCATAATGCGTTGCAGCTGGCCGCCGGAAAACTCGTGCGGATATTGTTTCATGCGGCGCTCGGCTTCTTTGATGCCCACACGTTCCAACAATGCCAATGCTTTCTGCCCTGCTTCTTTGCGGCCGAGCTTTTTATTGTGCACACGCGCCGCTTCAATCAGTTGCGTACCGATACGCATAAACGGATTGAGCGAGGTCATCGGCTCTTGGAAAATCACGCTGATGCGGTTGCCGCGCAAATCACGCAGGGTTTTCTCATCGGCATCCAAAATGGAAATACCGTCAAAAGTAATGCGCGAATCTTTGCTGTATCGGGCAAATTTCTCAGGCAGCAGGCGCATAACGGACATAGATGTTACAGACTTGCCCGAACCGGACTCGCCGACCAAAGCCAATGTTTCGCCCTCTGCCACTTTAAAGCTGACATTACGCACGGCATGCACGTTCTTTTCATGCAATTCAAAATTGATGTCCAGATTTTCTACAACCAGTAACTGTTTTGTCATTTTGATTATCCTTTTGGTTGTGGTTTAGCGGTCTTTCGGGTCGAGCGCATCGCGCAGGCCGTCGCCGATAAAGTTGAAACAGAACAAAGTGGTTACCAAGAAGAAACTCGGCACGAGCAGCTGCCATGGTGCGGCTTCCATCGAAATCGCGCCTTCTTGCAACATCGAACCCCAACTGGTCATCGGCTCTTGCACGCCCAAGCCCAAGAAGCTCAAGAAGGATTCAAACATAATCATGCCCGGCACCAGCAAAGAGGCATACACCATCACCACGCCCAAAACATTCGGAATAATGTGGCGCGTTACGATTTTACGTTTTGCCACGCCGCTCACACGCGCCGCTTCGACAAACTCTTTATGCTTCAAGCTCAAGGTTTGACCACGCACGATACGCGCCACGTCCAGCCAAGACACCAAACCCACGGCGGCAAAAATCAAAAGCAGATTGCGGCCGAAGAACGTGGTCAGCAGAATCACGAAAAACATAAACGGAAATGCGTTCAGAATTTCCAAAAAGCGCATCATCAGCGAATCAAGCTTACCGCCGATAAAGCCGGCAATCGCGCCATAAAGCGTACCGATGACAACGGCCACCAATGCGCCGGCCACACCGACCAGCAAGGAAATACGTCCGCCGGTTGCCGCACGCGACAGCAAATCGCGGCCGAGCAAGTCCGTACCCAGATAGTGATGGGTAGAAAAGGATGGTGGAATCTGCATATTGTCCCAGTCTGTGAAGTCATAGGTGTAGCGGACAATCCATGGCGCCACAATCACAAAAATGCTGATCAGCAACAGGATAATAATGCTGTACACCGCCGCTTTGTTCTGTTTAAAACGCCGCCATGCGTCGCTCCACAGACTTTTGCCGTGTACTTGGGCGTATTCTGCTGCCTCTGCGAGGGCCTGAGTCTGCTTCTTTTTGAATAACATAATGTTCTCTCTCGCTTTTTATTCTTTCTTCAGGCCGTCTGAACGTTTCAGACGGCCTTTGCGCAAATGGGATTAATAACGGATTTTCGGGTCAATAATGGCATACAGAATATCGAGGATGGCGTTGAACAAAATGGTCATAATGCCGACCAAAATCGTCAAACCCAAAATCATGCCGTAGTCGCGGTTGAGCGCGCCGTTGACAAACAATTGTCCGACGCCGGGAATACCGAACACGTTTTCAATCACAATGGAGCCAGTGATAATGCCGACGAATGCCGGGCCTAAGAAAGAAACAATCGGCAACATGGCAGGACGCAACGCATGGCGCAGGATGATGCGGCTCATGGGCAGGCCTTTGGCGCGTGCCGTGCGGATAAAGGGGCTGTTCAATACTTCAATCATCGCGCCGCGCGTAATCCGCGCGATACTGGACACATAACCGATGGACAAAGTAACGACGGGCAAAATCAAGTTCATCAGTGCGCCATCGTTCCAGCCGCCTGCAGGCAGCCATTGCAGTCTGACGGCAAACACCAGCACCAATACCGGCGCCATCACAAAACTGGGAACGACGATGCCGGTCATCGCGCCGCTCATCAGCGAATAATCCAGCCAGCTGTTTTGTTTTAAGGCGGCGATGATGCCGATAAACATGCCGAAGATGGCGGCAATCAAAAAGGCGTAGAAGCCAAGTTCTGCCGATACCGGCAGGGATTGGGCAAGCAACTCATTAACGCTGAAATCTTTATATTTGAACGACGGCCCCAAATCCCCCTGTGCCAACTGCTTGAGGTAGTGGAAATATTGGAGGTACATCGGGTCATTGAGGTGGTATTTGGCTTCGATGTTGGCCATGACCGCAGGCGGCAGGTTGCGTTCGCCTGTGAACGGGCTGCCCGGTGCGAGCCGCATCAGGAAAAACGATACGGTAATCAACACCAGCATGGTCGGGATGGAAGCACATATCCGTTTGATGATGAATTTCAACATAATCAGGCTGTCCTGTCTGAACATACCGGACTCGTGAAAACAAAGCTGACCTGAAGCGGAAATCGGATGAATGGCAGCAGGCATCTGTAACGTCGCCGCGCCGGTTTCTCTCTCTATTCCGACCGGGTTATTGTTTTTATTCGGAGTCGGGTAAGGTTTTTTTTAGTTTTTTAGATAATTGTTGTTATAAGGCCGTCTGAAACTTTGTATCCGCCGTTTCAGACGGCCTTTCACGTTAACGCGCCAAAGGTTCGGTGCGTTCAATCAGCCATGCTTTGGCCGCGCCTTCTGTCAAAGGCTCAAGACGGCGGCGCACTTCGGCGTGATATTGGTTCAGCCATTCGATTTCGCTGCCGGTCATCAGTTTGGTATCGATCAGGCGCGTATCGATTGGACAGAGGGTAACGGTTTCAAAATACAGGAATTTGCCGAACTCGGTTTCCTCGGGGTTTTCAACCGGACGGTTGATTACCAGGCTTTCGATACGGATACCCCATTTGCCCGGACGGTAAAGACCCGGCTCGTTGGAAGTCAGCATGCCTGACTTCATCGCGTGATGCGGTTGCGGCACAGCGGCAACGGCAATGCTTTGCGGGCCTTCATGCACATTGAGGAAATAGCCCACGCCATGGCCTGTACCGTGACCGTAATCGCATTGTGCCTGCCAGAGCGATTTGCGGCAGATGGCATCAATCATCGGGCCTTTGATGTTTTCAGGGAAAATGGTTTCCGCCAGAGAAATATGCGCCTTCAACACCAAAGTGTAATCGCGCTTCATGGCCGCACTCGGATTGCCGACAGGCACCACGCGCGTGATGTCAGTCGTACCGCCCCAGTATTGGCCGCCGGAGTCAATTAGCAACATACCGTCGCCTTTGATTTTGCTGTTGTTTTCCGGTGTTGCGCTGTAATGAGGCAAGGCGGCATTGGCATTGTAGCCGGCGATGGTGTCGAAACTTGGCGAAATAAAGCCGGGACGTTGGCTGCGGTGTTTGTAGAGCATGCCGTCGATGTCCAGCTCGCTCAATTCGCCGCCGTCTGCCAAGATTTGTTCAAACTCGGCAAAGAAGCCGCACAATGCCGCGCCGTCTTCCGCCATGGTATTGCGGATATGGGCGATGTCGGCATCGGATTTGACTGATTTGAAGAATGTGCTTGGGTGGATGGCTTCAATCAAACGAATGTCTTCAGGCAGGCGGCGCAAAGTGCCGACAGCGGTTTTGTTCGGATCAATCAGCAATGCGCCCTTAACACCTGCCAAATAATCCGCTGCTTGCGCATAAGGCAATACTTCAAAACCTGCCGCTTTCAAAGCTTCGGCAGATTCGGCTTTCAGACGGCCTGCATCGGTAAACAATACGGCTTTGTCTTGGCTGATAAACAGATGTGACAAGAACACAGGGTTGAACGGCACATCATCACCGCGCAGATTGGTAATCCAAGCGATGTCGTCCAAAGAAGAAACCAAATGCGCATCTACGCCCTGCTCTTTCATGGCCGCACGGATACGGGCCAGTTTTTCGGCTGCAGTTTCGGAAACGTAGTCGGGATGGTGAACGTAGATTTCCGGAGTCGGCAATGCAGGACGGTCGTCCCATACTTCGTCCAACAAGGTTTCAGGATATTCGAGGCGGATGTTTTTAGCGGCAAGGGCCTGTTTCAAACCGCGCTCGCCGCTGAGTGCGAACATATCGGCAGGCGCGCCGACCACTGCGCCCTCGGGCAGATTTTGTGCCAACCACTCGGTATAAGGAGCATCAACGCCCATTTTTTGCAGCTCGATGCCGTTTGGCGCAAGCTGTTGGCCTGCCTGTTCCCAATAGCGGCTGTCCGTCCACACGCCTGCTTTATCGGCGGTTACCACCAAAGTACCGGCCGAACCGGTGAAGCCGGAAAAATCGCGGCGTGCCTGCCAATGCTCGGGCAGGTATTCGGAAAGGTGCGGATCGGCGGAAGGAATGACAAACGCGTCCACACCATGTTTTTTCATGGCTTCGCGTAAAGCGGACAAACGTTGTTGTACAGATTTCATGTGTTATGTCTCCTATTATTTCAGACGGCCTCTGTCATCAATGCCGTCTGAAAACTTGTGCTGTCTATAATCAATCTATTTTTTCGGTGCGAACGACCAGCTCTTGACTGTATAGTTCCGCAAAGGGTCTTTGTCGGAATAGCCGATGATATCGGGTTTGACCATACGCACTTCAACCTGATGATACAGCGGAATCAGTGCAGCGTCTTCTTGAAGCTGCTTCTCCGCATCGGCATAGAGCTGGCTGCGTGCTTCCTTGCTGACACCATCTTTCAGCGTATTGTTCATAAATGTGTCAAACGCCGCGCTTTTGTAGCGGAATGCATTGTTTGAGTTGTTGGATTTCAAGATATTGAGCATACCTGCCGGATCGTTGAAATCGGAACACCAGCCGCTGAACGAAACCTTGAAATTGCCTTGCGCGCGCGTATCCAAATAAGTTTTCCATTCCTCGTTGGATAAAGTCGGACGGATAAACGGAATGGCGGCTTTCCACACCGACTGCACGGCAGTAATTTGTTTTTTGGACGCTTCGCTGGTGCTGTACAAAATATCGAACTCAAGCGGATGCTCATCGTTGTAGCCTGCTTCGTTCAACAGTTTACGCGCGGTTTCGATGCGTTTTTCAGGCGTCCACTCTTTCCACTCAGGATAAACAGGAATCACGCCCTGCATTTGCGGCGGCGTCAATTGGAACGCAGGCGTGTCGCCGCGGCCGCCCACTTTGACGACGATGTCGCGGCGCGTCAGCATATTGAGCGCCTTGCGGACGCGCGGATCATTAAACGGCGCCGCTTCGTGGTTCGGCTCCAAATACCAGCTACATAAAGAAGTTGTACGTTTCACTTGTCCCGGAAACTCAATATCCGCGACTTTGACCTGATCACTGGGAATACCGTAGGTCACATCAATTTCATTGGCGCGATAACGGTTGTACTCACCGCTGCCTGATAAGAAAACCGCCTTCGGAATAGCCACTTTGTCTTTATCGTAATAATTGGGATTGCGTTCCATATTAATGTGGCTGTTGACTTTCCAATCCGTTAACAGATAAGCGCCACTGGAAACGTAATGACCGGGCTGCGTCCACTTATTGCCGTATTTTTCGACAGTGGCGCGGTGAACCGGAAACGTGAATTGCTGAATCAGCATATCGGGGAAATAAGGCACGGGCGCAATCAGCGTAAATTGTAGGGTCTTCGCGTCCAACGCCTTGACGCCCAATGTCTCAGGCTTGGCTTTGCCATTTAATATATCTTCCGCATTTTCCACTTGGGCATCGACCAAATAGCTGCCGAAAGGTGCGCCGGTGGCCGGATCGGCAAGACGGCGGAAGCTGTATACAAAATCTTCGGCAGTAATCGGATCGCCATTGCTCCATTTGGCATCACGCAGATGGAAGGTCCAAATACGCTCGCCCTCGCTCTCCCATTTTTCCGCCAAAGCAGGAATGGTTTTGCCTTCGGCATCCGTACCGACCAAACCATCCATCAACTGACGGATAATCGCACCGGCCGCCATATCACCGCTCATCTGAGGATCCAGCGTACCCGGCTCGACGCCGTTGCTGACCACCACGCGCTCATAATCGGTACGTTTAAACTCAGGAGCAGGCTTGACATCGCGGCTGCACGCCGACAACGCGAATACGGCAGCCAATGATGCAGCCAACAGCGGATAGGTTTTTTCGGCCATATTTCATTCCTTCTTTTGGGTATTCTTCTTTTTCAGACGGCCTGATGATTCAAACTACACTCGACTACATTTATTTAGAATTTTTCCAGTACAGTTAAATCATCTATTTCAAGTCATGAAAATAGTGTTTTAAACCACACATTCCATCAGGATAATAGTGAGCCATCCAAAATTGTTGGCAAATTAACACAAAAATACGTAACTGAAAACTATTTTTCAATTTATCCTACGATAAGTTACAAATGTATTGATTTTTTATGATTTGTCAAATAAGATTATCCGGACTCTTTCGCCGCAAGCAAGAAAAAACACAAAAAGGAGAATTAAATGAAGAAGTTACCCTACCTTATTGCCACTGCACTCATCGGCTCTTCCATAAGCACCGCCCACGCCGAACCTAAAATGAGCGGCACCATCTACCTCATGACCGAGGTCGAACACAACAATAAAACCGGCGTCACCAATACAACCATTTCCGATAAAAGTTCCAGTCTTTATCTCTCCGATGAAGTACGACTCAACAACGACTTATGGCTGAAATGGCAACTTGGCTCCTTTATTTACTTCGATTCCGATCGCTGGGGCGGCTGGGGCACTGCCGACTCATACGTCGCGCTCAACAGCTACAAAAACCTTGGTACCGTCAAAATGGGTTACATCAGTACACCCATGAACAGCATTTATCTGAACCCGTTCGACACCAATAGCTCGATTCTGGAGTTCGGCAAAATTTCCCGCTTCGGCCAACGTCGTGTTTCCATGGCTTATGAGTCTCCTTGGAAAAACGGTTTCCAATTCAAATTCAACGTTTCCCCAGGTTCCAATGCCGCACGCAACAACAACGACTGGAATCCGGACAAAAAACGTGACGGCGACTGGGTCTTCGGCTGGGGGGTGGACTACTACCACCCAAGCAACGGCTTTAACGCGCACTACGCTGCCGAATACGCACCCAACGACTCTCCGACCGAAACCAAAGACTTCCAAGCCCATGCATTCATGGCCGGATACAGCAAAGACAAAATCTCCGTCGATGCCGCATTCCAATACGCCAAAAATACTTGCGACGGCTTCAGCTGCTGGGGCGTATGGAAAGATGCGGCAGGCAACGTAGCCGGTTCTTACGACAAAGAAATCAACAACACCAAAGAATTTATGGTGTCCGGCTCATACAAAGTAGGCAATTTCAAACCTCAAATCGGCTTCGCCTACGGTAAAAGCTCTATCGGCGAAGACTACAAACACGTCGCCATCAGCACCGATTACAGCTTCTCCAAACGGACAACCGCCACACTCGGCGCCGGCTGGTTGAAAGAAAACGTCAATCCGAAATACGACGAAGATTTGCCGAAAAAATCTTCTTACGCAGTGGGCATGGTATTCAAACACCGCTATTAATGCCTGACAGATTAAAGGCCGTCTGAAACAATTTGTTCAGACGGCCTTTTCTACATCCTATGATTAAACTTGCAGCCCACCTTAAAAATCATTACATTGCCCACACTCAAGCCACAAAAACGTCATCATGAACGCCCACCGCACCCTCATCATCTCCGTTTTTATCGTCGCCAGCTGCGGCCTTGCTTACGAGCTCATCATTGCCGCGCTCGCAAGCTATCTTTTGGGCGACAGTATTTTGCAGTTTTCCTCCGTCATCGGGCTTTATCTGTTTTCAATGGGTATCGGCGCCCACCTGACCCAATACATCAAAGATAAAGACGTATTGCACCGCTTTATCGAAATCGAACTTCTGGTCGGCATCATCGGCGGCATTTCCGC
>ERZ772958.379-NODE-379-length-19583-cov-4.152038_pt1 | contig 19583 bp, 28 predicted proteins | sample MGYA00580681_ERZ772958 | MGnify/ENA primary metagenome ERZ772958 (study PRJEB29015, sample SAMEA2738089) | human oral metagenome | biome: human oral; feature: human-associated habitat; material: saliva | place: China | collected 2275 ...
GCCTGAACCTGTGGAAAACTTGCCCTTGCCTGTGGATAACTTTTCAGAGCCTGTGGAAAACAAGAGCACTCGCAAACGGGCCACATACAGCGCAGAGTTCGAACAGTTCTGGGCAGCATTCCCAAAAGCGCGCAGGGTTGGCAAAAAAGGTGCATACGCCAAATGGCAACAAGTACTCCGCAAAGGCGAAGCAACCTTTGAGGAAATCATGGAGGGTCTAGAGCGCTACAAGGCCGGTTGGAACCCCGCCTACTACCACATGCCTACTACTTGGCTTAACAAGGGTCTATGGGACGGCGACTACCAGCCCCGCGCCCGATCCACTATGCAGCGTTTCGCGGCTATCGCCATGCAAGCCGCTGAAGACCAAAACAACAACAACACGATCTGGGAGGAAAACGAAAATGAGTTCTAAGCAAGCTGTGGCAGCAGCACTGGCCATGTTGACCGAGTGCGGGCTGGTTAAGGTTGGGCCTGAAGATAATCTCGAAGACAAGGTCAGCGTGTGGCACCTTGTCCTTGGGGACGTCGTTAGCGATAGTGTGCTTAAGGACGCTACGTTAGCCGTCTGTAGGGCCGTTGAAAAGCAGTATGGGGTTGTTACCCCACGGGACCTTATGGCGGCGGCTGAAAAGCTACGCAAGGGCCGTATCCGCGAAGTGTGTAAGCGCACGCCTGTTCCGGTTGGTGACCGTGACGCGGTGGATCAATGCGCCTATGCGCGCGGCTGGTTGTGGGCTGTTGGTGAGGGTTTGAGTCTTGAAGAAGCTGACCGTAACGGGCTAGCGGCGGTCGTGTGTTACAAGGCGGTTGAGGGTAGGGAACCTGAAACCCGCCCTGAGCGTCTTCTAAGCCGCCTTAGCGAGGCTATTAAGCCCGACCGGGTACCCTGGGTAGGGTACGTTAATAAAATCCCCGCAAAACGGCTTACAGGCGTTCCTAGCGGCGATGAGGGTGTGGACCCGGCGCAAGTGGAAGCAGTAAAAGCGAAACTAAGGGCTCTAACCAACTCGCACGCAGTCCCCGAGTAAAACGCATGGCCACAAAGGAAGCATCCATTGTCCTTTGTGGCCATATCTGTTTGTGTATACAATTACCAGTAAGCGGCGATAGGGTTTCACCTCCTCCCCTTACCGCCGCCGCCCCCACACAAAGGCGTGTGGAAGAAAAGATAGGGTCTAGGCTTAATCGCACCTAGACCCTATCTTCCTATTCAGCTTGGTTCACAAAAGCTGGAAGCTAGTCACATACAGGAAACCGTCTTGGCCGCGTTGCAACTGGCAGTCCATGTACTTTTTTTCGATCCCGTCTTGTGTGTAGACGTGTACAGGGTAGTTGATGTACATGATGCCGGTTTGGGGGTCTTGCCATTCGCGCGACTGTGCCTTGTTCTTCAACAGCCAGAAGCCGCCGGGGTACAGTTTCTCGCCGTACTCTGAGCAAATCTTACGGGCGCTCTTGGGTATGCCGGTAGGAATGCTGGTTGGCGTGGCGCTGGGCACCTGGGCGGGCTTAGGCGAAGCGCTAGCGGTGGTTGTGGGTGTCGGTGCGGACGCACTAACGGTTGGGGTTGGGGTTGGCTGGGTCTTGCCAGTGTCCTTACCGGCCAACACTCCCACTAAAGCCAGGAAGCAAGCCACGATTACCGCAAAAGCGACAGCATAGAACACAGTGTTCGCTACCTTGTTAGGGCAGGGAGAATTAAGCCAGATAATCAGGCGGTTGTATAGGTTTTTCATGCCCTAATTATATCAAAGCCCCCAAGCGTGCAATGTGATATGTAGCACTTGCGCGTTGGTTGATTCTTACCCTCCACCCCGATAAAATTAAGACACACGAAAGGAGTAAACATGCACGACTACGCAGACCCAGAAGAGCCACATTCCATATTACTAAGCGGACCCGATTTTGCTAACGTCAACTACTGGATGTCCCTATTGTTGCAGACATTAGAAGCCGAAAAAAGCCGGCAAGAACATTTAGCGAGGAAAGAACGAGGCGATACAAGCGATGATGACAGCCAGTGAAGCGCTAGAAGTACACTTAGCCGAGCTGCAACGCAGGTTTAGCCGCATCGGCGGTAGCGGCTGGCAAGACAAAGCCACATGTAAAGGGTTACCCCTGGACCTGTTCTACCCGGAAGACTCCACCGAACGGATCAACACCGACAAGGTAATTAACGGCCTTTGCAAGCGTTGCCCCGTGAAAAACGAGTGCTTACAAATGGGGCTTTTGGAGGGCATACCCCCTTTCGGGTTGCACGGTGGCCGAACCTCAACAACCCTACGTAAACTAGCGCCATATAGGGAGAAAATCATGAACCCACGCACACCTAAGCCAGACGAATTAGCACACATTATCGAGACTCGCCTACACCTGACTAACCGCGAAGCGTGGCTAGCTAAGCTGGAAGCCACACAAGCTATTGATCCACGCACCAAGCGGGAAAAGCGTATCGAGAAACTACTAAATGAAATCATGGGCTTGAAAAAGGAACTAATGCGATCTATGGAGGTTGCGTTAGGTATCTACGAAGCGCCTATTGATAGTGCACAGAACAAGGAGTGAACACACATGGGACATAAGTTAGAGTTTGACGAAGTTAAGCACCGTTACACGTTGGACGGTGAGAATATCCCGTCCGTGACTACGATTCTTGGGGCTGGTTTCCCTAAGCCTTATCTTATGTATTGGGCCGCTAAGATGGTTGCTGAGGCGGCGGTGGGTGAGGCCGAAAACATTGCCCGCACCTTGGAGGTGCGCGGCGGCGACGCGCGCGGGGACCTCATTAACCGTCTTAAGGCCGCGCCGTGGCGTTACCGTGACAGTAAGGCCCGTAAGGGTACGGCTGTACACAGTTTGGCTGAGCAGTTGGTTAACTGGGAGGAAATCGAACCAGCCCCCGAGCTCCGACCCTATCTTGACGCTTACCTTAGGTGGCTTGACGATAACCCGTCTTTTGAGGTTATCGCCACTGAGGTTCCCGTCGCCTCTACGTTACACGGTTACGCGGGTACCGCTGACCTTATCGCCGAGTTTGAGGGCGACACCTGGTTGTTTGACCTGAAAACGTCTAACAGCGTGCATGGAGAGCATTTCGCGCAATGCGCCGCCTATGCCAACGCCGACTACTACAAGGGGCCTGACGGCAAGCTACACCCAATGATCCCCGTTGATCGGATCGGGGTTATTCACCTAACCCCACATGAGGCCACGCTCTACCGTGGCCCCGAAATTAAGGATGCTTGGAAGGCGTTCCTGGCCGTTAAGGCTGTAGCTGACCAGGTTAAGAACGTTAACTCTTGGGTTAAGAAAGGAAAAGGGTTAGAGAAATGACAGAACAAGCCCTTACTGTCGCGGACAACAACAGCTTTGAGGCACGCGCACTGGCCGTGCAGGGCGGCCTTAACGCCTTTGACAACTCCCTATTAGCGGCTAAGGCTGTGGCAGATAAGTTAATCGCTACCGCGTTTGTGCCCACGTCTTGGAGCTCGAATAAAAAAGTTACCCCAACTGATCTTGCGGTAGCTATCGTTAAAGGCGCGGCTTTGGGTATGGACCCGATCACCGCCGCTAACTCGCTTTATGTGGTTAACGGTAAGCCCGCTATGTATGCGGAAACTATGGCCGCATTGGTGAAGAACGCTGGATACGATATTTGGGCTGAGGAAACTAGCGACGAAAGCGCCACGGTATGTGTTTGTCGCAAGGGCTCCGATATTGTCAATTCCGCGACATGGACTATGGAGCGCGCACGCAAAGCTGGTTACTTGTCTAACAAGAAGTATGCAACTAACCCGCAACAGATGCTTTACGCGCGTGCTTTGTCTGAAGCGTGTAAGCGTGGCGCACCCGAAGTCCTGGCGGGCCTGTCTAGCGTTGAGGAAGAAAGCGTGAACGTGGGTGAGGCTGAGGTTAAGCCCATGCAGCGCAAACGCAAGCCGAGTAAGGTTAAGTCGAACGATGTGCCCGAAGCCGACGCCGCCCCGGTTGTTGGTGGGGCTATCTACGAAGAAGCCGAGATTATCGAAGAAGAAAGTGAGGAAACTAAATGAGCACGTTCGCTACTTGGGCCGTGATTATTTGGGCGGCCCCGTTTGTGTGGTTCTGTATTCTAGCTGCCGCCGCCTATGTGTGCGAGGTTTGCGTAAACATCTGTGATGACATTAGCGATTGGCGATATGAGCGTCGCAGGAAGCGTGAAGCCGACATCCAAGCGGCTGGCGACGTTAAGGAATAGCTATGTTGTGTGTCGTTAAGTTGCTGACCTTAGTCGCCGTTATTGTTGGTTGCGTGCTTTTGCACGTAACCGAGTAGTGAAGTGGCGGCTAGATTATGGGTATTTTGGTAGCCCTGTCCGTGCTTGCTTTTTACGGTTCCTATTTGCTTTTAGCTGTAGTTGATTCACGAAACGGTGATTAGGTTATGACTATTTGGCTTGCTAATGCTGTAGCCACTATGGTTGTAGTTTTTGGTTCCATGCCGATTGTTACCTCCATTGCGCTTGTGTTCTTTGGACTGGCTGACGCGGCACAAATAACCTTGCGCGATTACCTATGGCTTGCGTGGGGCATCGACATGTTGATGGCAAAAGAGGAGAACTAATAATGGGTAACAGCATTGTTCTAGACCAGGATAGCACCGCTGAAGAATACACGAACGTTCTACGCGGGCGATATGTAACCAGCGTTACTGTCGTTGACGGTGACGATTGCGCCCCACTGGAAGCTATTTTCACTCTCGATAACGGCATCGCCCTTGTTGCCCACGGCAATGAGGGGTGCGAGGCTTGCGGTAACGACTGGTATTACATCGAAAAAGCTTTCGCGTGTGGCAGTGCTCAGGTGCGCATCATGAGCGCCCATGTTAAGCACGATGAATATGAGTTTGAAGATGTTTACACCATTTTCGTTATGTTTGACGGCATCTCTAGCCAGTGTCCCCTTATGGCTGTTAGGGGCGGCGGCGATGGCTATTACGGTACCGGGTTCACTCTAACCGTGCGCCCCGCCATGACTAAAGAATAGGAGAAAGAAAAATGAAAGCGATTTTCAACTACGACGAATTTGTTCAAGTTCTGGGCGTGGGTGATTATTTTGCTGTCATTGAGGCAAGCAGGATTAAGGAAAGCTAATGGACTATATTGTGACCGAGGGTAACCTCACCCGTGACCCTGAGCTGAAGTTCAGCCAGAATGGCAAACCGTATTGTTACTTCACCGTGGCGGTTACATACCGTGAACAGCGCAACGGTAGCTGGGAAGATGTGGGCACATGTTTCTACAGTTGCACGGCCTTTAACAAGATGGCCGAAAACATCGCCGAAAGCCTAACCAAGGGCAACCGCGTTGTTGTGGCTGGCCGTAAAACCACCGAGTTCTACACGGCTAAGGACGGCAGTCAGCGCACCAACGAGCGCATTAACGTTGATCACTGCGGGCTTAGCCTACAGACCGCTTGCGCCCGCGTCATGGCCAACCCTAACGGCAACTACAGTAACCAGTCTCAGCAAGGCGGCTATCAGCCCCAACCACGCGGCGGCAGCTACGACTACAACCCCGGAAGCTGGGACGCTAACCCGCAAAGCCCCGCGTTCTAAACAAATGGAGGTACAGAAAATGGAAGAACAGTTTAAAGAAACCGTTAAAGCCCTATGGCTATCCACCCCGGATAAGGAATACCACCTAAAGGCGTTCCCGAACCTGGCAGGTGAAGAACTAGCTAAGGCACAGTTCGAGTTTAAGACGTTCGCGGCATTAAAGGACATGACCGCCGCGTTTAACGCCTACATGAACAGTGTTTGGTACAAGTACAAGCCCGCTGTGGCCGCTAACAACCTCCGCACTGTTATTCAAGCATCTATCCACATGCTTAAGGTGATTGACCCTAAGATTACCGCCGACAAGCTTGCAGAACTAACCTGCGCAGAATGGCAGCGCGCCAAGGCTAAGCACGGCGAACATACGTTCGATTCTCCCTTAATGCCTGAATATTCTAAAATCATGGCGTTCATGGAAGAATACGGCGAGGTGGCAAGGGCTTTGACTTACGACAAGGAACACAGCGGGAATCTGCTTGAGGAAATTGTTCAAGTAATCGGTTTGGCTGTCGCGTGGTTGCTGCTGGTTGAAGCAACCAACCGAAAGCAGTGGCTAACGCGCAACAACCGCATTTCGGTATTCTAAATGGCCCGCACCGCTAAACAAGTTTTTGACGATATACGCGGCGAGTTCCTGGCCAAGGAAGATAACATCGAGCGTCTAGTTGAGGATGAGCTCCGCGCATACGCGGCCCTTGTCGCAACGGTTGAAAAAACAACTGAGGACCTGGAAGAATGTAGGGCAAAGCCGCTGGAAGAACGCAAGTTGTCTAACGAAAAAATTTTGTTAGACATCCTGGCTAAAGCCTCTTCTGAGATACGGGCCTACAAGTCGAAAATGCGCCCTAGACCAAAACGCCGGTAGCGTGTAGTATATCCCTCAAGGGCGGTGCTAAATGAACGCATCGTCGGGGATTGGGTGTGTTAACCCCTTGCTTATTAGACAGTCGTTTAATAAACAAGGGGTTAACTGTATACTGTGAGCTATGAGCAAAGAAGTTCGTGGCTCTCGATGGCGTAGAGTCCAAAAACAATTTATGCGCAACGCACGCTACAACAAGCTACCGTGCGCATTGTGTGGGCAACCGATTAATTACACGACGCGCAACCCTAATGACTGGGACGCGCCAAGCGTTGACCACATTAAACCCTGGATTTACGCACCAGAGTTGCGCCTAGACCCCGCTAATTTGCAGATAGCGCACCAGGAGTGCAACAAGATTAAGGGCACAGGTAAACAGGCTATGCCGTCAATTGGCAACCAGTCGCGGCAGTGGGGAAAGAAAACAAATGAGTGAACACAAAACACTATATGGCGAAACCAAGGCGGCAATTGCTAGCGCAGACTGGCTAACCGGCGCTGACGCCGGGCAGATTCAGGCGCTAACCGACTTGGGGTCAAAAATTGATGACGCACTGCTAGACCTAGAGTCGTACACTACCCGCGACATTAAAGACTTAATGCTTGCCTACAACAAAATTAGCGAATCACTAGGCTTATCCCCTAATACGCGGGCCGCGTGGGAACGCCGACAGCGCCAAGGCAAGGGAACCGGCATGAACAAACTACAAAACGACATTGCAAAGGCTTTACAGTTTTGAAACCCCCAACACTACCGAAAGACTATAAGAATAGTCCCGAGGGTGCCTACTATTGGGAGTTCCTGGCCCAAGCTGAGGCCAAATGCAAGTTCAAGGTGGCTGGGTATGACGGACCTAAAGGCAACCGTGAACCGCGCATCTGTACACCCCCGTTGCGCCCTCTGACGCCTGAAACAACGTTGGGCTATGCGTGCATTAGTTTCGCTGAAAACATCCTTGGGGTGCAGCTTTTACCATTCCAGCAAGCCCTACTGATTAGGGCTTTAGAGACCGCCCCCGGCCACAGACTCCGGTTTAAATACGTTTTCCTACTAGTAGCGCGACAGAACGGCAAATCAACCGTCGCGCAGGTAATTAGCTTGTTTTTCATGTTCGGGCTACGTAAACCAACCGTTGTAGGCACGGCTCAAGACCTATCCATAGCCGAGGGTCTGTTAGCTGGCTGTGTTGAGGTTGTCGAAAGTAACCCGATACTCAAAAACTATATCCTGAACGTTAACAACACTAACGGCAAGAAAAGCCTAACCGTGGCGTGTGAGGGTCCAACAGGTGACCTATCAGCAAGCACCTATCTAGTTAAGGCCGCAACACGTAAAGCTGGACGTGGCTTGTCTAGTGACCTTGTTTTGCTGGATGAGCTACGCGAACAAACAAACTGGGTTGTTTGGGCGGCTGTCGCTAACACGATTATTGCGCGCCCTAACGCGCAGGTGTGGGGCTTAAGCAACGCTGGCGACATTTCGTCGGCTGTCCTAATGCACTATAGGAAACAAGCCCACAAGGCCCTTGGTGACCCTGACGGGATAGTTAGGGAAGATGAAAAAGAAAATGGCCTAACTCTACAAGTCAAAGATGGGGCAGAAGATGATGACAGCGTGGGCTTGTTTGAATGGTCAGCTAAACCCGGGCGGTCAATTATGGATCGGGACGGCTGGCTAGAAGCAAACCCCGCTATCGGGTGGGTTATTGACCCGGCAGTTATCAAAACAGCCACGGCACAGCCCGAAGCGGAATTTAGGACCGAGTGTCTGTGTCAATGGGTGCTGGACATGTACGAGGGGCCGTTTGCGCATGGTGCTTGGGACAAATGCCGAGATATGACTGGGGTTATTCCGGACGAAAACCCCGCCGTGTTCGCGGTGGATGTTTCCTGGGACCGTGACCTAGCCTACGTGGCGGCGGCTGGCGTCAACGCGGACGGACGCCCACAGGTTGAAATATGTAGTGGCCGCGCTAGCCGTAACTGGCAGGAATGGGTTCCAGAATGGTTTAGTTCATGGGTTGACCCCGCTAACCCGGTGGATGTGGTGGTTAACTCTAAGGGTTGCCCCGCAGCGGCACTAATAGACCATTTGAAGAAAGTGCCCGGGCTAAGGGTGCGTGAGTGGCAAGGCTCAGACGTGACGCTAGGTTGTGGCCTTTTTTATGATCGGGTTATGGCGGCAGAAAAAGAAAACCCTGACCGGACACCGCTAGCGCACCGTGGGCAGGAAGCTTTGGACCTGGCCGCTTCAGCCGCTGTTAAGCGTAACGCGGGTGACGGTTGGATGTGGGATAGGCGCAACAGTAGCCGTGACATTTCGCCGCTAATTGCTTGCACCGCCGCTTTGTGGTGGCTGGAAACGGTGTACGTAAACAAAAAGACAACCTCAATTTATGAGTCTGGCGTGCTAGACTTAATTTAGATATATATGTCCATACAATGATAGGGCAAAATGTATAGAACTCTACGCCGCTACGTCGCGGCAATAGTCACTGTAGATATTGGGGACGCTAGCATTAGGGGAACCCTAAGCCGCGTTGATAAACACGCTATCGTGTTAATTAACTGTTCGCAGCTTATCCCCCCAACCGTGCAGAACCCAACCCCCGCCCCGGTTGAAATTCTGGGGTCTATCATTGTTCCCCTACCTTGTGTTGTGCAGGTGTGTTAAATGATATTTTCGACCCTATCCGAGCTCAACGAGACGGTAGGGCATGGTAACGGCGTTGTTCTTGACGTCGTAGACCCGCCCGTACCGTTGATTGGCTTTGAACCCACTAACAACATTAACGTATCCAACATTTGGCGCACCCAACCCAACGTGCGCATGGTGGTTGAGTTCATCGCAAACAATATTGCGTCTATCCCGCTATACGTGTATAAACGCAACGCAGATGACGGGCGCGAACGCGTGCGTGACAGTGAACTAGCTAGGGTGCTTGGCAACCCCGGCAACAGGCTAACCCCATTCCGCTTTTGGTATAGGGTGATGGTTGACTACCTTTTATATGATTACTGGATTGTATTAGTTCAACCCACCGAAACGGGAACCTATAACCTTGTGCGCGTACCCCCATACCGTGGAACGATCATTACCGATGGTTTACAGCGGGCACAAACTATCCGAGTGTCCGTTAACGACGGAACAACCGTTGATTTAGACCCTAAAACAGTACTGTTCGACATGGGCTACAGTCAAACCGCACGCGGCTACACGTCGCCTATTGTGACTCTGTCGCAGATCATTTCACAGTCTCAACAGTCTTTAATGTATCGTGACGAAGTTATGCGCAACGCGGCAACACACACGGGTATTGTGCAGCGCGAAACAGAGTGGCCGAGCCAGGAAGCACGCAACAACTTTGTTAGATCGTTGCGCCAATTTTCTAGCGGCAACAACCGCGCGGGCGGCACCATGCTGTTAGATGAGGGCATGAAATGGGTTGACCGCAACTACCAAGTGCCACTAGTAGATGACCTGGAAGCGCGCAAACTATCCGCCGTTGAGGTTTGCGCCGCCTACCATATCCAGCCAGAGTTGTTGGGCATCCGTGAGGGCACGTACGCGAACCAGGAAGCGTTTAGGCAGTCCCTATATAGGGACAACCTAGGGCCATACATTACGGCCCTAGAACAGTCTGTAAACCCGCTTGTTGGGATGCTTGAACAGCCCTCCGACAACTATATTAAGGCCCACGTTGACGTTAAGCTACGCGGATCATTCCAGGAACAGGCAAGCTTGCTTGTATCCTCTACTGGCCGCCCGTTCCTCACCACAAATGAGGCGCGCGCCAAGGTTGAGCTAAACAGCATTGAGGGTGGCGACGAACTAGTTACCCCGCTAAACGTCCTTGTAGGTGGCCAAGCATCCCCGCACGATTCAGGAAGCCAAAACGAAAAACAGGCATACGAAACGGTTGTTAAAGCCGCCCCTGAACCGGAAGAAGAAAACGACTCACACCAGTTAGCAGCAAACACTCTCATTGGTGGCTGGGAAGATAAAGCCGCTGAAATGTTCGCTAAATTCTATGCAAGGCAAGGGCGTAGCATCCAAGCCAAGCTAGGAAGCAAAAGCGAACAATGGTGGGAGCAAGACCGATGGGTTAAAGAACTAGCCGATGATCTGTTTAAGCTATCCAAGCTGGCCGTGGCCGACATGGGGCCAAAGGCCGCTAAAGCGCTAGGCTTTGACCCCGATAAAGAATGGTCTCTAGAAAAATGCATTGGCTACCTATCGGCTGTTTCAAAGAGCCGCGCACGCATGGTTAACGACGCTACCTATAGGGCCATTAAGGAAGCTCTAGACAATGCCGGTGACACCGCTACGCTGTTTAGCGAGACAGAAACAGACAAGCGCGCTAAGCGCAGCGCGGCAATGTTGCTGGGTGCGTTGAGCTCATTTACTGCCAATGAGGCTGTGCAGCAAGCCCGGCCCGGCAAGGGTGGTAAAAAGACTTGGTATACGCCAAGCCCTAACCCCCGCGCTAGTCACCGCCGCATGAACGGGCAAAGTGTCGGCACCGGTAAACTATTCTCGAACGGGATGCAATGGCCGCATGACCCCGCAGGCGGCGCTGACGAAGTGGCCGGTTGCACATGCTACGTAATAGTAGAAAGTGGTAATTAAAATGACACAGATTCTTTACAAAAACGCGCAAAGCGTACAGGCCAACCCCGAACAGGCCGGGTTTACCGGCTATGCGTCAACCTGGACTCGCACCCCCGATTACGCGGGCGACGTGGTCGTTAAAGGCGCGTTCGCTAAGACCCTAGCTGATTGGGGCGCTAAAGGGCGGGCAGTCCCCCTATTATGGCTACACAATGACGGTGACCCTAACGCCTATATCGGTGTAGCAAAGTGTGTTGAAGATGACCACGGCCTCAAAGTCGAAGCCACTCTAGACACAGACAACCCCACCGCTAAACAGGTGCATAAACTGCTAAAGGGCGGGCAGGTCTCAGAGATGAGTTTCGCCTATCGTGTCATTGACTCCGCAACCGTCGAGGTAGAAAACGGCGTTAAAGCTAACGAGCTACGCGAACTAGACTTGCTAGAAGTATCGGTTGTGCCTCACGGGTGCAACCCTGATACAAGCATTGATAGTGTTAAAGCCGCGCAAAGCGCGTCAAACACCCCTTTGTTCACAGATGAAGAAGTGGCTAAACTAAAAGCATTAATCAATCAGGCCCCGAGCGGGGAAGCGGATAGCAAGTCTAGCGAGGATGCAGGGCGCATTAAGCACGACGAGGTTATGGCGCGAATCGCAAACCAGGTCAAGGAATACTTGACGCTACCTGATTAAAGGAAAAATCTAAAATGGCAAAGACGCTAAGGGAGCAGCACGCCGAGCTGGCCGCCAAGGTTAAGGGGCTCGAAGCTGACCTACAGAACGAATACAGCCCGGAACGCCTAGAAGAATACCGAAAGGGCGCTGAGCGCCTAAAGGAACTTTACGAAGCGGTACAGGCTGTGGAAGCAACCAAGGGCATTGTGGCCTCTATGGCAGCTGATACCGAGGAAACCGACACCCCCGCTAACGGCACTGTGGACGAATCAGTTAAGGGCCTGAGCATGGCTGACCGGTTCGTCAAGTCCGACAACTATAAGCGGTTTGCTAAGTCGCGTGTAGGCAGCTCCGGCGCTCCGGTCACTATTGACCCGGTAAAGGTCGGCACGTTAGAGGACTTCCTTGTAGAGCGCAAGTCCTCAAACGTTCTCGCAACCCCGGTGGCGCGCCTACAGCCCGCACGCTACCCTACCGTTGACGCTATCGACCGCGCGCCGCTAACCCTACTGGATGTTATCGCACGCGGCAAGATGGCCACTCCGGCTTTTGAGTATGTGCAGATTACTGGGGTTAGCCGGAACGCTGCTATTGTGCCTGAAGCTACCACCACGAATAACGCGGCCAATTTGAAGCCTATCTCCGACTTCACCACGAACATGGCTGAGTGTAAAGCCGTGACTATGGCTGACGGCTTTATCGCCTCTACACAGATGTTGGAAGACGCGGGCGCGTTCACTACCTGGATGCAGGGCGAATTGGTCTACAACCTGAACGCCCTGATTGAGGATAACATTCTCAACGGCCCGGGCGGTTCCGGTAAGCTGACCGGTATTCTAGCCACCACTGGTATTCAGAACCTAACCTATAGTGCTACCGCTGGCACTGATGGCGCTATTGACCTTGTTAAGGCCGCACGTCAAGCGGTAACCAAGCTAGAGAACGTGGGCACCACGATTAAGTGTGTGCTTATCAACCCTGAAGACGATGAGCTGCTAGACCTTGCGCGAGACGCCGACAATCGTTTCTACAGTGCGGGTCCGTTCGGGCGCGGGCCTAACACCCTCTGGGCTCTCCCGCGCATCACATCGGCCAAAGTGCCGCGTGGCACTCAGATTATCGGCGACTTCAACCAGGTTCAGTTGCTCGACTACAAGGGCATTAACGTTAATGCCTTTAGTCAGCACGCCGACTTTGCACAGCGTAACTTGGTATACGTCCGCGCAGAGTGCCGCGCCGGTCTGGCCATTTACCGCCCTAACCGTCTCTGTGTGGTGAAGAAGTCCTAATGATTATCTTTAACGGTATTCGGTACCGGTTCGAGGATGCACTCGAACTTGGTTTGATTGGCCCTGACGGCGGGGCGCAGGTTGAGGGTGTCGCCTTTGACGGCCCGACCCACGCCCCGCGCCACCTGGCCATTGAAGATAGTGCCCCCACTGATGAGGCCCCCGCCGATGAGGTTGAGGCCCCAAAAAAGGCTAGCCGTAGCAACCGCCCCCTAGCCAAGGCAGAATAGGAAAACCTATATGAGTTTGTCAGATCGGGCAGGCGCGGCCGTTCCCCTGCTTGTCACCCCCGAAGTTATTGCGGACGCTAGCGGCGGCGCTGTACATGCAGCAGACCCGCGCCTGCCCGTTCTGATCGACGGTGCCACTAACGCGCTTAGGGCTTGGCTGGGTTGGCATGTCGCCCCCGTAATCACCGAGGTTATGACCTTGGACGGGAACGGGCATACAACCCTACAGTTACCGTCAACCCATGTTCTATCTGTGGATGTACTAGCTATCAACGGTAAAACTATTGAGCCGCACCTTTACGGTTGGTCACAGGCCGGAATGATCGAGCTATACAACGGCGCGTTCCCTGAGCGTTTCCGCTCTGTTCGGGTGATGGTTAAGCATGGCTACCCGTCCCTGCCCGCGTTCGCATCAATCGTGACTAACACTGTGCTTGGGGCCATGTCTAGCCCTATGGGCGCTACCCGTGAACAGGCGGGCGAGTTGTCTATCGCTTGGGAACGTAACGGGTTACAGCTAACCAGCAAGGACAAGGAAACCCTGGCACCCTACAAGATTCAGTCTTGGACGTGACATGTTACCCCCTTTCGCATATAGCCGCAGCAAGCAACAAAAGGTAAAGATTCTAAAGCCTAAAACTGTTTGGCAGTCTGGCCAAATGGTGGACACTAGAGAGTCTGAAGTTCTTTTTGAATCTGTGTGTGTATGGTCTCAAACTGAGGCGTCGCTGAGTGCTGGCGGTAAACAGATTACGCAGGGCACTAGGAAACTATATTTGCCACCCCAAGTGCTAACCGACTGGGAAGTCACGGACGGGCATATCAAAGGTATTGAAAAGTCGCGGCTACGTGTCCGGTTCGAGGATGGCGGGCGCGACTGGGAAATTATCGACGAAGTGCGTCACGTGCAGTCCATATCGAAAACACTTGACCACCAATTCATGACATGCCGACGGTTAGAAGGCGGTGACTAATAATGCCCTTGAAATTCAAAACCGTGCTTAACTGGGAGGGCGCTAAGGCAACGATGCACCACCCACTGATCATTTCAGACATTAACCGGCGCGCTTGGCAAATCGCCCACGCCGCAGGACCCGGCTATGTGGTTAAGCAGCGGCACAAGCGCGTGGTGCGTTACGGCGCGGAAGTGCGGGCAGAATCTTACGACGCTAAGCGCCGTGAACAAAACGGTGAGGGTAGCCTGATTGGAGCAATCAATGCCGGTAGAGTCTGACCTAGTCACCGAAAATGGGTTTGACGGTTTTACGGAAGCGTTAAGCGAGTTCCTTAACGCTGAGCTTAGCTTCCCTGCCTATGGGCAAATTCCTAACCCGCGCCCACCGGCTTTTGTGGTTATCACCCGCAACGGCGGCTGGATACACAAAGTCACCGACACTGTGTTTTTCCAGTTTGAGGTGTGGGCAGACACCAAAGGCAAGGGTCTAGGTATGGTGCAGCAAATCAGGGAATTGCTTATCCGGCAACCAATCTCCCATATTGGCCCTTACCGTGTCTTTCACCGGTACGAAGTGTCGGGCGCAACCTATCTGCCCCTTGTTTCGTCCGATGATATCCGCTGGTTGTTTGAGCTTGGGTTCAAACACCAAATTAGGAAAGAACAGGTCTAATGGAATTTCCGATGATTGGAACAGCCCCCGGTATGGCCAATGGCAGGCCGTTCGGTGTTGGCGACAAGATTCTAGTTGCAGAACCGGGTGAGCGTGCGCGGTTGTTGCATTATGGGGAAGCTGTCGACGATGAGGCAACCCCCACCCCCATTGAAAACAAGGCTTTTACGCCTGAGACTAAGGACTGATCAATGACCTACGCAAAGCTTAACCTTGACGCTATCCGTCAGTTTGGTTCCGTTGATGACTCCATTTCTATGGCTCCGGTCGGAACCACTATGCCTACTGCCTTGCTGGCGGCTGACGCGGCCCTGCCCTCTCCCTGGGTTGAGGTGGGCTGGAACTCCGAAGATGGCTACACTTTTAGCCCGAATGACTCTACGGACAAGCGTAAGGGTCACCAGGGCCACGAAATCTACAAAACGATTATGACGGAAAGCAATACCGAATTTTCGTTTGTTGCCTTGGAGACCTCGCTCACGACTTTCTCTATCCAGTGGGATATTAAGAAGTCTGAAGATTTGGCGGCGGGTGGCGGCCCTGGCAAGCCCGCAACGCAGCTGACCCTTTCTTCCGCTCGCTCTATTAAGTCTGTGGCTTTGGCTGTGCGCACTTGGTCTGAGGGCTACCAATACATGTACCTTATCCCCCGGTTTGAGATCGGCGAACGCAGCGAGTATAAGCTGTCCGCTACCGAGGATACCGCATTTAACGTTAAGGGCACCATTATCGGTAACGTGACGCTTATCACGGACGATCCGGCGGTTAAGAATGGACTCAAGCTGTAGCCGCGTGCTATCCTTGAGTTGTTGAGCCGATGGTTTGACATTTCCTTTCTGTGTGTTGTTCGGGAGACGCCGCCCATGCCTAGTGTGTGGGTGGCGTTTCTTGTATAATAGGGGTAAGAATTAACAGTTTCCCCAATGGAGGTTGCAATGTCCGAAACCACTGTTACTATGACTACCGCCGAGATGGCTAACCAGCTACACGCCAAAACACCCGAGGATCACAAGCCCCGCAAGGTAGATGATAAGGCGGCTGTTGCGCTAGCTAATGAGGCGCAGGGGCTGAGCGGCATTGTTACCGTAACCGTACGCGGGATTACCTGGGATATTGACAAGTCAGCGTTCAACGACTTTCGCCTAATGTATCAGGCACACAAGGGAAACATTTTCCCCATGATTGACGCTTTCGTTCCCTCAGCTGAGATTATGGACAAGCTGCTTGAAACTTGTGCCCTCCCTGATGGCCGAGTACCCCCCGAAAACGTTAACACGCTGTTTGAAGAAATCACTGATCAGGTAGGCATGGGAAAATAACAGCCCTGCCCGGGGTGGTGGCAGAATACACGCCCGAGCTTGAGGCCGACTTTCAGCGCTTTTACGGCATTGACCTTGCGGACTTGTGGACTGGGAAAATGAGCCCAAGGCGGGCTTGGAATTTGGTTGAAAACCTCCCGGCGGGCGCGGCTCTCTGGCAAGCTATCGGCGGCCCGAACGCTTGGACCGGTGAGGAACACGCGCTACATAGTTGGCTATGGCAGTTAACGTGCGTGGTGCTTGGTGGCTTTGGCGCTAAGCAACGTGACATTCCCGAACAGCCTAAGCCACCTGAGATTGGGTGGCGCGAAAAGCTACGCGCTAAGGCCATGCTAGAAAAGGCGCGTATTGCTAGAATTAAAGCACGGAACAAAAGCCAGACCGCCGGCCTAGTTCCCAATATTGTGCAATGAGAGCGCACCTATTGGCCCCGCCTGAACTGGTTGAATAACACGGATCAAAAATTTTTAGTCGCCGGTTGTTTAATTCACAAAGTTCAGAGTGGGGCCAAGTTCTATACGTTAGGCAGGTAACATGGCAGGGCCACAATATATTGAGTTAGCCAACACTTATGTGTCAATCGTGCCCACAGTTAAGGGCGCGGCTGAAGCCCTTGACAGGGCGTTCAGTAGTAACAAGGAACAGTGGGAAAAAACTTCCGCCCGTCTGGGTAACCGGATGGTAGAAGCTATCATGAAGCTTTGGAAAGACGCTACCAAAAAATACAACATGGCTAGCGGCTTTGTCACTAAGCTAAGGGCAGACATTCAAAAAGCCTCCCCTGAGCTCAAGGCCGAGTATAAGAAAATGGGTGAGAACATCACCCGTATCACTTCAAATTGGAGTGAGCTTAACCGCAACATTATTAAATCGTCTTTTGGGCGCATAAAAGAAGATTTGAATATTGGCGGCGTTCGCGCTAGTGTCTCTAAGGAAATGGCGGGCATTAGCGCCGCGTTCGGTGGGGTAGGCGCTGGCGCGGTTGAAACCGGCAAGCGGCTAAAACAAGCTTTTAACGACAGTAAGCTAGGTAAAGCCCTTGCACCCGAGTTTGAGAAGATTCAAGCTAAAGCTAACAGCGCTTTTAACACTGTGATAGTGCAGTCAGTCAAGGCGGCGGCAGCTATCGACTTTTTCATGATCCCATTTCGTCGCTTGGCGTCGGCGGCTGAAGCGGCAATAAACAAGTTAGTAGGTGCGTTTGTTGGGCTGGGCGAACGGATCAAAAAAGCTATCGAACCGATCAAGGCTAAATTTGCTGAGGTGTTCGACAAGGTAAAAGAATCAGCCTCAAAGTTTGTTGACAGCGTTAAGGAACGTTTCAGCAAGATTCATGAGGCCGTCTCTAATGTGGCTGGTAAAATCACAGCCCCTTTCGCCAAAGCGTTTGGTGCTGTCTCTAACATTTTTCAGCCGTTAACTTCAGCCGTGGGTAATCTAGCTTCCACTATTGGTAAGGGTGTTAGTGGCGCTGTCAGCTACGCGGGCGGCGCTATCAAAACGCTAGCGACTGAACATGCCCAAACGCTGTATGGGCTTGTCAGCAACACCACAGGAACTATTGGGAAGCTTAAAGGCGCTATTAAACAGGGTGCGCAGGGCATGTTCAAGGTATTGCCCGAGGAAACGCAAAAGACCCTTAGCGGGATGGCTGAAAAGCTTAAATCTTTCAGCCCTGCCTCACACCTGATGGGGCCACTTAAGGCTATGGGTAACACGGTTGGGTTCTTTGCGGGCCAAGCCGGTAAAGCCCTGGAAGCATCGTTTAACACTGCTGTTGCGGGCGCTGTGGCGGCTATCGGTGCGCTTAGCGCGGCTATCGCCTCACAATTAGGTGGGGCTATTGAGCGCGTGGACACCGCCCATAATTTCCCCCGTATCATGCAGAATATGAAAGTATCCACTGAGGATGCTTCTGGGGCGCTAGCGAAAATGGATAAGGCTATTACGGGCCTACCCACCAAGCTAAACGAAATGACGGATATGAGCGTGGCCCTTAAATCGGCTATGCCTGACAAGGAAATGTCCTACGTTTCCGACGTCGCCATTTCGCTAAACAATGCTTTGCTTGCTGGCGGTAAGGGCGCGGCTGAAGCTAACCGTGCGTTCACACAGTACACGCAACAGCTAGCCAAGGGTAGCGTGGATATGCAAAGCTACCGCGCCCTAATGGAAGTCATGCCCGCACAGTTGAACCAGATCGCCGAGGCTTTGCTTGGCGCTGGGCATAACTCGCAGGAACTCTATACCGCCATGAAAACCGGTCAAGTTTCGTTTGATGACTTTAACGCCGCCCTGATCAAACTAAACGGCCAGGGCGTCAACGGTTTTGCTTCATTCACCGATCAAGCCAAATCGGCCACACGCGGTATTGCTACGGCATGGGAAAACGTTAAGAACCAGATTCAGCGCGGATTAGCCAGGGTCATTGAAGCTATCGGTTATGACCGTATCCTGAACGTGATTATGAAAGTTCAGGAATACACTAAGGCTTTCTTCAACGAGATTGTTAAATTTATTGAGGTTGCCAACAAGGACGGGTCTAGCGCCCTCTCTGGTTTCTCCGCAATCATTCCCGTTATCGGCGCGGCCCTGGGTTTCCTACTCCCTAACCTGCCCATTATTGGCGGGCTGTTCTCTGGCCTGACCGCCGGGGTTGGCTTGTTTATTGGCGTTATTGTTCTGGCGTGGACCAAGTCGAAAGAATTTCGGGATTCTGTCGCCAACTTGGGCGGCGAAATCTCTAAACTAGGTCAAGCTTTAGACCCAACCATTACGCAGCTACAAAAGTTCGTGGACGCTTTCGGCGCCACAACAGGGCACTTGCTGGGCGGTATAATTGACAAGCTGATTACGCCGCTTGTTTCAGGGGCCGCTAAGATTGAGGGGCCTTTAACGAACATTGTTTCAATGGTCACCGCCTACATACTTCCAGTTCTATCAGACTTGGGAGATATGCTAATCGACGTTGTCGCAATGGTGGAACAGTTCGCAGGCGGGTTACTTGGCGCATTAATAGAAAAGCTCGCCTCTGCTTTCTCGCGCATGTTGCCCCCAATTAAGGCGGCAGTGGATGGTTTCAAAAAACTTTGGGACTTCCTAATGCCAGTGCTGGTACCCGCCTTTAGAATTTTGGGTGCCATAATCGGCTGGATCATTGGTCTTGTAGCGGATATGAGCGCCGCCCTTATCGGCGGGGTGCTCAAACGTGTTACGGGAGCTTTTGACTCTCTGGGTCCGTCCATTGACAAAGCCGCACCGAAAATGCAGGCGTTCGCCGACAAAATGGTTAAAGGCTTTAACGACATTAAACATTGGGTAGACCAAGCTTGGGGGAAAATCGCGCCGTTCTTTGAGTGGCTAGGGTCC
>ERZ772958.381-NODE-381-length-19566-cov-6.520424_pt1 | contig 19566 bp, 8 predicted proteins | sample MGYA00580681_ERZ772958 | MGnify/ENA primary metagenome ERZ772958 (study PRJEB29015, sample SAMEA2738089) | human oral metagenome | biome: human oral; feature: human-associated habitat; material: saliva | place: China | collected 2275 ...
CGAGGCCATCGTCAAGGGCGAGGACATCCCCGAGCCCGGCATCCCCGAGTCCTTCAAGGTGCTCATGAAGGAGATGCAGTCGCTGTGCCTGAACGTCGAGGCCCTGGACGCCGAGGGCGTCGCCATCGCCCTGGACGACACCGACGACGACGGCTCGCGCGCCGCCGATGAGCTCGGCTTCGACCTGGGCCGGCGTCCGGGCGGGGCCATGGCCTCCACGGTTGACGAGATCTGAGTGGCCACCGCCTGGTGACGACTTCGTGACAACTTCATCGAGCCCCGGTTGAGGGCGGGTGGCCCACCCGCCGCCCGCCCTCCCACCAGGCTCGCAGGCGCCGTCGGAGTCATGGAACAACGACGACGGAACGCCCCCAGACCACCACCTGATGAGATTTCACCATCGGAAGTAGGAACTGTGCTCGACGCCAACGTGTTCGACAGGATCCAGCTCGGCCTCGCCACCGCGGAGGACATTCGCTCGTGGTCCCACGGCGAGGTCAAGAAGCCCGAGACCATCAACTACCGCACCCTCAAGCCCGAGAAGGACGGCCTCTTCTGCGAGAAGATCTTCGGCCCCACCCGGGACTGGGAGTGCGCCTGCGGCAAGTACAAGCGCGTGCGCTACAAGGGGATCGTCTGCGAGCGCTGCGGAGTCGAGGTCACTCGCTCCAAGGTGCGTCGCGAGCGCATGGCCCACATCAAGCTCGCCGCGCCGGTCACCCACATCTGGTACTTCAAGGGCGTGCCCTCGCGCCTGGGCTACCTGCTCAACCTCGCGCCCAAGGACCTGGAGAAGGTCATCTACTTCGCGGCCTACATGGTCACCGAGGTGGATGAGGAGGGCCGCCACGACGACCTGCCCTCGCTGCGCAACGAGCTGGAGGTCAAGAAGAAGCACCTCGAGGAGTCCGGCCAGGCCGAGGTCGAGGCGCGCCAGCAGCGCCTCGAGGAGGACCTCGCCCAGCTCGAGTCCGAGGGCGCCGAGGCCTCCCAGCGCGACAAGCTCCGCAAGACCGCCGAGCGCGAGATCACGGCCATGCGCCGCCGCAACCAGCGCGCCCTGGAGCACATGGACAAGGTGTGGGACCGCTTCGTGAGCCTCAAGGTCGGTGACCTGGAGGGTGACGAGGTCCTCTACCGCGACATGGTCGCCGACTACGGCATCTACTTCAAGGGCTCCATGGGCGCCGAGGCCATCCAGGCCCGCCTGCGCAGCTTCGACCTCGAGGCCGAGGCCTCCGCCCTGGCCGAGATCGTCGAGAACGGCACCGGCCAGCGCAAGACCCGCGCCATCAAGCGCCTCAAGGTCGTCAACGCCTTCCGCATGACCGGCACCGCCCCGGAGTCGATGGTCCTGGACAACATTCCGGTCATCCCGCCGGACCTGCGCCCCATGGTCCAGCTCGACGGTGGCCGCTTCGCCACGTCCGACCTCAACGACCTCTACCGCCGCGTCATCAACCGCAACAACCGCCTCAAGCGGCTCATGGACCTGGGCGCCCCGACGATCATCGTCAACAACGAGAAGCGCATGCTTCAGGACGCCGTCGACGCCCTGTTCGACAACGGCCGCCGCGGCCGTCCGGTCACCGGCGTGGGCAACCGTCCGCTGAAGTCCCTGTCCGACATGCTCAAGGGCAAGCAGGGCCGCTTCCGCCAGAACCTCCTGGGCAAGCGCGTGGACTACTCCGGCCGTAGCGTCATCGTCGTCGGCCCCCAGCTCAAGCTCCACCAGTGCGGTCTGCCCAGCCAGATGGCCCTGGAGCTGTTCAAGCCCTTCGTCATGAAGCGGCTCGTCGAGCTCAAGGAGGCCCAGAACGTCAAGGCCGCCAAGCGCATGGTCGAGCGCGCCAACCCCAAGGTCTGGGACGTCCTGGCCGAGGTCATCCGCGAGCACCCCGTGCTGCTCAACCGCGCCCCCACCCTGCACCGCCTGGGCATCCAGGCCTTCGAGCCCCAGCTCATCGAGGGCAAGGCCATCCAGCTGCACCCGCTCGTGTGCGGCGCCTTCAACGCCGACTTCGACGGCGACCAGATGGCCGTCCACCTCCCGCTGGGCGCCGAGGCACAGGCCGAGGCCCGCATCCTCATGCTGTCCTCGAACAACATCCTCAAGCCCTCCGACGGGCGCCCCGTGACCATGCCCAGCCAGGACATGATCATCGGCACCTACTACCTCACCTCCGACCCCGACCCGGCGGTCGAGGTCGAGCGCGACGCCGAGGGCAACGAGATCGTCCCGGCCTTCTCCTCCTTCGCGGAGGCGGTCATGGCCTACGACTTCGGCAAGCTCCACGTCAACGCCGCCTGCGACATCCGCTTCGAGGAGGGCATCGCCGCTCCCGAGGGCTGGCAGCCGCCCGAGGGCTGGAGTGAGGGCGACCCGATCACCCTGCGCACCTCGCTGGGCCGGGCCCTGTTCAACACCTCGCTGCCCGAGACCTTCCCCTACGTCAACTACATCGTTGACAAGAAGCAGCTGGGCAACATCGTCAACGCCCTGGCGGAGAACTACTCGCGCGTCGAGGTCGCCGCCTCCCTGGACGCCCTCAAGGCCAACGGCTTCTACTGGTCCACCTGGTCCGGTATCACCGTCGCCTTCGCCGACGTCGTCTCCCCGGAGGCCAAGCAGGAGATCCTGGTTCGCTACGAGAACGAGGCCGCTGAGATCGAGGAGCAGTTCGAGCTCGGTGCCCTCACCGAGGACGACCGCTACGCCTCCCTCATCGACATCTGGACCAAGGCCACCGCCGAGGTCGCCGAGGCGATGCGCGAGAACTTCCCGCAGCGCAACACCGTCTACCAGATGGTGGTCTCCGGGGCCCGAGGCAACTGGGACCAGATCCGCCAGCTCGCCGGTATGCGCGGCCTGGTGGCCGACCCCAAGCAGCGCCTCATCGAGCGCCCGATCAAGTCGAACTACCGCGAGGGCCTGAGCGTCCTGGAGTACTTCATCGCCACCCACGGCGCCCGTAAGGGCCTGGCGGACACGGCGCTGCGTACCGCCGACTCCGGCTACCTCACGCGTCGTCTGGTCGACGTCTCCCAGGACGTCATCGTCCGCGAGGAGGACTGCGGCACCCGCAAGGGCCTGACCAAGCGGATCTTCTCCTGGATCGACGCCGGCGACGAGCGCATCAAGGAGCCCTCGGAGATCCTGGGCACCACCGTGTTCGGCACCACCCTGGCGCGCGACGCCATCGACGCCGAGGGCAACCTCATCATCGAGGCCGGCGCTGACCTGGGTGACGCCGAGATCCAGGCCGCCATCGACGCGGGCATCGAGGAGATCACGGTGCGCTCCGTGCTCACCTGCGACTCCAACGTCGGCACCTGCGCCGCCTGCTACGGCCGCTCGCTGGCCACCGGTAAGCGCGTGGACATCGGTGAGGCCGTCGGCATCATCGCCGCCCAGTCCATCGGTGAGCCCGGCACGCAGCTGACCATGCGTACCTTCCACACCGGTGGTGCGGCCGGCGCCGCCGACATCACCCAGGGTCTGCCCCGTGTGCAGGAGCTCTTCGAGGCCCGCACCCCCAAGGGCGAGGCCGCCGTGGCCGAGGCCGCCGGCACCCTCAAGATCGAGGACGACGCCGACGGCAAGCGCCTGGTCATCACCCGCGACGACGGCGAGGAGGACGTCATCGTCCCGGTCTCGCGCCGTCAGCGCCTGCTGGTGGGCGACGGCGACCACGTCGAGCCCGGCCAGGCCCTCACCGAGGGGCCGGTCGACCCCAAGAAGGTCCTGCGCCTGCGCTCGGTGGCCGCCACCCAGCGCCACCTCGTCGAGGAGGTCCAGGAGGTCTACCGCTCCCAGGGCGTGGACATCCACTCCAAGCACATCGAGGTCATCGTGCGTCAGATGCTGCGCCGCGTGACCGTGCTGGACTCCGGGGACACCCGCCTCCTCCAGGGCGACCTCGTGGACGTCATGCACTACCGCGCCGAGAACCGCCGGGTCATGGCCGAGGGCGGCAAGACCGCCACCGGCCGTACCGAGCTCATGGGAATCACCAAGGCCTCGCTGGCCACGGACTCCTGGCTGAGCGCCGCCTCCTTCCAGGAGACCACCCGCGTGCTCACCGAGGCCGCCATGAACGGCAAGTCCGACCCGCTGCTGGGCCTCAAGGAGAACGTCATCCTCGGTAAGCTCATCCCCGCCGGTACGGGCCTGGCCCGCTACTCGGACATCGAGGTCGAGCCCACCGAGGAGGTCAAGGCGGAGGTCTTCTCCCGCGTGGACCTGGGAGACGGCGTCTTCGGCGAGTCCGTCGCCCTGGACGACTTCCACTTCGGTGGGGACCTGCGTGCGGACTTCTCCGACGACTTCCGCACCGGCTTCTCCAGCAGCGAGGACGTCGAGTTCTGAGCGAGCCACCACCGGGTCCACGGGACCTGAGGCTCGCATAGCGTTCGGCCCGCTCCCCAGCAGGGGAGCGGGCCGAACGCCGTCAGAGGCCGGGCGTGAAGGAGCCGGGCTCGGAGGAATGGGGCTCAGGCGCTGAGCATGGTCTCGCGGACACGGCTGACCCAGGCGAGCTTGTCCTCCAGGGAGGCGCTCGCCGGAGTGTTGATCTTGAGGCCCTCGTAGACCTGGACGCCGTCGGCGGCCCGCATCGTGGCGGCTACCCTCTCCGGAGTGAGCCAGCTGGTCGGCTCGTGCTCGGCCAGCGGCAGGTGCGCGTCGGCCCACGCCCAGGCCCACTGCGTCTCCTCCGGTCCGGCGCCCGAGATCATGACGCCGCCCAGCAGGCCCGCCTCCACGAGCTCGCGCACGTGGCTCTCCGGGGTGGACGGGTCATGGGTCTCGATGACGGAGCGCCCCCAGTTGACGGTGATGAGTGCCGCGGTGTCCCGGCAGGCGTCGATCTCCCGGGCCAGCGTCAGGAAGGCCTTTTCCGAGGGGCCTACGCCACCCTCTGCGTCGCAGTGCTCCACGATCATCCCCAGGCCGCGGGAGGCGAAGTCCTCGCTCAGCTCACTCAAGGAGGCGTGGAAGGCCTCGGGGGTGGCCTGGTGGTGCGGCGCCGAGTGCAGCTCCACGCGGGTGACGAGCTGCTCGCCCGCCGCCTCGTGCAGGCGGTCGACGGCCTCCAGCAGGGAGCGGGTGTAGGCCAGCGCCTGAGCACGTCCGTCATCGTCGGGGGAGGCCAGGCCGAAGACGGGGTTGGCCCCGGCGCGCCCCATGGTGCCCGGGATCGCCGTGATGACGCACTGGTCGAAGCGTCCGGCCAGCTGCTTGGCCAGCCACGGCTCGGGGGCGTCCAGGGCCTCCCGGAAGGGCAGCTCGATGCCGTCGACCCAGCCGAGGTCGGCCAGTGCGGCGTACAGGGCGGCGGCACCGCTGCGGTCCTCGTCGTCGGGCGGAAGCATGGGGTAGGCGCCGACGACGAAGGGCACGGTGCGGGACTGGGCGGGCGTGTCAGTCCGATTCTCTGAGGTGGCGGACATGTGGTCTCCTTGAGGTGCAGGGATCGTGCTACAGTGCGCGATACATCAGACATCATATGACTGGATGTGCGGTGGCGCACCGTCGCGCACGGCACTGCCGGTCGTTCAACGCCGGCGGAGAGCCGCTACCGGCACGAAGGACCTTCCCATGCTTTTCGATCTCACCGCATCCGACACCTCCCCCCTGAGCCTCAGCGAGGAAAATGTCGCTGCCCTGGCCGCCTGCGGGCGCGGCACGATCCTTCTCGACGTCGCCGCCCGCGCCGACGCCACCCTCATCGCTCTCACTGGCACCAACGGACGGATCACCCTGTCGCTTCGCGCCGGCCGCCTCGACGGCGAGCAGGTCCTCGGCGCGGTGGGCCTTCCGGAGGAAGCCCCGGGAGACGGGAGTGAGAGCGGCATTCAGCGCCGTGTCCTCGACGCCGAGGACGCCCTGGGCCTGGACGACGGCCGCCCCCACACCATCGCCGTCACCGTCAACGAGACCGGCACCCACATCTACGCCGACGGCTACGAGTGCTTCTCCACGACGCTGACCGCCTTCCTCGCTCAGATCGGGCTGACTGAGGTGCGCATCGACCCCGACGGGATCGCCGCGGTCACCCGCCTGGCCGCCTGGGACGAGCCGCTCAGCGACCGCGCCGTCATGGCCCAGTCCCTGGCCGCCACCCCACTGGTCCAGTTCGCGGCCAGTGAGCTCTCCGCCCGCGACGCCCGCCGCACCGGCGCCCTGGCCACCGGCTCCATCCGGGCGCTGTTGCGCACCCGCGGCCGCGGCCAGGCCGGCACCATCATCGCCGCGAGCGGCCAGGGCGGCACCCTGCACCTCGACATCGATGCGGGAGGTCTGAGCTACCGGGTCCTGCCCAGTGAGGACTCACCCGAGACCGAGCCCCTCATCGAGGCGCGAGCCCCGGGCCACTGGGACGACGGGACCTGGCACGACGTCGTGGTCACCTCTGGGCGCGGCGCGGTGGAGATCCACGTCGACGGCTACCAGGTGGCCCTCGTCCCCGGCGGCGCCTTCCTGGCCGACATCGCGCCGGTGACGCGCGTCGTGGTGGGCGCCGACCTGGACGGCAGGCGCCTCTTCGGCGAGGCGCAGGCCGCCATGATCTACGACGCCGCCCTCACCGACGCCCAGATCAAGCGCCTGGCCGGGGCCGCCCCACTGCCCACGCGCGCCTTGTTCGACACCGGCTACCACGGCGCCCGGTCCTACCGGATCCCCTCCCTGCTCACCCTGGACAGCGGCGTCATCCTGGCCGGCGCCGACCAGCGCGTCTCCATCCCCAACGACGCCCCCAACGACATCAACCTCGTCATGCGCCGCAGTCTCGACGGCGGGGCCACCTGGGAGGAGATACGCACCCTGCTCAGCCTCCCGGGCACCGGGGCACTGGGCGCCAGCCTCATCGACTCCGTCCTGGTCCAGGACCGTTCCACCGGGCGCGTCATCTGCCTGGTCGACCAGTTCCCCGGCGGCATCGGCCAACCCAACGCAGCCGTCGGTACCGGCTTCGACGAGCAGGGGCGCCGCGTGCTGCACAACCGCGCCGGCGAGCTCTTCGCCGTCGAGCCCGACGGCAGCGTCGTCACGGAGATCGGCGAGGCCACCGACTACCGCGTCATCCTCAGTGGCGATGACGCCGCCGGGGTGCGCGCCGGCGACGTGCTCCGGGGCGGCCGGGCGGCCGGCAGCATCTACCTCGCCCACGAGCAGGCCCCCGAGGACTGCCTCTTCCAGCACCGCGGCTCCCACCTGCTCATGCTCACCTCCGACGACGACGGCGCCACCTGGTCCGAGCCGATCGACATCACCGCCCAGGTCAAGGCCGACTGGATGTGCTTCCTGGGAACCGGCCCCGGCAACGCCATCCAGCTGACCGCGCCGGAGCACGCCGGACGCATCCTCGCACCCGTCTACTACAGCCACGAGGCCGGCGGTACCGCCTACCTGTCCTGCGCCGCCATCTACTCCGACGACGGCGGGACCACCTGGACCCTGGGCGCCTCACCCAATGACGGACGCGAGGTGCTGGGCGCCGTCGTCCACTCCCGGGACCTGGCCGACGAGCGGGCCAGCCTGTACGAGTCCGTCCTCGTCGAAGGGGCCGACGGCGCCGTACACGTGTGGGCCCGTAACCAGCACCCCTCGGGCAGAGTCGCCCACGCCGTCTCCCACGACGGGGGCGTCACCTGGGGGGAGGTCGACTACGACGAGCAGCTCCCCGAGATCTTCTCCCAGCCCAACGCCATCGCCATCACCGCCCTGGAGGGCGCAGCGGCCGTGGGGGACGGCGATGGCGTCAAGGGTGCGGTCGGCCGGGGGATCGTCTTCGCCAACGCCTCCCGGATGCTGCCCTTCCGCGGCTGCGGCGTCCTGCGCCTGAGCGACGACGACGGCGCCACCTGGCCCCACAACCGGGTCATCAACCCGCGCCACTACGTCTACCAGTGCATGGCCCAGCTGCCCAGCGGCGACATCGCCCTGCTGTGGGAGCGCGAGTGGCAGGGGCTGTTCCTGACCACCGTGCCGCTGGCCTGGCTGACGAGCTCGCACTCGACCATCAGCTGAGCCCGACCGGCCCCGCCGACCCGGGTGCCCACGGTGGACGGGGCGGGGGAGAGGTGGGGGAGAATCGCCCCATGACGAGTCCCTCGCCCTCAGCCTCTACACCCCGCCGCGCCCCGCACGAGCTGCTGGGACTGACCAGCCCCGCCTACGGCGGCGACTACAACCCCGAGCAGTGGGATGAGGCCACCTTCGCCGAGGACCTCGAGCTCATGGCCGAGGCCGGCGTCAACCTGGTCTCCCTCGGCATCTTCTCCTGGGCGAGCCTCGAGCCGCGCGAGGGCGTCTACGAGCTCGACTGGCTGGTGGAGATCGTCGACCGTCTCCACGAGGCGGGCATCGCCGTCGACCTGGCCACCGCCACCGCCTCCCCGCCCGCCTGGATGGCCGCCGACCACCCCGAGTCCCTGCCGATGAACGCCGACGGCGTGCGCCTGGGCCTGGGCTCGCGCCAGCAGTACTGCCCCAGCTCCGCCGTCTACCGGGAACGCTCCGCCGCCCTGGCCGCGGCGCTGGCCGAGCGCCTGGGCGACCACCCGGGCGTCGTCATGTGGCACATCGGCAACGAGTACGGCTGCCACATCGCCGAGTGCTTCTGCCCCGCCTGCACCCGGGCCTTCCGGGCCTGGCTGGGTAAGCGCTACGGCGACGCCGAGCGCCTCAACGCCGCCTGGGGCACTGACTTCTGGTCCCAGCGCTATACGAGCCTGGAGCAGGTCGCCCCGCCCGGTGCCATGCCCACCTTCCCCAACCCCGCCCAGATGCTGGACTGGAGGCGCTTCAGCGACCACCAGCTGCGCAGCCTCATGGAGGCCGAGGCCCGCATCCTGCGGGAGCGCTCGACGCGGCCGGTGACCACCAACTTCATGGGCGACTTCCCGGCCACCGACTACTGGCGCTGGGCCGAGGCTCTCGACATCATCTCCGACGACTCCTACCCCGACCCCGCCGACCCGGCCGCCGCCCACGAGGTCGCCTGGGCCGGTGACCTCATGCGGGGCCTGGCCGACGGGCGCCCCTGGATCCTCATGGAGCAGGCGCCCAGCGCCGTCCAGTGGCGCAGGCGCAACTCGCCCAAGCGCCCCGGCCAGCTCCTCCTGTGGTCCCTGGCCCGTGTGGCCCATGGCGCCGACGGCGTCCTGCAGTTCCAGTGGCGCCAGTCCCGCCGGGGCGCCGAGACCTTCCACTCCGGCATGGTCCCCCACGCCGGGCGCGACAGCCGAACCTGGGAGGAGACCGTGGCCACCGGGCAGGCGCTCACACGCCTCGGGCCGGTCCTGGGGGAACCGGTGCGAGCCGAGGCGGCCCTCGTCCTGGATTGGGAGAGCCAGTGGGCCCTGAGCACCGCCATCGGCCCGGTCGAGGTCGGTGAGCGCTTCGAGACGGCCCGCGCCTGGCACCGCAGCCTGTGGGAGGCCGGGATCGCCACCGACATCGTCCCGGTGAGCCGGAGCCTGGAGGGCTACCGCCTCATCATCGTTCCCGCCGTGTTCATCGACCGCCCCGAGCTCGCCGAGCACCTGGAGCGGGCGGTCGCCGCCGGCGCCCAGGTCGTCGTGGCCGGTCCCACCGGGGTCGTCGACGCCAATGCGGGAGCCGTCCTGGGCGGCTACCTGGGATCCCTGCGGCCGATGCTGGGGGTGCGGGTCGCCGATCATGCCGCCCTGACCGGTCAGTTCCAGCAGCCTGATCCCCGAGGCGCGCTCGTCAACCGCCTCAGCCGCGCCGTCGGGACCCCCTCCGCCGAGACCTGGACGGGGCTGGAGGCCGTCAGCGAGCCTCTGCGCCGGGTCCTGGACCGGATGGGAACGCCCGCCCCCGATCTGCGTGCCGGCGGTTGGGCCGAGGAGCTCCGTATCGACGAGGTGCCCGAGGCGGCGGACGAGAACACCCGGGCGGGGCAGGGCCGGCAGCCGGTGGAGGTCGTCGCGGTCTTCGACGGCCGCGGCGGGGGAGCGGACCTGGCCGGCCTGCCCGCCATCACCCGGCGGTCTATGAGCGGGGCAGGAGCGGGCTGGTACGTGGCCGCCGACCTCGACGCCCTCAGCCGGGCCGCCCTGCTGACGCTGGTGTGCGCGCACGCCCGGCTGCGACCCGTGGTCGCCGACCTGCCCGACGGCGTCGAGGCCCAGTGGCGCGGGGACGTCCTCTTCCTGCTCAACCACTCCGACCGGGCCGCCGAGGTGGCCGGAGTCGTGGGCACCGACCTGCTGAGCGGCCAGTCCTGCACCGGCCACGTGATTGTGCTCCCGCGCTCGGCGCTCGTGGTGCACGAGAACACTCGGTGAGTCCTCCTTCGGGGCCGAGGCACCTCGTGCCGGTAGCCTCGGTGGCGTAGCCTCGTGGTCGTAGAGACCCCATCGTTACCCCTCTGGCAAGGAGCCTCATCGTGTCCCGTCCTCTCTCCCGTGGGCCGCAGTTCGACGACGACGCAGACGCGGATGCGGCTGTCGAGCGCACCGAGCACATCGACCGCGGTCGGCCCACCGAGCGGATCGACCTTGCCCAGATGGAGGCGCAGTCGGGGGCCACGGAGGCCATCGCCATGCCGCCGGGGGACGAGGGATGGGGGTACCTGCCGCCGTCGACGTCGACCCCGCAGCTGGCCGCCTCCCCGGACCAGCGCAGCCAGTACACCCAGGTCCTCCAACCCATGCCCACGGCGCCGCAGACGATGGCCATGGAGACGCCGCCGGTCTACCCGGCTGAGCCGGTCCAGCAGGTCTACGCCACCCCCGAGCCCGCACGGCCCATGGTCTCCCGGGTGCCAGTGCGTGAGACCTGGGACGAGCCCGAGCCCCCGGTGGAGCTTCCACGCCCGCCTGAGCGCCGTCGTACCGCCGCCCTGCCGGTGGGGACGATCATGGTGCTCGTGGCCTGCGGGGCCCTGGGCTGGGGGACCTACACGCTGCTGAGCACGCTGCACGTCTTCGAGATCCTCTCGACTCAGAGCTGGACGCCCAACTGGGCCGCGATCGGCGCCGTCGGCGGTGGCGCGGTGCTGGCCTTCTTCGCCTTCCTCGTGTCCTGCTCGGCGCTGGCCAGAGCCAAGCCGAAGGGGCCCGCCGCCCTGCTGGTCCTGGCGGCACTGTTCCTGCCCCTGGTGGCCACAGGAGCGGGCGTCTACTACGGGGCGGGCGTGCTCAAGACGCATACGCTGGCCGAGGCGGAGAACTTCTCCGGTCAGCTCAAGATCGGCAATGTCGATCAGGCCCTCAAAACGCTGGAGTCAGGAGTCTCCTTCCCCGGACGGGACGACCTCATCAGCATCCTCAACACGGTCAAGGAGAAGGCCGCTGAGCAGGGTGTCACCTCGCCGGACACGGACTCGCAGGGGACCGACCAGTCCGGGGACCAGCAGGACGGCTCCCAGGACGGAAGCGGTCAGGAAGGCGGCGACGGCCAGCAGGGCGAGGGCGACTCGGCGGGCGGCGAGGGCTAGAGCCTCAGCGGCGGTAGGACGTTGGGCGCAGCGAAGGCGGCTCTGCCCGTGCTCATCCGCGGACCGCGCGGATCGCATGTCAAGACTGGGTGACGAAACTGGTGCACGGCCGGTTTCCATGGGGTAGAACTGCCGTGTTTGATTCCCTATCGAAGGCAGCCCTGTGTCTACCAGCAGTTTTCCTCCTGATCCTTCGCATGGCACTGGTGAGGCTCCTGTCTCCGCGCCCCCGATGACGTCCGGGCCGGAGACCGGCAGCTTTCCCGCTGTACCTGTGCCTCCTCCGCCGAGCGCCCCCGCGCCCCAGGTGCCCAACGCCGCCGAGGCTCCTCCGCCGCCTCCGGTGCCCGCCCCTGGAGGAGAAGCTGTGGCCGCACCGCACACGATGGGCGTCCCGGTCGCCGCCGGCTCCGCCCCTGGAGCGCCGGCGCCGCAGGCCCAGGGCGGGTTCGTGCAGCCCGGGCAGGTGGCTCAGCCCTCGCCCCTGGCGCAGACCTTCACCGCCTGGTTCCGCGGCCCGGGCCTGACCTCCACGGCCCTGAGCCTGGCGATCGTGCTCGGATCCGCAGCCATCAGCGCGATCCTCACGATGGTGGCCATGTCGACCATGGACTCGACGAAGATGTTCCCGACGACCTTCTCCACGCTGCCGCTGCTCATGGGCTGGAGCCTGGGCGGGCAGTTCGTCATGTCAGGGTCGAACTCATACGAGACCGTCACCCTGACCTTCACGCTGCTGCCCATGGGGGCACTGACCGCCGCCGGCATCGGGGTCTTCTGGCTGGCGCGCCGCCGAGCCGCGGTTGACGGGTCGGCAGCCCCGCTGGTCCCGACCCTGGCGCGGGCCGGAGCCGAGGCTCTGGCTGTGGCCCTGGTGGCCTGCTTGGTGACGGCACCGTTCTCCATGACCGCCACGATGATGGGGCTGAAGGTCATGACGGTCTCCTCCTCCGCGCTGATGACGATCCTGTTGGTGACTGTGGTGGTCTTCGTGGCGCTGGTGGTGGCTCGCAGCGGCGGGTCACTGCTCGAGCGCCTGCCGAGCCCGGTGGTTCAGCTCGGCCGCGAGCTGGGTGCCCTGAGCACCGCACTGGGCGTGGTCCTGGGGGTCTTCGTCATCCTCGCCTACATCGCTGCGGTACTGACCCAGGGGTCGGGTTTCGCCTCGATTCTTCTGCTGCCGGTGCTCCTGCCGAACCTGGTGCTGCTCGCCCTGGGCATGGGATCCCTGGGAGGTATCACCCTGGACAAGAGTGAGGCCGCAGCGGCCCTGGCCTACTTCCTGCCGTCCCTGGGCGGCAAGGACGGCGGCGACGCCTACGCCTGGACCTGGTTCGGCAGCTGGTCGATCCTGCTGTTCGCGGCCATGATCGTGGCCATCGCGGCGGCGGCGCTGCGCGTGGGCGTCAGGCGTGCCCGCACGGGACGGACCGAGTGGCAGCGCGTCTGGCAGCTTCCGCTCGTCTCGCTGGTCCTGGGGGCGATCGTCTTCTACGGGCTGCTCCCGTTGCGCTTCTCGGGCGCTGACACCCCGATGCGCTCCTCGGGCGGTGGATCCGGCCACTACATGTCTCTGAGCCTGCAGCCCAACGCCCTGACCTTCTTCCTGCTCGGGGTTGTCGTGGCGATCATCTCCGTGCTGGCCGAGCTGCTGCCCCTGTGGGCCTACTCCTCCTTCCCAGCAGTGCTGCAGCTGGCCGGCGGGAAGAAGGCCAGTGCGGCCTGGCGCGCGGGAACCTCCGGTGTCGGGGCGACGACGTCGGCCCAGCAGTGGGCGTACAGCACCGACCCGGCCACCGGGGCCAGCATCGCCACGGACCCGGCCACCGGTGCCGTCTTCTCCATGGACCCGGCCACCGGCCAGTGGGTGGAGACCACGCCGGCCTCACAGGCCCCGGCTCCCGGCTTCGGCGGTGCGGCCGCAGGCGCGCCTGCTTCGGGCGACCTGCCCGAGCCCGCCCCGATGAGTGCGGCCTCGCGCAAGAAGGTCATTCTGGGACTGTCCGCTTTCGGAGTCGTGGTGGCACTGGTGGTGGCCGGCGTCGTCGCGCTCAACGTCGTCAACGGCATGCGTGGCCCTGAGAAGGCGGTCGAGAGCTACCTGACGCTCCTGTCGGAGGGGAAGGCCGCTGAGGCCACCAAGATGGTGGACCCCGGTGTCCCCAATGATCAGCGCAAGCTGTTGACAGACGACGCCCTCAAGTCCGCCAAGGCGAGGATCAAGGTCACCAAGATCGAGGAGCCCACCATCACTGGTGACACCGCCACGATCAAGGCTCACCTGTCCCTGGATGGGAAGGCTTTCAAGTACGACTTCACCGCCTCGAAGACGTCGGGCTCTTTCGGGCTGGACAGCTGGAAGGTGGATAAGCCCCTCGTGGTCTCCGCGGACTTCAGCTCCTCCGCGCTTCCGGGGCTGAAGGTCGCAGGGGTTGCCATCGACATGGCCAAGGATAAAGACGGGTTGAGTGGGTATCGCTCGACCCAGGTCGCCTACCCCGGTGTCTACCCGGTGGCGGCGCCGGACTCTGTCAGCAAGTACCTCACTGCCAAGGAGACGTCCTTCACGTTGATTCCTACGGGTGAGGGTGCGAGCGCGGAGGCGGAGTCGGTGGGCACCCAGACGGTGAATGCCACTCCCACTGACGAGCTCAAGACCAAGGCGCTGGCGAAGGTCAAGGAGCAGACGAAGACCTGCGCGACCGTCCCGACGAACTCGGACAAGCCCTGCCCCTTCCAGCTCACCACGGACATGACCTCGTTGTCGGTGGAGAAGGACGCCACGAAGGTGGAGTTCTCCAAGGACATCAGCAATGACCTGTCCTTCACCTCCGACGAGATCAGCATCTCCGGGTCTCCTAAGCCGACGGCCTTCGACAAGAACCCCAGCCCCCGCAAGGCGAAGTTCACCTTCTCCGGGAAGGTGGAGCTGCCGGAGGGTGATGGCGAGCCCACCATCACGATCGAGTCCAGCAGCAGCGTCTTCTAGGACCACTGGCCGGTGCCGGCCGCTGGGTCGGCACCGGCCAGCAGGATGCGTTCGCGGCGCGTCGTCTCAGGCGGTCACCTTCAGGGTGGAGCCGCCCGAGGCGACGCGCCGCACTGCGATGCGCTCGGCGATCTGGTCTCGCAGCTCGGCCACGTGGGAGACGATGCCGACGGTGCGCCCACCGGCGCGCAGGTGGTCGATCTGGGCCATGACCGCCTGGAGGGTGTCGGCGTCCAGGGTGCCGAAGCCCTCGTCGATGAAGAGGGTCTCCAGGCTCACGCCCCCGGACTCGGCCGAGACGACGTCGGCCAGGGCGAGGGCCAGTGACAGGGAGACGTAGAAGGTCTCCCCGCCTGAGAGGGTCCGGGGGTCGCGGGGGCGCTCGTCTCCGAGGTGGTCGACGACGGCCAGCCCGAGCCCTTTGCGGCGCCGGCGCTGGCTGGTCTCCTCGGCGACCCGGATGAGCTCGTAGCGTCCGGAGGACATCTGGGACAGGCGCTCGTTGGCGAAGACGAGGACCTCCTCGAAGCGGGCCTGCAGCACCCAGGTGGCCAGGGGCGTGCCGGCCTCGTTCTCCCCGCGGGCGAGGTTCGCCACCCGGATGAGGTCGGCGCTGGAGCCGGCCGCCTTCTCATAGGCGGTGACCGCCTGCTCGACGCCGTCGATGGCCCGGCGCAGGTGCTCGTGGGACTCGGCGGTGCGCGCCTGAGCGGAGGCGGCCTGCCGGGCGGCGGCGTCCGCCTGGGCGAGCTCGGCGGTGGCGTTCTCGAGGCGGTCCTCCTCCTGGCCGCTCAGGGCGGCGATCTGCGGGTCCTCCAGGCCCAGGCGGACCCGCTCCCGGGCGGTGGCGGCGGCGCGCACGCTGGCCGTCAGGGCCTCGATGGCACCGCGCTCCATGAGGGCCGCCGTCGCCTGGGCCGCACCGGTGAAGCCCTCCTCTCTCAGTGCCGCGGCCAGGTCCGCCAGGGCGCTGCGGGCCTGGGCCAGGGCGGTGCGGGCTGTGTCGATGTCCTGTGAGGCGTCCTCGGCCTCCTTGGCCCGCACGAGGAGCGCGGCGGCTCGGGCGGTGACGCTCGGCCAGGTCCCGCGCGCCTCCAGGCAGCGCCGCTGGTCCTGGGCGAGGGCCTCGCGCTCGGTCTCCAGGCGGCTGCGGGCGGACTCCTGGGCGGTGCGGGCGGCATCGAGTGCGGCGCGCTCCTGCTCGGTGCCGGCATCGAAGGCCTCGAGGCGCTCGACCAGCTCCTTGACGCTGTCGGCTGCGGCCCGCGCTGTGGCCAGGGCGGTGGCGGCCGCCTCCAGCGCGGTCTTGGCGGCGGGAGTGTCCATGCCGTCACTGGCACGTTCGGCCTCCTGAAGCCGGGTGGCAAAGGTGTCACGCTCCCGGAGGGCACCGGTGAGTGCCTCGTCGGCCTGCCGCTGGTGCTCCTCGGCGGCCTCGACCTGCTGACGGGTGGCGCCGTCGATGCCGGCGGTGGCGGGGGAGGGGTGCGTGGTCGAGCCACACACGGGGCAGGGCTCGCCCTCGGTGAGCTCACCGGCCAGCGCCCCGGCGGTCCCGGAGATCCAGGCCAGGCGGGTGGCGCGAACCCGTTCGGCCGCCTCCCGCGCAAGCGTGACCGCCTGAGCGCAGGCGGCGTCCCGCTGGGCGAGCTGAGCACTGAGCTGCTCGACGGCGAGGGCAGCCTGGTGGCGCTCCTCGGCCCGGGCCCGGCGGTCTTGAAGGCCGTCGAGGCGCTCGTGGGCCGCGCGCGCCGCCTCCAGCGTCTCCACCAGGGCGGTGCGCTGCGCGGGGCGCTCGGCGAGCTGCTCCGCGCGCTGCTCCAACTGGGTGGCGGCCCGCTGCAGCTCCGCCTCCCGCTGCTGCAAGGCGCTTTCGCGCTCGGGGAGATCGGCCTCGAGGCCCACGAGGGCCTCGAGCTGCCCGTGATCGCGACGGCAGTGGTGCGCCAGGTCGTCGAGGTCGTGGGGGCTCAGGGCCTCGGCTTGGGTCTTCTCGGACGCTTCGGCTGCCACGGGGGGCTCTGTCGCGTCGGAGTTCTGCGGGGCTGTGTCCGCTTCGGTATCGCCGGCTCTCGCCTCGCTGGGGTCGGCCTCGAGGGCGGCGAGCTGGCGCTGCGCCTCACGGACCAGGGGCTCGACGAGGGCGGCCGGCGTCACTGCGGCGCCATGACTGTCAGCGTCGCTGCCGGTGGCCTCCTCCGTGCTGCCGGCACTGGTGACTCCGGCCTGCTCGGCCAGGTGGGCCAGGCCGCTCTGGTCGGCGCGGGTGGCCAGCGCGGCGACGGCCTGTTGGGCGCGGCGACGGGCGGCCTGCTCGGCGACCAGGTAGGGCCGCACCCGGGAGGCGCGTTCGGCATCCTGGAGTCGCTGGGCGTCGTCGGCCTCCTGCTCGGCGGTCTCGGCCAGCCGCTCATTCTCCTCGACCAGTGCCCGGCGCCGCTCCAGGAGGTCGTGGAGGCTCTGGGCCTCCTCACGAGCCGACTGGGCCCGGGTGAGGGCCGTCCCCGCGGCCTCAGCCCGAGCATCGGCCAACGCGCCCCGGTTGCTGGAGACCTCCAGCACCTCGGCGCCGACGCGGCGAAGAGCCACCAGATCCGGGGTGGCGCCCGCCATCGCCGCTTCCAAGGCCTGGGCCGGCGTCAGAACAGGGGCGGCGTCGGCCTCCTCCGGCCCCTCACGGTCGGCGTCGTGAGCGGGCAGCGGCAGCGCCTCCTGGGTCCCTTCGGATGGGACCTCCTGAGACGAGTTATCCGGTGACGAGTCCTCTGGGAGAACCGCCTGATCGGCGCCGTCGGCCTCATCACCTGCATCTGCGGTCTTAGTGGGGGAGGGGGCCTCGGTGAGGAGGGGGTGCCGTCCCAGGGAGGCGACCTGCCCGCGCAGGTCGGCCGCCGCCTGCTCGACCCGCCGGGCCCCGTCCCGGGAGGCCTGGATGAGGGCGTCCTGGATGGCGTCGTAGATGCCGGTGCCGAAGACGTCCTTGAGGAGGTGCTGGCGCTCGGAGGAGTCGGCGCGCAGGAACCGGGCGAACTTGCCCTGCGGCAGGACGACCGTCTGCGTGAACTGCTCCCGGCTTAAGCCCACGGCGCGCGCGATCTCCGCGTCGGCGTCGCCCACGCGGGTGACGGGCTCGTCGAGCGGCTCACCGCCGACCTCGGCCAGGCGCCAGAGCTTGACGGTGCCGTTCTGGGTGGTGGTGCCCTGGCCACGCCGCTTGGCCCGCTCGTAGGTGGGGGTGCGGCGCACCCGGTAGACGCCGGCGCCGCTGGAGAAGACGAGCTCGATGACGCTCTCGGTGTGCGGGCCCACGAGGGTGGAGCGGATGCGCTCCTTGGAGGAGTCGGCCGAGTCGGCCACGTCCCCGTAGAGGGCGAAGACGATCGCGTCGATGATGGTGGTCTTGCCCGAGCCGGTGGGGCCGGTGAGCAGGAAGCGGCCGGAGGCGCCCACGGCGTCGAAGTCGATGTGCTCCCGCCCCGCGTAGGGGCCGATGCCGGTCATGGTCAGGGAGTGGATCCTCATCGCTCGCTCCTCGCGCTCGCCAGGGCGGACTCGTACGCACTGCGCAGGACGCTGCGCTCCGAGGGCTCGGGGGCGCGCCCGCAGACGTCGTCGAAGAAGTCCTCCGTGATGCGCAGCGGGTCGGCCGCGGCGGTGACGGTGATGCGCTCGCGGGCGGTGCGCGTGGGGGCCTCGTGCTGGAAGGCCAGGAGGCTGGGGAAACGCTCCTTGAGGGTGGCCAGGGCGCCGGGTGGCCGCTCGCCCTGGAGGATGACACGCACCCAGGCGCCGGTGGCGTCGTCGAAGGCGGGGGAGAGGAGCTCGGGCATAGTGCCGGTCAGGGTGCGCACCTGGTGCAGGACCGGGGTGGGGATGCGCTCCAGCCCGGTGATGCCGTCGGCACCCAGGTCCAGCAGGACGGAGGACTTGGTGGCGCTGTTGCGGGCGCCTTCGGCCTCGTCGAAGGAGAAGGGCAGGGGCGAGCCGGAGTAGACCAGGCGCGGGCCGGTGGGCCGGGTGAGCTCCTGGGGCCGGTGGAGGTGGCCGAGGGCCACGTAGTCGAGGCCGCCGCTGCGCTCGGCCAGTGGTGAGCCGCCCAGGGTGGTGAAGACGCCGGAGGGCACGGAGTCGACGCCGCCGACGCGGATGTCCCGCTCGGACTCGCAGGCCTCGCCGCCGACGACGAAGGCGTGGGCCATGAGCAGGCTCGGCAGGCGCCGGCTGCGGCCGGCGCGCAGGCGGTCCAGGTCCGCGGCCACGAGGCGCAGGGCGGCGGAGACGACGGCCTCGTGGGAGCGGGGCAGGCGCGGGCGCGCCGGTGTGCCGGACTGCGGGGCGGTGCCCTCACCCTCGGCCTGGTCTTCCCCTGCCGTGTGCTTCGCGGGGGTCTCTTCGCCGAGGCGCTCGGCGAGGAGGGGCGGGAGGATCTCGCGGGCGGCGTCGGGGTCGAGGTAGGGCAGGGCGTGGACGATGGCGGCGTCGTTGCCGTCGGCGTCGGGAAGGATGATGCCGCGGTCGAGGCCGGCGGTGCGGGCCCGGATGATGAGGCCCTCGCGCATGAGGTCGGCGGCGAAGCCGAGGCGGCGGGCGGAGTCGTGGTTGCCGGGGGTGAGGACCACCCGGGTGCGCTCGGTCAGGCGGCGCAGCGTCTCATCGAGGAGGGCGACGGCGTCATTGGGTGGGATGGCGCGGTCGTAGACGTCCCCGGCGACGAGGACGGCGTCGACTGGCTCGGCGGTGACGAGCTCGACGAGGTGGTCGGCGAAGGCGGCGTGCGCGTCATCGAGCACGCGCCCGTGGAAGGTGCGCCCCAGGTGCCAGTCGGAGGTGTGGAGGATCCGCATGCCGACACTGTCTCACAGCCCACCGACATCAATGACGGCGCCCTGTGGCGGTCAGTCGCCGGTTTCCTGGTCCGAGGTATCGGTGCCGCCCTGCTCGTCCTCTGAGTCCGATGGCGTCTCGAAGAGTCTCTCCGCCTCTTCAGTTCGACCTGCGGCACGATAAGCATCGGCGAGGTTGCTACGTGTGGTGACGGTGTGGGGGTGGTGGGGTCCCAGGATGCAGGTGAGGTCGATGAGGGTCTGTTCGTACAGGGGGATGGCC
>ERZ772958.383-NODE-383-length-19515-cov-55.747585_pt1 | contig 19515 bp, 20 predicted proteins | sample MGYA00580681_ERZ772958 | MGnify/ENA primary metagenome ERZ772958 (study PRJEB29015, sample SAMEA2738089) | human oral metagenome | biome: human oral; feature: human-associated habitat; material: saliva | place: China | collected 2275 ...
GACAATGCCTCGCTCTTTATCAGCATCGGCACAACCATGGAAGCCGTCGCCGCCGAGTTGGTCAGACAGCGTAAAAACCTGCGGATTATCACCAACAACATCTACGCCGCCTCCATCACTGCGGCGCGTACCGATTACACAGTCATCATCGCTTCCGGCGTGGTCCGCCCCTTGGATGGCGGTATTACCGGCGTGGCGACCGTCGATTTCATCAACCAATTCAAAGTCGACTATGCCATCATGAGTACCCACGGCATAGAAAACGACGGCTCGCTTTTGGATGACGATTACAAGGAAGTCAGCGTCATGCAGGCGATGGTGAACAATGCCCGCGTGCGCTATCTCGGCGTCGACCACAGCAAGTTCAACAGCAATGCCTTGGTCAGACTGGGCGATATCGGCGCATTCGATAAGCTGTTTACCGACCGCACACCATCCGCCGCCATGCAGAAAACCCTAAACGAGCGCGGCGTGGCGTGGCAGGTTGCCGACCCTGTATCAAAGTAGCCAAGTCGGGTACAATTAAGCCATCATTCCATTCCTTTCAGACGGCCTGATTGAATGCCCGGGCCGTCTGAAAACAGAAAATCATCTTTCCATCAAAGAAATATTATGTTGAATAAAGACCAATTCGCGGACAACCATTTCATCCGCACCATCATCGAAGAAGACCTCAAAAGCGGCAAACATACAGCCATCCAAACCCGTTTCCCGCCCGAGCCGAACGGCTACCTGCATATCGGCCACGCCAAATCCATCTGCCTGAACTTCGGTTTGGCGTATATTTACGACGGTTTGTGCAACCTGCGTTTCGACGACACCAACCCTGAAAAAGAAAACGACGAATACGTCAATGCCATCAAAGAAGACGTCGAGTGGCTCGGTTTTCATTGGGCGGGCGAGCCGCGTTTCGCTTCTAATTATTTCGACCAGCTTTACGACTACGCCGTCGGTTTAATCAAAGACGGCAAAGCCTATGTGGATGATTTGACACCTGAAGAAATGCGCGAATACCGCGGCACGCTGACCGAAGCGGGCAAAAACAGCCCTTACCGCGACCGCAGTATTGAAGAAAACCTCGACCTGTTCACGCGCATGAAAAACGGCGAATTCCCCGACGGCAGCAAAACCCTGCGCCTGAAAATCGACATGGCATCAGGCAACATCAATATGCGCGACCCCGTTATCTACCGCATCCGCCGCGCCCATCACCACAACACCGGCGACAAATGGTGCATCTACCCGATGTACGACTACACGCATTGCATTTCCGATGCCATCGAAGGCATCACGCATTCCTTGTGTACGCTCGAATTTGAAGCACACCGCCCGCTGTACGACTGGGTGTTGGACAACATCCCAGCGCCGCACGCCACACGTCCGCGCCAATACGAGTTTTCCCGTTTGGAGCTTTTGTATTCCATCACGTCCAAACGCAAGCTGAACCAACTGGTTTCAGAAGGCCACGTTTCCGGCTGGGACGATCCGCGTATGCCGACGATTTCCGGTATGCGCCGCCGCGGCTACACGCCCGAAGGTCTGCGCCTGTTTGCCAAACGCGCCGGTATTTCCAAATCTGAAAACGTAGTCGATATGAGCGTGTTGGAAGGCGCGATTCGCGAAGAGCTGGAAAACTCTGCGCCACGCCTGATGGCGGTTTTGAATCCGCTCAAAGTCACCCTGACCAACTTTGAAGCCGGCAAAACCCAAAGCCGCCGTGCCGCGTTCCATCCGAACCACGAAGAAATGGGCGATCGCGAAGTGCCTATTTCCCAGACCATCTACATCGAAGCCGACGACTTTGCCGAAAATCCGCCCAAAGGCTTCAAACGCCTGATTCCCGGCGGCGAAGTGCGCTTGCGCCACGGCTATGTCATCAAGTGCGATGAAGTCGTAAAAGACGCGGCAGGCAATGTGGTTGAACTCAAATGCAGCATCGACCACGATACCTTGGGTAAAAATCCCGAAGGCCGCAAAGTTAAAGGCGTGATTCACTGGGTATCTGCCGAACACGCAGCAGAAATCAAAGTCCGCCTGTACGACCGCCTCTTTACCGTCGAGCGTCCCGATGCCGTGCGCGGCGAAGACGGCAACTATCTGCCGTTTACCGATTTCCTCAACCCCGAATCCATTAAGGAAATCACCGCCTACGCCGAACCTGTCGCAAAAGATTTGCCGGCAGAAAGCCGTTGGCAGTTTGAGCGTCTGGGCTATTTCGTGACCGACCGCAAAGACCACAGCCCCGAGCATCCCGTGTTCAACCGTACGGTCACGCTGAAAGATTCTTGGCAGCCCAAGTAATCTTTTTGCAGTCGTTATATTGAAGGCCGTCTGAAAACTTGAAATTCGGTTTTCAGACGGCCTTTGTTGATAAAAGGGATGAGATGGAACGTTATTCTGTACATTTGAAACTGCTGGGAATGGCGGTGTTGTGGGGTGCGTCCTGGCCGATGGGGCGGATGCTGGGGCAGTCGCTGCCGCCGTTGACGGGCGGGGCAGTTCGGTTTGTACTGGCTTCGGTTTTGTTGTTGGGCTGGTTGTTTACGCGCAGCAGGTTTGCGACTTTGGTGGCTTTGTCGGCGCGGCAATGGCTGGGCTTGACTGCGGCCGCTTCCGTCGGCGTGTGCGGCTATGCGGTGTTTTTTATGCTGGGTTTGCAGACTATGCCGGCAGGCAAGGCGGCGGTGGTTGTGGCGGTGAACCCCGTGTTGACGCTGCTGTTGGCAACTTGGTTTTTCGGCGAGCGTTTAAACGCGAAGATTTTGGCGGGTATGCTGCTGGCGGTCGGCGGTGCCATTATGGTGGTAACGCAAGGGCAGCCGTTGACGGTATTGTCGGGCGGCATCAAGGCGGGGGAGTGGCTGATTTTCGGCTGCGTGGTCTGTTGGGCGGCTTATACCTTAATCGGTCGCGCGGTTTTGCGCGGGATAGATGCGCTGACGGTAACGACGGCAACGTCGTTTATTGGTGCGTTGATGTTGTCGGTGGTGGCGTTGTGGACGGACGGAATGCCGTTTGAGGCGATAGCGGCAATGGATGGGCGCGGCTGGACGGCCTTGGCGTGGCTGGTTATCGGTGCGACGGTATTAGCCTATGCGTGGTATTTCGAAGGCGTGAAGACTTTGGGTGCAGGCAGCGCGGCGGCGTATATTACGCTCGTGCCGATTTTCGGTGTACTGTCGTCGGCGTGGTTTTTGGGCGAACCGCTGCATATTTCGCTGGTTGCAGGTTGTGCGGCGGCGGTCGGCGGCATGACGTTGATGCGGTACGGGCAAAAGGCCGTCTGAAGTTGGGCAAATACTCGGATTTTTGATGATAAGATTGCGGTTGCCACGTTACTTCCAGCCGTAATCTTATTGCAGGATAAGACCAAGGTCTCGGCCTGAGTGTTCGATTTAAAAATTTGACACCCCGCCTCCAACTGCCTAAAATTCAACTTTCTCAAAAATCTACCGTATCCTGCGGCACGATTTCATACTTTCAGACGGCCTTTGTGCCATCTCTCTGATACCATTCAAAATATATCAATACTATGCACGTTTCAGAACTCCAAACCCTCCACATTTCCAAACTCTTGGAAATGGCAGAAGAACATGGCATTGAAAACGCCAACCGTTTCCGCAAACAAGACCTCGTTTTTGCCATCGTCCGCCAGATGATGAAGCAGAATGTCAGCTTTACCTGTTCCGGTACACTCGAAATCCTGCCTGACGGCTTCGGTTTCCTGCGCAGCGCAGATACTTCTTACCTTGCCGGTCCTGACGATATTTATGTTTCGCCCACGCAAATCCGCCGCTTCAATCTGCACACCGGCGACACCATCGAAGGCAGCGTGCGCGTACCTAAAGACAACGAGCGGTATTTCGCGCTTGTCCGCCTCGATACCATCAACGGTGATCCGCCCGAAGTCTGCAAACACAAAATCCTCTTCGAAAACCTCACACCTTTATTCCCAACCGAACAATTCAAACTCGAGCGCGACATCAAAGCCGAAGAGAATCTGACCGGCCGCGCCATCGACTTGGTTTCCCCAATCGGTAAAGGCCAACGTGCATTGTTGGTGGCGCCGCCTAAAACCGGTAAAACCGTGATGTTGCAAAACATTGCTCACGCCATTACCGCCAATTATCCCGATGTCGAGCTGATTGTCCTGTTGATTGACGAGCGTCCGGAAGAAGTGACCGAAATGAGCCGTTCTGTACGCGGCGAAGTGGTTTCCTCTACGTTTGACGAACCTGCGCAACGCCATGTACAAGTGGCCGAGATGGTGATTGAAAAAGCCAAACGCATGGTCGAACACAAAAAAGACGTGGTGATTCTGCTGGATTCGATTACCCGTTTGGCACGCGCCTACAATACCGTCGTGCCGACTTCGGGCAAAATTCTGACCGGTGGTGTCGATGCCAACGCTTTGCACCGTCCGAAACGCTTTTTCGGCGCAGCGCGTAATGTGGAAGAGGGCGGTTCGCTTACCATTATTGCGACAGCGCTTGTTGAAACCGGCAGCCGCATGGACGACGTGATTTACGAAGAGTTCAAAGGTACGGGCAATATGGAATTGCACCTTGACCGCCGCATGGCAGAAAAACGCCTGTTCCCGGCCATCAGCATCAATAAATCCGGTACGCGCCGCGAAGAATTGCTGGTGCCGAACGATCAGTTGCAACGTATGTGGCTCTTGCGCAAATTCCTGCATCCTATGGATGAAATCGAAGCAACCGAGTTTTTGGTGGGTAAACTCAAAGACTCTAAAAACAATGACGATTTCTTTGAATTGATGCGCGGTAAATAAGCATAAGGCCGTCTGAATATGTTTCAGACGGCCTTTGCTTTGCTTGAGGAACCTTTATGACCATCCGAATGAATTGGCAAAACTTATTATCCACTCAACGTTTCCGTACTAAAAACGGCGAAATCGTGCCGACCGTTACCCCTTCGACTCAGGAAGGTGCCGATGCTTTGCGTACGGATTTTCACATCGACTACGACCGGGTTGTTTTCTCCGGAGCCTTCCGCCGCCTTGGCCGTAAAACGCAAGTGCATCCGCTGGCACAACATGACTTGACGCACAACCGTCTGACGCACAGCGTTGAAGTTGCCAGCGTGGGCAGGAGCTTGGGTAACCGCGTGGGCGTGATGTTGCACAACGGCGGTTTTCTGCCGCAGGGCAATACGCCCAGCGATATTGGTGCCGTGGTGCAGGTTGCCTGTTTGGCGCATGATTTGGGCAATCCGCCGTTTGGCCATACCGGCGAAGATGCTTTGCGCGATTGGTTCAGACGGCCTGAACATCAAATTTATCTGAACACATTAAACGAAGCGGAACGCAACGATATTCAAACCTATGAAGGCAATGCGCATAGTCTGCGTATCGTTGCCAGCCTTGAAATGTATCCGGAGGCGGGCGGAATGCGCCTGACTGCGGCAGCCATCGGCACATTGCTGAAGTATCCGTGGACAACGCAACATCCGAACGGCAGAAAGAAATTCAATATTTATCAAACAGAGTTGCCGTTTATCCGTCAAGTTGCCGACGAATTGGGGTTGGTTTCCGCAGGAGAAGACAGTTGGGCACGCCATCCTTTGTCTTATTTGATGGAGGCTGCCGACGATATTTGTTACGCCTTGCTGGACTTGGAAGATGCCGTCGAATTGGATTTGCTTACGGATACGGAAGTGGAGAGTATCTTGTCCGAGCTGACCTTTGCCGAAAGCGCATGGCACGCCAGCTCCAGCCGTCAGCGTTGCGCCATGTTGCGAGGCATTGCGATCGGCAAGGCGATTGATGATGTCGCGCAAACCTTTATGCTGCATCAGTCCGACTTGTTGGACGGAACATTCAAAGGCAAAGACTTGCTTGCTCTGTGTAGTCCGCAAGTGCAAAACACTTTGGCAAAAGCGAAAGAATTGGCTCAAACACGGATTTTCCGCCATCACACCAAGCTCTTGACCGAGATCGCCACGTTCCCATGTTTAGGCTCCATCTTGGATTTACTCGTCCCTGCCGCTTATGCCCTGATTGCTGAAAAACAGCTGGCAACACGTCAGTCTTTGGCGTTGGAATTATTGAAAAAGCACAATCCGATTCTTCCTGAAGACAGTCTGTATCAGGCCTATATGAAAATTTTGGATTTTGTCGGCGGTATGACCGATAACTCCGCCGCTAAAATGGCGCAGGATTTGTCAGGAGTAGGGATTTTACGTTAATTTTATATTTTTTAATTTCAATCAGTTAATTAAAAATATAAAAAATTTCTGTGAAAAGAGTAGACAGGTTTGAGTAAAGCCTATATTATTCGGTCTTCTTGATTCACAACGCACTAGCGAAGTGATGAGGATGCACCCGTAGCTCAGTTGGATAGAGTATCTGGCTACGAACCAGAGGGTCGGGCGTTCGAATCGCTCCGGGTGCGCCATAGAAAATCTCCGCGCCCATCGTCTAGCGGTTAGGACATCGCCCTTTCACGGCGGTAACCGGGGTTCGATTCCCCGTGGGCGTGCCAGTTTTCAAAAAAACGCAATCTGTTTCAGATTGCGTTTTTTTATTGCATTTCTTGTTTGTGTTTAAGGCCGTCTGAAACGCTCAGCAAATCGAGAGGCAGAAGCTTATAAAATAAATTGCCCAGACTTTTTGTCGTCTATATACGCTTTTCAATCTCATTTTACCATTGTTAAAACCCAATTTATTGATAACAGTATTCATCTTAAAAATTCCCAAACCTGAATTTACATGATTTCATATTTATAATTATTTGATTTTATATTATAAAAATATTTATTTGAACTTTTCTTAAAAAATGCCGTCTGAAATAAAGACAAGACAGAATATCTCTGTTAATGTGTAAATGTCGGCCGGCGTTTGCCGGTTTTTTATTGAAACCATTTGGGAGTCAATTATGAATATGAATGTTAAATTAATCGTTCCTGCCGTTTTGGCGGCTGTTGCCCTGACTGCATGTAGCAGCGGTTCTAAAGCTAAACCTGAAACTAAAGCTGCGCCTACTGCGCAACAACAAACTCAAGCTCAGGCTCAACAAGCTCAAGCTCCAGTACCTAATACTTTGAAAGTAGACTCTATCGACGGTACTAAAGAAGTTCACTACAAATGCGGTAAAGACGGCAAAGAGCCTCTGAGCGTAATGTACGGCTTCAAAGGCAACGAAGTTGTTGCCGCCCAAGTAAAATACAAAGGTCAATTAACTGAAAATCTGTTCCGTATCACTGACAGCAGCAAAGATGTAAACGCATTCTGGGGCGGCAATGTCGCTTGGGTTGCTGAAGCAGCCACTGCAGCCAACGTAGACAAAGTTGACGGCAACATGCTGACTATCCGCGGTACTACCGAAGTAAACGGCAAACAAGAAGTAGTTGATCAAATCGTTACCCGCTTCTGCGCATTGGACAAAGGCGCGAAAGCTGCCGCTAAACCAGCTGCTAAAAAAGCGAAAAAATAATCTTTTACCGACAGCTTTAAACGCTGGGTAAAATAAAACAGGCCGTCTGAAAAGTTTTCAGACGGCCTGTTCTTTTGAGCGGTTTAACCCAAGAACCAGAATTTCAGTGCCCACAACACGGCGACAATCCATACCATAGGCGGTACGTCTTGAGTGCGGTTGCACAAGAGTTTGATGAGTGCGTAGCTGATAAAGCCGAACGCGATACCATCGGCAATCGAGTAGGTAAACGGCATGAAGACGATGGTCAGGAATGCCGGTGCGGCTTCGGTCATGTCATCCCAATCGATTTCGCGCGCGCTGCGCAACATTTGCGCGCCTACATAGAGCAGGGCGGGTGCGGTAGCGAATGCAGGAATGCTTTGAACCAGCGGGGAGAAAATCAGACAAGCCAGCATCAGTACGCCGACGGTAACGGCAGTCAGGCCGGTACGGCCGCCGGCAGAAACGCCTGCCGCGCTTTCAACGTAAGGGGTAGTAGAAGAAGTACCCAAGGCGGCGCCTGCGATAATGGCGGTAGAGTCGGCAAGCAGTGCGCGTTTCAAACGCGGCAGTTTGCCGTCTTGCAACAGGCCTGCACGGTGGGAAACGCCGACCAATGTGCCGGTAGAGTCAAACAGGTCAACCAGGAAGAATACAAAAATCACGCTGACCATGCTGACGGTAAACAAGCCTTTAAAGTCCATCTGCATGAAGGTTGGCGCAATGCTCGGAACTTCGCCGACCACGCCTTTGAACTCGCTCAATCCCAAGATGGTGGAGATGGCGGTCAGCGTCAGAATGGTAATGATGATGGAGCCTTTAACGCGGAAGTGGCCAAGTGCAACCACCATGACAAAGCCTGCCATTGCCAGCAGGGCGGTAGGTTGGTGGATGTCGCCCAAACCGACCAATGTGGCAGGATTGGCCACAATCACGCCTGCGCCTTTGAGCGCAATCAATGCCAAGAAGAGGCCGATACCTGCGGCAATCGACATTTTCAAGCCCATAGGCAGGGCGTTGACCAGCATTTCGCGCACTTTAAAGAAGCTGAACAGGATGAAAATGATGCCTGAAATGAAAACGGCACCCAAAGCCACACGCCAGTCTACGCCCATGCCTTTGACGACGGCAAAGGTAAAGTAGGCGTTCAAACCCATGCCCGGAGCAAGGGCGATCGGGTAGTTGCCGACAAAGCCCATCACGAAACAGCCGATGGCGGAGGCAATACAGGTGGCCACAAATACTGCGCCCATATCCATGCCGGTTTCACCCAAAATCAGGGGATTGACGATGATGATGTAGCACATGGCGAGGAAGGTTGTCACACCGGCCATAATTTCCGTGCGCACGTTGGTCTGATTGGCGTTGAGGTTGAATAATCTTTCCAAAACGCTTTGATTTGAAGAACTCATTCGAGATATTCCTTTGGGGGAAAGCCGTTTAAGGACGGCATCATCGGGTTTAACTGCAGGAAGCTCGGATTTAGGCCTTAACTTCTCAACAGATAAGGGAATTTTCGGGCGGTATTATACTGAAAAGCCTTTTGTTCGGGTAATAAAAATACATGAATCAGATGATACTGAGCCGAACCAAGATAAAGGCCGTCTGAACAGTTTCAGACGGCCTTTGTTTGTGTGTGTGTTTATACCGGTTTGCCTTTCAGGGAGAAAGTGTAGGCTTCGGTGATTTCCAAATCGATCATTTGGTTGATCATGTCTGGTGTGCCGGTAAAGTTGACCACGCGGTTGTTGGCGGTACGGGCTTGCAGTTGGTCAGGGTCTTTTTTGGAGATGCCTTCAACCAAGCAGCGTTGAACCGTGCCGACCATGGTTTGGTTGATGCGCGCGGTTTCGGCTTCGATGACTTCGTTCAAAGCTTCGAGGCGGCGCACTTTTTCTTCATGCGGCGTGTCGTCGTGCAGGTTGGCGGCAGGCGTGCCAGGGCGTGGACTGTAAATAAAGACGAAGCTCAAGTCGAAGGCGATGTCTTTGACCAGTTTCAAGGTTTGCTCGAACTCACGCTCGGTCTCGCCCGGGAAGCCGACGATAAAGTCGGAGCTGAGGCACAAATCAGGACGGATGGCGCGCAGTTTGCGGATGATGGATTTGTATTCCAATGCGGTGTAGCCGCGTTTCATCGCGCTCAATACGCGGTCGGAACCGCTTTGAATCGGCAGGTGCAGGTGGGAAACCAGCTTCGGCAGGTCGCGGTAGCACTCGATAATCGCGTCGGTAAATTCGCGCGGATGGCTGGTGGTAAAGCGCAGGCGTTCGATGCCGGGGATTTCGTGGACGATGCGCAACAAAGTGGCAAAGTCGCAGATTTCGCCGTTTTCCATTTCGCCGCGATAGGCATTGACGTTTTGGCCTAAGAGGTTGATTTCTTTAACGCCTTGTTGCGCCAAACCGGCAATCTCGGTCAATACGTCGTTGAGCGGACGGGAGAATTCTTCACCGCGGGTGTAAGGGACGACGCAGTAAGAGCAGTATTTGGAACAGCCTTCCATAATAGAAATGAATGCCGAACCGCCTTCTACGCGCGCAGGCGGCAGGTGGTCGAATTTTTCGATTTCGGGGAAGGAAATATCGATTTGAGACAGGCCGGTGGTTTCTTTGTCGACGATGAGTTTGGGCAGGCGGTGCAGCGTTTGCGGGCCGAAAACCACGTCCACATACGGAGCGCGTTTGACGATGTTTTCGCCTTCTTGAGAGGCAACACAGCCGGCAACGCCGATGATGAGGTCGGGATTTTTTTCTTTGAGCGGACGTACGCGTCCCAAGTCGGAGAAGACTTTCTCTTGCGCTTTTTCACGCACGGAGCAGGTGTTGAACAAGATGATGTCGGCGTCGTCAGGTTGGGTAACCTGTTCGATGCCGCCGTGTTCTTCGGCGAGGACGGACAGCATTTTTTCGCTGTCGTACTCGTTCATTTGGCACCCGAAGGTGCGGATAAATACTTTTTTCATGGTTTGTTTTGATTGATTTGCTTGTTGTAAAAGGGTTCAGACGGCCTGTGAAATATTCGGGTCGTCTGAAAAATTATTCTTCCGCCTTTTTCTGCTTTTTAGCGTGTTCGATGAACCTGTCGGCTTCGGCGTCGGTCAAAATCCAGATTTCGCGGACGAGGCGGCTTTCTTCGTTGTATTTGAATGCAACGGCTTTGCCGGTTTGATTCAGCAGGCGGCCCATCGGAATGAAACGGTCGTTTTCATCGTGGATTTTGGTGAAGCGGGTGATTTGCAGTTTGGCCGCGTTGCCGTCCACAATACCCAGGGTCAGCAGGCGCGTCCAAGAAAAACCGCCTTTGCTGACTTTCAGATAAGGCAAATCGACAGTCTTTAAAACGGCCACATCCATATCGTCAGGCAGGCTGCGTTGTGCATGGACGAGGGAGGACGCCAAAAGGGCGAGGCTGAGTATGAATCCGCGTAACATGATGCTTTTCTTTTATTGTTTCAATAGGTCGCGGATTATAGCACAAGCAGGAAAAATGTGGATAGAGTGTTTGTTTTTAAAGAATAATTTTGATTTTGTGCCCGATTCTTATTTTGAAGCTTGGGCCGTCTGAAAAGGATTTGGTGTTAAAATGGCATCAATTTGATTTTCAGACGACCTCTTACGAAAGAATTGACCATGAACCGTAATGAAAGCTTGTTCAACCGCGCCAAAGCCATTATTCCCGGCGGCGTGAACTCTCCTGTACGCGCATTCGGTAGCGTCGGCGGCGTGCCGCGCTTTATCAAAAAGGCAGAAGGCGCGTATGTTTGGGACGAAAATGGCACGCGTTATACCGACTATGTCGGCTCTTGGGGCCCTGCGATTGTCGGCCATGCCCATCCTGAAGTCATTGAAGCCGTGCGCGAAGCAGCATTGGGCGGTTTGTCGTTTGGTGCGCCAACTGAAGGCGAAATTGTCATTGCCGAAGAAATCGCCAAAATCATGCCGTCCGTCGAGCAGCTGCGACTTGTCAGCTCCGGTACGGAAGCAACGATGACCGCCATCCGTCTGGCACGCGGTTTTACCGGCCGCGACAAAATCATCAAGTTTGAAGGTTGCTACCACGGCCATTCCGACAGCCTGTTGGTGAAAGCAGGCAGCGGTCTGCTGACGTTTGGCAATCCTTCTTCCGCAGGTGTGCCTGCCGACTTTACCAAACATACTTTGGTACTCGAATACAATAATATCGCCCAACTGGAAGAAGCCTTTGCACAAAGCGGCAATGACATTGCCTGTGTGATTTTGGAGCCTTTTGTCGGCAATATGAATCTGGTTAGGCCGTCTGAAGCCTTTGTCAAAGCCTTGCGCGAATTGACTGAAAAACACGGTGCCGTGTTGATTTACGACGAAGTGATGACCGGCTTCCGCGTGGCGCTGGGCGGCGCGCAATCTTTGCACGGCATCAAACCTGATTTGACCACCATGGGCAAAGTGATCGGCGGCGGTATGCCTTTGGCGGCGTTTGGCGGCCGTAAAGACATTATGGAATGTATTTCCCCGTTGGGCGGCGTGTATCAGGCAGGTACATTGTCCGGTAATCCGATTGCGGTTGCCGCCGGTTTGAAAACGTTGGAAATCATTCAGCGCGAAGGCTTCTATGAAAACCTGACTGCCCTGACCCAACGCCTCGCCAACGGTATTGCCGACGCGGCTAAAGCACATGGCGTTGAATTTACGGCGGACAGCGTGGGCGGTATGTTTGGTTTGTATTTTGCCAGCCATACGCCGCAAAACTATGCCGACATGGCGCGTTCCAATATCGACGGTTTCAAACATTTCTTCCACGGTATGCTCGACCGCAATGTCGCACTCGGCCCGTCAGCTTACGAAGCCGGTTTTGTTTCCGCCGCGCATACGCCTGAGCTGATTGACGAAACCATTGCTGTGGCACACGAAGTGTTCAAAGAAATGGCGAAATAAAAGTTGAAGCTGTAATGTGAAATGAAAAAAGGCCGTCTGAAAAATATTCAGACGGCCTTTCGCTATTTTAAATAAATGTTTGATTATGCTTCTTCAGCTTTGCTGCGGATAATCAGCAGAGGCAGGTGGCTTTGACGCATGACGGTTTCGGCGAAGCTGCCCATCAGCAGGTGCATCAGGCCGGTGCGGCCGTGTGTGCCGAGTACCAGCAGGTCTGCGCCGTTGTTGTCGGCGTAGTCAACCAAGTCTTGCGCCATTTCGCGCGCGCCTTTGTTGGCAACCAACAGGTGTTTCACGATGTTTTCAACGCCGCATTCACGCGCTGTTTTTTCTGCGAAATCCAAAACTTCGTTACCTTGAGCCACTGCGGCGGCTTCATAGCTTTCGTGTTGCAGGAATTCAGGAGCCAAAGCCATGTATTCGGCAGGGTTGGCAACGTGAACCAAAGTCAGTTGGGCTTTGTTGAGGCTTGCCAGTTCGGCGGCGTGTTTCAATGCATTGAGGGAGGTCTCGCTACCGTCAACGGCTACAACCAGATGTTTGTACATATTTATTCTCCTTTTGCGCCGAGTAGCGGCACTTTCGTTTAATATGAAATCAGAACTTGTCTGAATGTGAAACGATTATAAACTCTTTCGGGCGGGTACAACAGCCCATCTGCTTTCAAGTATAATATCGGTCCGATTCGCCTGTGGCGTTTTTCATTAATTTATTGATATATCACAAGGTTACTTATGCAGGACGCCGCTTTTCTTTCTTCGCGCCGCTTTGGCGGCATTGCCAGACTTTACGGAGACGAAGCACTGGCGCGCTTTTCGCGTGCGCATGTGTGCGTGGTCGGCGTCGGCGGCGTTGGCTCGTGGGCGGTGGAGGCTTTGGCGAGGAGTGGTATCGGTCGTTTAACGCTGATTGATTTGGACAACGTTGCCGAGTCGAATGTCAACCGTCAGCTGCACGCTTTGACCGATGATTTCGGTAAGGCAAAAGTTACCGCTTTGCGCGAGCGCATCGCCCAAATCAATCCGCAATGCGAAGTGACGGAAATCGAAGATTTTGTTACCGAAGACAATCTGGACGAGCTTTTCAGACGGCCTTTTGACTTCGTTATTGATGCCATTGACCAAATCCGTGTCAAAGCGGCTATGGCGGCGTATTTCGTGCAACATAAACAACCGTTTATTATCAGCGGAGGTGCGGGCGGACAGAAAAATCCGGCTTTGATTCAAACTGCCGATTTGAGCCGCGTTACCCACGATCCGCTGCTTTCCAACTTGCGCTACACCTTGCGCAAACGCTACGGCTTCAGCCGCGATACCAAAGAAAAAATGCGCGTGCCTTGCGTCTATTCAACCGAGAATATTACGCCGCCGCAATCCGGCGAAGCGTGTTCGACCGATGCAGCGCCGCAAGGGTTGTCCTGCGCGGGCTACGGTGCGAGTATGCTGGTGACGGCTTCGTTTGGGCTGTATTGTGCGCAGGCTGCGGTGGAGCATATCGCGGGGCGGAAGTGAGATGACCCGATTTTTTAAAGCCTATTTTATCAGTAGCCTGATTTATGCGGTTGTCTTCGGTTTGCTGATGTACGGTGTCGGTTTGCTGCTTACAGGATTCGAATGTTTTGATATTGACGCTGAAAATGAACAGCGTCTACAGTATTGTTCACGAGCTCATGAAATGTCGGCTTTTGAGAAAGTGTCTTTGAAGTTTTTCTTCTTTCCGTTTTTATCTGTAATCTTATTGTCCCTACTCAATGCCGGAATTATGAAGTGGACCAAACGCTGTACAACTTTGACGACCCTTGCCTTGCCTATCATCGAATGGTGGATTGTTTGGTTTATTTTTTTACTGTGGGAGTGGAGTAGTCTGGATAGTAGTTGGACGGCAATAACGGGAGTTATTTTTTTTGGATTGCCTGTTTATGGCATGGCAGCAGTTCAAGCCCTGAGTGTGTTGGACTCTTCTGCAAATGCCAATCAGAAAATTTGATGTGGGTTTAAGCCTTTTGAAATTTATTTTTTCAGACGACCTTTTTTCCTATGAGCCGATTTTTTAAAGCCTACTTTATTGCCAGTCTGATTTATGCGGTATGGTTCGGCGTGTTGATGTATGCTGTCGATCCGATGTTTCTCGATGTGATGGAATGCAATACGCTGCCGGGTGATTATTTGTGTGTGCAAAGCGGCTATAACCGCCCATTCACCACTTTTCTTTATCCGTTTCTGTCCGTCGTGATATTCAGTCTTTTGCACGCCGGTATCATGAAATGGCGCAAACGCCGTTCGGTTAAAATGATTTGGTTTTTGGTCGGCTGCGAAAGTTTGCTGCTGTTGGCTTTGATAGTGGCGATGCTTGCGAGGGATGGTTTTGTGTTGTCCCGAGATATTGGCTCGGTACTGACGGGTACAGTTTTTGCCAGCCTGCCGCTGTTGGGGATGGCCTTGGCCCAGACCTTTGCCGTCGCCATTGTTTCTTTGCAAATCAATCGTAAAAAACGCTGATTTTTATATTAAAAAAGGGCTGTCCTTGTTTCAGACGGCCTTTTGTTGATGAAACTTCTTACGAAACTTAAAAAGAAAAAGACCCTTTAACCATGCCTTCAGAACACCTTATTTCTTCCACTGCCGCAATGCCGTCTGAACATACCGTTGCGTGGGTGTTCGGTCAGCCTGTCACCGATGTGCCGCAGGATTTGTTTATTCCGCCTGATGCGTTGAAGGTGGTATTGAGCAGCTTCCAAGGGCCGTTGGATTTGTTGCTGTACCTCATCCGCAAGCAAAATATCGATGTCCTCGATATTCCGATGGTGAAGATTACCGAGCAGTATCTGCACTATATTGCCCAAATGGAAGCGTATCAGTTTGATTTGGCGGCAGAATACCTGCTGATGGCGGCGATGTTGATTGAAATTAAATCGCGCCTGCTGTTGCCGCGTCCTGAAGAAGTTGAGGATGAAGAGGCGGATCCGCGTGCTGAGTTGGTGCGCCGTCTGTTGGCTTACGAACAGATGAAACTGGCGGCTCAGGGCTTGGATGCGTTGCCGCGTGCCGGACGTGATTTTGCTTGGGCGTATTTGCCGTTGGAAATTGCGGTTGAAGCGAAGTTGCCGGAAGTGTACGTTGCTGATTTAACGCAGGCTTGGTTGGGTATTTTGTCGCGTGCCAAGCATACGCGCAGTCATGAAGTGGTGCGGGAAACCATTTCCGTGCGCGCGCAGATGACGGCAATTTTGCGCCGTTTGAATGAAAGCGGTATCAACAAGTTCAGCGATTTGTTTAAGCCGGAGCAGGGCGCGACATATGTGGTAGTCAATTTTATTGCATTGCTGGAATTGGCTAAAGAAGGCTTGGTGCGTATCGTGCAGCCTGAAAATTATGGTGAAATCGAAATCAGCCTGAAAGACGGTTTGGAAACAAACGAAGCTGAAATGCTTTCAGACGGCCTTGAAGCTGATGAAACCGATAATGAGAATTTGAAAAAAGAGAACTAAAATGGATTCGACGACAAGTCATACCAAAGCTTCTTTATGGGCAGTGGGCTTAATGTTGTTTGCCCTGTTTTTTGGGGCGGGGAATCTGATTTTTCCTGCTTTTTTAGGGCAGCAGGCCGGTGAAAACTGGCTTTCGGCCATGTTTGGCTTTTTGCTGACGGGCGCAGGTTTGCCATTATTGGGCGTGATTGCTGTCGGCTATTCCGGCTCGCGCGATGTGGAGGCATTGGCTTCCCGTGTTGCGCCTTGGTACGGCGTGACTTTTGCCACCGCGCTCTATCTGGCAATCGGCCCTCTGTTTGCCATGCCGCGTACGGCGACAGTGTCTTTTGAAACCGCGATTTCCCCTTTCATTGATGAATCTTGGAAAAACATCGCATTGGCCGTGTTCAGCCTGGTGTTTTTCGGCATGACTTATTGGCTGTCGATTTCCCCGGGGAAGCTGGTTGACCGTATCGGTAAAATCCTCACGCCTGTTTTGTTGCTGTCAATTGCGATATTGGTCGGCTATGCCGCCATTAATCCGATGGGCGTGCCACAGGCGGCGCAAGGCGATTTTGCCACTCATCCGTTGGTTAAAGGTATTTTGGAAGGTTATGGCACCATGGACGCGCTGGCTTCGCTGGTGTTTGCCATTATCGTCATCGATGCCGTTCGCGCCATGGGTGTGGACAACCGCGCTGACTTGCTGAAGACCACGACGATTTCCGGTGTGTTGGCGGCTTCTTGTTTGGCAGTGGTTTACCTGTTTATCGGCTATATGGGTGCGACAGGTGTGGCCGGTATCGGCTTGCAGGAAAACGGCGCGTCGGTTTTGTCTAAAACCGCACAGCATTATTTCGGTACGGCCGGTATTGTTTTGCTTGGCGTCATGGTGCTGCTGGCTTGTCTGAGTACGGCGGTTGGCTTGATTACTTCATGCGCCGAATATTTCAACCGTCTTTGCCCGGGTATTTCTTATAAAGTCTTTGTAATACTGAATACGGTGGTGTCTATCCTGTTGGCCAATAAAGGCCTGTCAGCGATTTTGCAGTTTTCCATCCCAATGCTGATGCTGTTGTATCCGCTGACCATCGTCATCATTCTGCTGGCTTTGACGGATAAACTGTTTGGCGGCGGCCGTATTGTCTATTTCTGCACCATGATGGCGGCCCTTGTAGTCGGTCTGCTCGATGCCTATAAGGCAGCGTTTGGATTGGATGCCGACACCGCGGCCGCCATCGAGCGCGCATTGCCGTTTTACAATATCGGTTTAGGGTGGGTTGTTCCTTCTTTAGCCTGTTTTATACTCGGCTGCATTTTGAATGCGGCGTTGAAGAAAAAAGCATGACGATAAACAGGCCGTCTGAAATGTTCAGACGGCCTGTTTGTTTCGCCGACCGCGCAAACGACAGATGATTTTTTTGAAGAAATCTGTTATAATTGAAAAGTTAAGGCTTTGCGAAGATACCGTTTCGCAGATGCAACATATTGAGAAGGTTTATTTCCACAAATCCCGTTTTTTCAGTAAACGACTTGAACTGAAGGCGGATTTCGTGGTATAAATCGCGTTTTACTATTTTAGAAGTTTGGAGACTAACCATGGCACGAGTTTGCAAAGTGACCGGTAAGCGCCCGATGTCTGGCAATAACGTATCACACGCCAACAACAAAACCAAACGTCGTTTTTTGCCTAACTTGCAATCACGTCGTTTCTGGGTAGAAAGTGAAAACCGCTGGGTTCGCCTGCGCGTTTCTAACGCTGCATTGCGCACCATCGATAAAGTAGGCATTGATGTCGTATTGGCTGATTTGCGTGCTCGCGGCGAAGCTTAATTTAAACACCATTAATTAAGGATTACTGCAATGCGCGATAAAATCAAATTGGAGTCCAGCGCTGGTACTGGTCACTTCTACACAACTACTAAAAACAAACGTACTATGCCTGGCAAACTGGAAATCAAAAAATTTGACCCAGTAGCCCGTAAACACGTTATTTACAAAGAAACTAAATTGAAATAATCCAGTTTCTTCCAAGAAAAAGCTCCTGTTTTGCAGGAGCTTTTCTTTTTATTTCCTGATTGGTTTGGGGCTTGTTTCAAATGTGTATGCAAGATATTTTGGATTGCTTTGTAAAAGGCAAAATAAAAGAGCGTGGATCCATTGGGATTACACTCTTTTATTTTTCAGACGGCCTGATAGGGGATAAGCAGCCTTAAATCATGAGTAAACATTCACCAATGGCTTAATGATCGACCTTAATGCCTTGATTGTCGGAATGTTGTTTTTTATCCAGCTCTTTTTGCAAGGTATCGCATGGCGTGTCGCAATCGCACATTTTCTTCATGCCGAGAGAGGAAATGCCGCCGCAGCTGCCTTTGATGGTGCGTTTGGAGAAAATATAGCCGACTGCCATGCCGAGGATGACAATAATAAAAATACCGAAAGTCAGAAGGAGGGTTTTCATGTGTGTATTCCTGAAGGTTAGTTTAATAATTTCTTGAATGTGCTGGACATTTTAGTATGGTAGCCGCCTTGAGGGTTTCGGATGATAAGGAAAACGGCGAGATTTTCTTGCTCGGCAAGTTTAAGCGCTTCGGTTTCTCCGAGGACGAACAATCCGGTTGAAAGGCCGTCAGCAAGTGTGGCGTTTTCAGCTACTACGCTGATGGAAGCAAGGTTGTGGCTGATGGGTTGTTTGGTTTTAGGGTTGATGATATGGGAAAGGCGGCGGCCTGACTTATCGACATGGAAAATGCGGTAGTCGCCGGATGTGGCCAGTGATTTATTGTCCAATGGAATGGTGATTTGGGTGGCGCCTCCTTGAACGATATTGGGCTGCTCGATGCCGATACGCCAAGGGTTGCCTTGCGCATTGTGGCCTTTGCCATGCAACTCACCTCCGATTTCTACCAAATAATTGCCGATATTGAGTTTTTCAAGTTCGGCGGCGGTTTTATCCACGCCAAAGCCTTTGGCGATGGAGGATAGGTCTAAATAGACTTCGGGATGGGTTTTGGCAAGTGTAGGCTGCTGTCCGTCTTGGGAAAGTTTGAGTTTGTCCGTACCGACCATTTCTGAAGCATGTTGGATTTCTTGTGCAGTCGGTTCGTGCGTGATTTCTTTTTGCGGGCCGAATCCCCAAAGGTTGACTAAAGGACCGATGGTTACGTCCAGTGCGCCGTGCGTCAGTTTGTTTAAACGCAAGGCTTCGCCGGTTACATAGGCAAAGTCTTGGGAAATGGGCATGGCCTGATTGATGGTGCGCAGCTGGTTGAATTGGCTGATTTCGGAATCGGTCTGGTAGGTAGACATTTGCCGATTGACTTCTTTAAGCGCGTCATCAATGCGTTTTTGTATTTCGGCAGGGGAGGGGAGTTTGTCTTGGCCGTCTGAAAGATATTTGACGGTATAGGTCGTGCCCATGGTCTCGCCTTGCAGGGTAATAGTTTGTTGTTTTTCGGGTTGGCAGGCAGAGAGTATGAGTGCGGAAACGATGGCAACGGTACAACCGATTATCGGACGGTAAAACGAATTGGAAAGAAACGACATAAGGGATTTGCGGATTATTTTTTGAAACCTTTATTGTATCGTAAAAGAAAGGTTCAGGCCGTCTGAAAGTATGGTTTTCAGACGGCCTGAACCTTTGCAAAAATAGTCTGTTAACGAAATTTGACGCATAAAAATGCGCCAAAAA
>ERZ772958.385-NODE-385-length-19476-cov-5.445188_pt1 | contig 19476 bp, 9 predicted proteins | sample MGYA00580681_ERZ772958 | MGnify/ENA primary metagenome ERZ772958 (study PRJEB29015, sample SAMEA2738089) | human oral metagenome | biome: human oral; feature: human-associated habitat; material: saliva | place: China | collected 2275 ...
GGTTGTGCGTACTGCACGAAGGCCCCACCTACCTGGAGTATCCCCAACCCTCCTTGAGTAGCTCCCCACCCTCGTGCAGTACAGGCCAGTCACCATCCGAGCGAGGACGCGCAGCCCAACCAGCATCTGTCGTGGAGGCGAGCAACGACAATCAGGTCCGATCCACCCGCGCCACACCGGTGCCTTGCGATGCAAGACGCCCTGCACTGGGTTGGGGCCTCTGGTCGGGACCGCCCGCCGGTGTCGTGAGATGTCATGCCCCGAAGTTCTTGGAAGCCAGGAGACAACACACCTGCGAACCGGCGGGCGCTCTGGCGCTCTCCCGTGCGGCGGGGCGCCGGAGATGAGCGGCGCCCCGCGTTACGGTCGGTTCCATGAGCCCCGCGAGCGCCCGGTCCGCCTCTGAGTCCTCCTTCCCGCCTCCGTCGGCCACTCCCGAGCAGGCGGCGAGCCTGCGGGCGGACCTGGCCGACTCCGGCTGGGGCGTGGAGGCGGTGGCCGCCCTCTTGGGCGAGGTCGCCGACGCCGCCCTGCGCCGCGAGATCCGCCTGCCCGCCCTGCGAGCCGTGCGCGCCGCCCTGGCCGCCGGGCCCGCTCCCTCGCCCGTGGCCGTCCTGACCGCCCTGTTCATGCTCGGTGAGCCGGTCCCCGCCACCGCGCTTGACGCCGCCCTGCCCCGCACCGCAGCGGCGGGCGCCGCCGCCATCGGTCTGGTCGGTGAGTCCGATGGGGCCGGATACGTCCGTGCCCGCGTCGACCTGCGCCCCCACGAGGCCGTCGACGACGCCGGTGAGGTCCGCTGGTGGGTGGCCTCCGACCTGGGCGAGCTCGTCACCGGCCGGGCTCTGGCCCCCGATCACGTCCTGGGTGTCGGCGGCGCCGGTCTCACCTTGGCGGGCCTGACCCCGCGCACGCCCGTGCGCACCGCCCTGGACTTGGGCTGCGGCTGCGGCATCCAGACCCTCTACCTGCTGCGTCACGCCGAGCACGTGGTGGCCACCGACATCTCCGCGCGCGCCCTCGCTTTCACTGCCTTCAACGCGGCCCTGGCCGGCGTGAGCGTCACCGGCTCCGCCCCTGGTGCTGCCTCCGAGACCGACGTCAAGCCCGGCCCCGCTTCGGGCTCCGGCAGACTGGAGCTCCTGCACGGCTCCCTCCTGGAGTCGGTGGCCGGCCGCCGTTTCGACCTCATTGCCTCCAACCCGCCCTTCGTCCTCACCCCGCCGGCGGTGCGCGAGGCCGGCCTGCCCCTCATGGAGTACCGCGACGCCGGCGGCCCCATCCTGCCGGCGCTCGTCGCCGGGCTCGGTGAGCACCTCGAGCCCGGGGCGAGCGCGGTCATGCTCGGCAACTGGGAGCACCGTGGCGCCGGCTCGTGGCGCGACGCCGTGGCCGCCTGGCTCCCCGAGGAACTTGACGCCTGGATCCTTGAGCGCGAGCTCCAGGATCCGGTGGAGTACGCCACCATGTGGCTGCGCGACGGCGGCCTGACCCCCGAGCGCGACACTGAGGCCTTCGATGCCGCCCTGGAGGCGTGGATCGACGACTTCGAGGCCCGCGACGTGCGGGGCATCGGCTTCGGCTACCTCATCGTCCACCGTCCCCGCCGCCCCCGCGAGCCCTGGCGCCTCCTGGAGGAGGTGACCACCTCCGGTCAGGGGGTCCTGGGGCCGCACGTCGCCGAGGTGCTGGAGGTGCGCGAGCTGCTCGCCGGTCTCGACGACGAGGCCGTCGCCGACCTGCGCCCGCTCCTGGCCCCCGACGTCACCGAGGAGCGCCACCTCATCCCGGGTGCCGCCGAGCCCACGGTCATCCTGCTGCGTCAGGGCGGAGGGTTGGGGCGCGCTCTGCAGGCCTCCACTGCGGTGGCCGCCCTGGTCGGGGTGGCCGACGGCGAGCTGAGCGTCGGGCAGGTCGCCTCCGCGGTCGCCGCCCTCAGTGAGCTGAACGCAGCCGACGCTCTCGCGCTGCGCGCGGAGATGGTCGAGGCGACCCGTCATCTCCTGACCACGGGATTCCTGCGTCCAGGAAAGTGACGACCGACTGAATAGGGCTTTGGGAAAATGAATGATGGTGAACTCCCGGTGGGTATGATTCTGTTCTGAGATACTTGCGGGTTTGTTGTTGTCTTTCCTCTATTGTCGTGACGCTTCCGTCATCAATGAGATACAACTGAAACCCTCTCTGTTCGGCGTCATTCCAAGGGAAAGTGTCTGCGGCGTGCAATGATGCGCGATTGTTGCCCCGTGAGTCGATTCTGAGGTGTTGAGGAAGAGGTCGGATGACCTACATTCCTCGGCAGTCACATTTGTCGTGCGCTCCCCGCGCACCCATCCCTCATGATCGGAATCCATCGGCATGTCCCAGTCATCACGTCGCCCGCAGTGCGGGCGTGAAGGACTACTGCGCAGATTCTTTGCAGTGGTCGGTTCTCTTGCGGTCGTCCTGGTGACCATGGTGTCGCTCCCGTGGACGGCGCCTCCCGCGGACGCCTCCACCAGTGACCTCACCATTCCCCTGGGGGACACCGCGGTGCAGATCTCCTATGTGCGCACCCTTGACACGGTTGATCGGGTGTACGACACGGTGAACGGAGTCGGCTACAACTCTTACCCGTGGGAGTGGGCCTACGCGCGTGCCTGCACTCGCTACTCGCCGGGGGCCAATAACTACTGGACTGACTATGTTCGCGGCAGCAGCGGCCAGTACGCGGCGGTCGGTTATGGACGCAAGGTGGATGAGGGTGCCTGCCCCACCTACTACCAAGGCGAGCCGGGTGATGTGCAGACCTCGCTGGGTTTCCAGCCCTCCAACACCACGAGCGTCAAGGCCGGAAACGTCTTCCTCGTGGGGCGGATGCGCCACGTCAACAGCCCGATCTACTCTGACAACAGCGCCGTGACCAACCCCTCCCAGGGCAAGGGCACCACCTACTACGGCAGCTTCAACATCAACACCGCCCAGACGATTCAGGCCGACTTCCCGTGGACCGAGTTCGACACCACGAACGTCTGCACCGGGAAGCTCGACTCGAACGGCAAGCTCATCATCGGCGACTACGGCACTGAGAATCAGACGGTCAGGACGCAGTACGCCTATGACCGGAACGGGAGGGTTGGCCGTTACGACGGGTCCACCTACACCTACCTGTACAAGAACGGCTCCCTGGTCTGGTTCAACGGTGTCATGACCCAGGACTTCACCGACAAGATCGGACACAGCTGCGCCGACGACATCCTCGACATCATGTCCGACCGCTCCGACACCTCCTGGACGGACCCCAACACCGGCATCAAGTACAAGCTCAAGCTGTGGGGATTCGTCAACAACGGAAACAACCAGGAGTGCCGACCTGACCTGGAGAAGGCAGAGACCTCCGAGCTGGAGGAGCGCTTCATCACCCGTGAGCGAGCTGTCTCCTACGGCTGCCTCTACGGCTCCATCGAGCAGGAGCGTCCGGTGACCTTCGCCAAGGACGTCAAGGCGGATTCATCGGTTCAAGGATCGTTGACGATCCCCACCTTCAACTACGTCAACGTCTCACCGCAAGGAACCTTCGGCGCAAAGAACTGGGGGACCCCCAAGTCCCTGACCCCCACCTGGAACGCTGAGGACGTCGACCCCAAGGACTACACCCTGCTGGCTCCCAACGACGCCGCCACGGTGCAGGAGGCGGGCACCACCCCGCAGGCCGCCGTCGACCGGAACACCGGTGACGTCTGGACCACCGGCTGGTTCCTGCGCGACGTCAGCTGCACGGTGGGGAAGGGCAGCGCCCCGCTGCTGCGCCGTGACGGAACCACCCGCCTGGACAAGTCCGACTCCGTGAACCTCGACCAGCGCACCATCCGCCTCGATGAGACCCAGCTGGCCGAGCGCCAGGACGAGGTCGCCGTCAAGTGCGTCTGGCACAACGAGTACGTCGTCGGCCGTGGGCGCGTCACCCTCGTCAACATCGTCGACGGCGGCAGCGCCAGGCCCGAGCAGTGGACCTTGACCGCCAAGCCCGCCACCGATGGGCTCTTCGGGCAGAAGACCATCACCGGTGCCAGCGGCTCGTCGGCTGTCAGCAAGGTCTACACCGCCGGCGGCACCTACGGCCTGTCCGCGGGCAACGGCCCCGATGGGTACTCGCAGAACGGCCCCTGGGTCTGCACCAACGACGACGGCAGCAACGTGCCCGTCAGCGCGGACAACAAGTTCGTGCTGGGCGAGGGCAAGAACGTCACCTGCGTCGTGCACCAGAAGCCCCAGCAGACCCCCGTCAGCGCGGTCAAGAGCGTTGAGGGCGCCTCCGACGCCGCCACGGCCGGCTCCTACTCCCTGAGCTACACCTGCACCCCGGGCCCCGACGGCAAGGGCACCTCCACCGGCAAGATCACGGTGGACGCCAAGGGCAACGTCGCGGACCTGCCCGCCCAGCGCGTGGGCGCCACCTGCACCGTCACCGAGGATGCTCGTGACGCCAGGGGACTCAAGCAGCCCGGAACCCCCGCCGGCGGAAGCGTCAGCTGGAAGGACCCGGCCGCCTTCAAGGTGGTCACCAACCCGGGCAACCAGGAGAGGGAGCTCGCCTCCACCGCCGTGGCCCCGGCCAACGGCAACGCCGGTGGTGTCACCTTCACCGTGCCCGACTCCACGCAGGGAGCCGTGCGGATCAAGGTCGTCAACTCCGTCGTCCCGCACGCCGGTATCGACAAGACCTTCGCCAAGGTCACCAAGAGCACCGAGAAGGTCAACGGTCGCACCACCTTCGACCAGACCTACACCATCACGGTGACCAACCCCTCCGCCAAGGCGGGCCTCACCTACGACCTCAACGACGCCTGGCAGGTCCCCACCGGGGTTACCGTCCACAAGGTCAGCATCTCAGGTGGCGCCATCAACGGCACCGAGACGCCTCAGGCCGGAGTACCCTACGTCAAGACCGGTATCTCCCTGCCCGCGGGCCAGAAGCACATCTACACGGTGGTGCTCAACGTCTCCGGACCCGACGCCGGACTGCCCGGCATCCAGGGAACCTGCACCCCGGGCGCCGTCGGTCAGGGCAAGGCCATCTATAACAAGGCCTCAGTGACCACCAAGGGCGATGGGCAGCCCAAGGAGGCCGCGGCCTGCGGCACCCTGCCCGCCAACCCCCAGTTCAAGGCTTCCAAGACCCCGCTCGACGTGGTCCGCAACAGTGATGGCACCTTCACCTCCAGCTACACGGTGACGGTCACCAACACCTCGCTGGTCGCCAGCCCGGTGGCCGCCGACCTCACCGACACCCCGCAGATGCCCACCGGCACCCGCCTGAGCCGGATCAAGGTCCTGGAGAAGGGAGTCGACGCCCAGGGCGTCACCCTGCCCGCCATCAACCCTGCCAACGGAACCCTCAACGGCTCGATCACCCTCATCAAGGGCGGTACCGGCGAGAGCCTCGCCGCCGCTCCCCGGGCCGGGGCCGACGGTGGCAGCCGCACCTTCACGATGCAGATGACCTTCACGGTCCGTGAGAGCACCCCGGGCTTCAACGAGTCCGACTTCCAGTGCGGTCACCAGCGCGCCGACGGCAAGCCCTCCGGCCTGGTCAACACCATCGCCATGGAAGGTGACACCGACGGCGAGGGGAACAACCACGGTTGCCTGTCCACCGACGGCAAGCTGAAGTTCTCCAAGGAGGTCGCCACTCAGCCGGGCAACGGCTCGACCTTCGACGTCGTCTACACCGTGAGCGTGGTCAACGAGGGATCGCTGTCGGTGTCCACCGGACCGATCAACGACAAGCCCTCCTTCGCCCCCGGGCTCAACCCGACCCTGGTCAAGGTGCAGCGCGAGATGGGACCGACCCGGACGGTCAACGCCCAGGCCGACGGCTCCTACCGCCTGTCCGACAACGAGACCCTCTACTCGGGCCTGACGATCCGCTACACCGTCACCTTCACAGTGAAGATCGACCCGTCGGTCACCGGATACCGCGATGAGCTGCTGTCCTGCACCACGGACAAGGGGCGCCTCGTTCCCGGCCACGGCCTCTACAACAAGGTCGTGCCTCAGACGGGCAAGGACTCCGACACCCGGCCCGACCACGACGTGGCCTGCGCCAACGTCTCGCCCAATGCCGGCAAGCGCATCCTGTCGATCGTCAAGACCGGCAGCCAGGGCCCCCTGGATGACGCGGCCTTCGACCTCTACCCGATGGACCCCTCCACCCCGGGTGCCAAGCCCCTGACCGACGGCGTGACCTTCACCGGCGGCAAGGGAACCGGAACCTTCACCACCACGGGACTGGCCATCAACCGCGAGTACTGGCTGGTGGAGACCAAGGCTCCCGCCGGGCACCAGCTCATGGCCAAGCCGGCCCGCTTCAAGGTGACCGACACGGGCATCGAGCTCATCACCGCCACTCCCGGCGGCTCGGCCCTGACGGTCTCGCGCAGCGGTGCCAGCAAGTCCGACGACACCATCACCGTCCGAGACCTCCAGATCGGCACCCTGCCTCTGTCCGGTGGACGCGGAATCGGCATGAACATCGCCGTCGGAATCGCGGCCATCACCGGCGCCGGCCTGCTGGCACTGCGTCAACGAAAGACTTCCTCGTTCGGGCGCTCAGCCTGATCGCGAGAAGAACCCACGACTCCGCTCCGTCGCGCGCGGGTCACCCCTTCTATCCCTCATTCATCCCAACAACACAGGAGAGAACAGCAATGCACTCCCTCAACACGCGCCGGGGCCTCGGCCTCGCCGCTGCGATGACGCTCGCCGCCGGCGCGCTCGTCGCCCCGACCGGCGCGGCGGCACCCGCTGACCCGAACGGCTCCACCATCGACCCCGACGCAGCCACCACGCTGACCGTCCACAAGTGCGAGCAGACCGACACCAACGGCGTCAAGGAGGGGACCGGTAACGAGGACCCCCAGGCCGAGTGCAAGCCCGTCTCCGACGTCGAGTTCACCATCACCAAGCTGAACGTGGACCTGACGACCTACGACGGCTGGAAGACCCTCGCGGACCTCAAGGGTGACGTGGTCAAGGCCGGTGCCCTCAAGAGCAACACCGTCCAGAAGATCACCACCGGTGCCAACGGTCTGGCCTCCTTCACCGACGCCCAGACCGAGGTCGGTGCCTACCTCGTCAGTGAGACGCGCACCCCCGACAAGGTCATCCCGGCCGAGGACTTCGTCGTCACCCTGCCGATGACCAACCCGCAGGACACCGCCAAGTGGAACTACAACGTCCACGTCTACCCCAAGAACACCCTCTCCGGTGTGGACAAGCAGGTGACGGACAAGCCGGCCCCCGGCTCCGGGCGCGACATCACCTACACCATCACCACCTCCATCCCGAAGGTGGACTACCCCGGCGGTGCGCGCATCAAGCGCTACGAGGTCGTTGACCGCCTTGACAAGCGCATCAACAAGGACGCCCTGACCCCGGTCGTCAAGATCGTCGGTCAGAACGAGACGACCCTGGCGAACGGCACCGACTACACCCTCATCACCGCCGAGGGCAAGGACCACAACTGGGCCACCATCCAGCTCACCGAGGAAGGCCGCCGCAAGGCCTCCGAGGCGCGCTACAACGGCAACGGTGACACCAAGATCGAGGTGACCCTGACCGCCAAGTTCGACGCCGCCGTCAACCTCGAGGGCGACCTGTCCAACACCGCGGGCCTCATCCCCAACGACAGCCCCAACTTCACCTGGGACCCGAACAACCCCGGCACCACCACGGACATCCCCGGCATTCCCACCACCCCCGTGCTCTCCAAGTACGGCAAGGTGGTTCTCACCAAGACCGGTACGGACCAGCTGGCCGATAAGACCAAGTACAACGGCGCCCAGTTCCAGGTCTACGAGTGCACCAAGACTGCCAGCGGTGCCACGCTGCGTGACTCCGACCCCAGCACCCAGACCGTCGACCCGCTGACCATCGGTGGGGAGAAGACCTTCACCACCGCCGGCCAGGGCACCGTGGAGATCAACTACCTGCGTGCCAACGACTACGTCAACGGCGCGAAGAAGGACCAGCTGACCGACGAGGACTACTACTGCCTCGTGGAGACCAAGGCCCCCGAGGGCTACAACCTCCAGGCCGACCCGCTCCCCTTCCGGGTCCTGGCTGAGAAGGCCGAGAAGAAGGCCGCGACCGAGGTCACCGTCACCGATGTCCCGAAGAACGCCGGCTTCCGCCTGCCGCTGACCGGTGCCAACGGCGTCATCTTCCTGACCGTCGCCGGCGCCCTGCTGGTGGCCGGTGGTGCGGTGGTCGCCTACGCCAACAAGCGCCGTCACGTTGCCAAGCACTGACAGCCCCTGGCATCCGCTGGCAGCCACTGAGGTGACCGGCCCTAGCCGGCCGTCATCACGCTGACTGCTTCCTTGTGGGGGAGGCGGGAGAACCCGTCTCCCCCACAAGGGCGTCGCAGGGATCCTCCCTGCCAATCGTTAAAGCCACAACCGATTCCCAACCATCTCTCGCAGCGAGCTCCGCAGACAACCCGACGCAGGAAGGCACGGTTCTCCGTGACAGCGCTACTCCCATCACTTCGTGACCGCATCTCCCAGTCCCGCATGAGCCAGGCCCAGGGGGAGCCCGACGGCGCGACCCCGCAGCCCGGACCCGATGGCCCTGCCTCGTCGGAGACCGACTCGAAGAAGGCGGCCCGCCGCAAGGTCCTGCGTGAGCGCTTCCTGACCTGGCTGCCGCTGGTCCTGGTCCTGGTCGGCGTCGCCGTCCTCCTGTACCCGGTCATGGCGACCCAGCACAACAACGACGAGCAGCAGCGCCTGGCCAAGATGTACACCGCCACGGTGAACTCGGCCGGCCCGGAGACCATCGCCAAGGAGCGCGCCTCCGCCGAGACCTACAACAACAACCTGGAGAGCGCGCCGATCCTCGACCCCTGGCTCGAGTCGCAGCGCCCCGACACCCCCCAGTACCAGGCCTACCTCCACGAGATGGACATCGACCCGGTCATGGCCCGGATCGTCATCCCCTCCATCCACGTGAGCCTGCCCATTTACCACGGCACCGACAGCCGCACCCTGACGGAGGGAGTCGGGCACCTGTTCGGCACGAGCCTGCCGATCGGCGGCCCCTCCACCCACTCGGTCCTCACCGGTCACACCGGGCTGTCCACCGCGACCATGTTCGACAACCTCAACCAGCTCAAGAAGGGCGACGTCTTCTACGTCTCCTCCTTGGGGCAGACCCTCAAGTACGAGGTCAACGACATCACCGTCGTCAAGCCCGAGGAGACCGACTCCCTGCGCAAGGTCCCCGGACGCGACCTGGTCACCCTCATCACCTGCACGCCCTACGGCGTCAACTCCCACCGCCTCCTGGTCACCGGTGAGCGCGTCCCCATGGACCCCACGGCCGCCGCGGCCGAGGAGGCCAAGGCCCTGCCCGCCCCCATGCAGACCTGGATGAAGGCCATCATCGTGGCCGTCGTCATCATCCTGGCCGTCGTCGTCGGAATCCTCGTGCGCCTGTGGTGGACGCGCCGTCGCCGCTCCCGGGGTGCCGCTGGGCGAGCCGTCAAGGGCTCAGCCGCCCGGGAGGCAGGCCGCGGTGACGTTCGCAGTGATGCCCTCAGTGAGGGCCGCGGTGATGACTTACCCGACGACGGCGCGCGCGAGCGCTGGCCCGGACGCCCCCTGCAGGACGTCGTCGGCTCCGCCGGGGCCGCCGGGGCAGCCGTGGCCGATGCGCAGTTCACCGATGACACCAGCGAGCTCGAGGTCATCAGCCCATCAGGTGCGGCGGGGCAGAGTGCCGGAAGTGACGTCTCCCAGGACCCGCAGGCCGCTCCCATCGAGCAGTCGGCCCCCAGGACGGCCTCCCCCTACGGGCCGATCACCCCGGCCGCAGGGGGCCAGGGGGAGGACCCGTTCAGCGACCTGGAGGCACGCGAGTCGTGAGCAGTCCCGCACAGGAATCGCTGCTGACTTCCTATTGGTTGGTGCGTTCGAGAACCTACGATCGGCCGGTGGCCTCCTTTCAGTCGCAGTCCTCCCGCTCCCTGGGGCAGCTGCGCCTGCGCGGGGGCCTGCTGGCCCTGTCCTGCCTGGCGGCGACGCTCGGCCTGTGGGGGCTGTTCGTGTTCACCCACACCGGCCAGGCCCTCGACGCCATGGCCCTGGAGGGCTCGGAGATCGGCTCGCACTACGTGAGCGCCCACGCCCGCAGGCTCCTGTCGGTGGTGTCCATGCCGGCCGCGGTCGTCCTGGTGGTGACGATCCTCGTCATCGGTCTGCTGCGGCGCAGCCACCGGCGCGCGGTGTGGGCCGTCGTCGCCGTGGTCGGGGCCAACCTGACCACCCAGATCCTCAAGTACCAGTTCCTGTGGCGGCCCGACTTCAACATCACCGAGCGCTGGGACAACGCCAACACCCTGCCCTCGGGGCACACCACCATGGCGGCCTCGGCCGCGGTCGCCCTCATCCTGCTGTCCGGGCGGCGCTGGCGGCCGCTGTCGGCCTGGGCCGGGGGACTGTTCACCATCGCCATGGGCTACTCCACCCTGGTGTGCCAGTGGCACCGCCCCTCCGACGTCCTGGCCGGGATCTTCGTGCCCGTGGCCTGGGGTGCTCTCGCCGTGGCCGGCGGGGCCTGGCGCGCCCCCTGGTCCCTGCGCGAGGGGACCGGAGAGGAGAGCTCCGGTGAGGTGCCCGGGCTGACCACCGTGGGGACGATCCCGGTGACGGCCGCCGGGCCGCGCCTGTGGCACCAGCTCCTCGGCAACATTCTCATGGCGGCCGCCGGCATCGTGTGCACCCTGGGGGCGCTCGGCCTGGGGGCCTGGGTGTGGTGGCACCTGGACGGCTCGGAGACGCGCTGGCAGCTCTTCGGCGCCTACGCCACCGGGTCGGTGGCCGTCGTCGGCGTCACCTGCCTGGCCCTGTCCGCGCTCGTCTCGCTGACCGACTGGGGCCGCACCCGCCGCAAGCACGAGGCCCGCCACCGCGACTGACGCCTACCCGGCGCCGTCGGGTACGAGCCCCACTGAGGGGGATCGCCGCTCACTCCACGAGGGTGGGGTGCTACTGGAGGAGGGTTGGGTGCACTTCGGGTGGGTGGGGCCTTCGTGCAGTACGCACAACCCTTGGCCAGTGGATCCCGACCCTCGTGGAGTAGGCCGACCCGAGGCGAGACTCAAAGCGGAGCCGGCGTCGAGTCATAGCCTCCAGGCCCCAGCGCAGGCGGCGGGCAGGGAGCGGTGGGGCGGACCTGTGCGGAGACGCCGGGCTCTGCCGTAAGAACCCCGGACTCACTCCTGTGCGGCCCGGTGTCCACAGCGCTGACATGACCGAGCCTGCCGCCGAAGCGCCCGGCGGAAATCGTTGGAATACTGCGGTTCTTCACCGGCATGCAGTCCCGATTCGGGGTTAATGTCAGCGCTGTGGACACCGATGCCCCACCAGACCTCTTCCCTTCGTCCCGTCCTCGGCCCCAGGGCCACCGGCCTGCCCAAGGTTCCCGCCCGAGCGGATGTCTCAGAAGTGAGGAGACAGCATGGCACGAACACCCCTCTGCGAAGAGCGCCCCGCCACCGCGACTGACGCGCGGCCTTACTCCTCGACGGCGGCGGCCGGGAGCCTGACGCTGAAGGTGGTCCCGTGGTCCTCGGGCGCGGTGGAGGAGCCGACGTCGATGCTCCCGCCGTGGGACTGGACGATGGCCAGTGCGATCGACATGCCCAGGCCCGTGGAGCCGGTGCGCCGCTCACGTGAGGAGTCCCCCCGGGCGAAGCGCTCGAAGAGGCGGTCGCGCACGTCGGGGGCGATCCCCGGGCCGTCGTCGTGGATGCGTACGATGAGCGTGTCCCCCTCGCGGGCCAGCGTCGTGGTCACGTGGCTACCGGCCGGCGTGTGCACCCGGGCGTTGGCCAGGAGGTTGACGACGACCTGACGCAGACGGGCCTCGTCACCGATGACCAGCGGAGGCTCGGGAAGGAAGTCCTCGGCCTCCTCCGGCGTGGCGTCGGCCGGAGGCTCCAGGACGGCCAGGTCCAGCTGCCAGTCGTGGTCGGGGCCGGCCGCGCGGGCGTCGGCCACCGTGTCCACCAGGAGGCCGACCAGGTCCACCTCCTCGCGGCGCAGCTCGCGCCCGGCGTCCAGGCGGGCCAGCAGTAGCAGGTCCTCGACGAGCGCCGTCATCCGCACCGACTCGGAGTGCACGCGCTCCAGGGCGTAGGTGGCCTCCTCCGGCAGGTCGGCGTCAGCGCCCTCGCGGCGGATGAGCTCGGTGTAGCCGCGGATCGAGGCCAGCGGCGTGCGCAGCTCGTGGGAGGCGTCGGCCACGAACTGGCGCACCTGCGTCTCCGAGCGTTGGCGCGCGCCCAGAGCGGACTCCACGTGCCCCAGCAGCGTGTTGAGGGCGCCGCCGACCTGCCCGACCTCGGCCGAGGAGTCCAGGTCCGCCTTCTCCACGCGGTCCTCGATGCTCACCTCGCCGCGCTCCAGCGGCTGGGAGGCCACGCGGTGTGCGGTGCGGGCCACCCGCTCCAGGGGCGCCAGCGCGGAACGCACCATGGTCCGCCCAGCCAGGGCCACCACGAGGGCGCCCACCAGGGCCACCGCCAGCTCGATGAGCAGCTGGGTGCGGATGAGCCCCTTGTCGCCCTCCAGGGAGAGCCCGGTGATGACCGTGCTGCCCGAGGCCTCGTCGCGGGTGGCCACCACCCGGTAGCTGCCCAGGTGGTGCAGGTCCACGGTGACGGGGTGGTCCTCCGTGGCCTGGGACAGCAGCAGCCGGCAGTCCTCCTTGGAGATGGACGCGTAGTGGCCGTTCTTGTCGATGTAGGCGGCGGTCTCACTGCTCGCAGTGTCGGAGGACGATGTCTGCGTGGTGATGAGCGTCAGCGTGCCGGTCGACTGCCCGGCGGCGTCGAGGCCCGGAGGGACCCCGTGCTTGCCGGGGCCTCCGTCCGCCGCGTCGGGCTGGTCTCCCTGGTTCTTCGTGCCCTCCTGGGCTGCCTCATCGGAGGCCTTCTTGGCCTCCTGGGTCAGGTCGTGGCGCTTGTCGGCGGCGCGCTGGGCGGCCGCCATCAGCTGGCTGTCCGTGCGTGCCATGAGCGTGTGGCGCAGGCTGACGGTGGAGAAGGCGCTCATGACCGCCGCCATGACCAGGACCAGCCCGAGCACCCCGACCACCAGCCGGGTGCGCAGACTGCGGGGAGGCGTGAGCAGTGAGCCGGGCCGCCATGAGCGCAGGCTCATCCGCCACCCGGTCGGTGCCGGCTGCTGGGACATCTGCGGGCGCTCAGCCGCGTTCATCGGTGCCGGCGGCCGGCTTGAGGACGTATCCGACGCCGCGCATCGTGTGGATCATGGGCTCGCGGCCCTTGTCGATCTTGCGGCGCAGGTAGGAGATGTAGAGCTCGACGATATTGGCCTGCCCGCCGAAGTCGTAGTTCCACACCCGGTCCAGGATCTGCGGCTTGGACAGGACCCGGCGGGGGTTGCGCATGAGGTAGCGCAGCAGCTCGAACTCGGTGGCGGTCAGCTGGATCTCGTCCTCGCCCCGCCAGACCTCGTGGGAGTCCTCGTCCATGCGCAGGTCCCCGACCTCCAGGATGGAGGCCGGTTTCTCCTCGCTGGCCCCGGAGCGGCGCAGGAGGGCGCGCAGTCGGGCCACGACCTCCTCCAGGGAGAAGGGCTTGGTGACGTAGTCGTCGCCGCCTGCGGTCAGCCCGGCCACGCGGTCCTCGACGGCGTCCTTGGCCGTCAGGAACAGGACCGGCACGTTCGGGCGGTGGCCGCGCACCCGGCGCATGACCTCCAGGCCGTCGAAGTCGGGCAGCATGATGTCCAGGACGATGACGTCGGGGTCGATCTCCTGGGCGGATCGGACGGCTGCGATCCCGGTGCCGGCGGTCGTGACCTCCCAGCCCTCGTAACGCAGGGCGGAGGCGAGCAGGTCGGCGAGCATCTGCTCGTCGTCGACGACCAGGACGCGCAAGGGGGAGCCGTCGGCACGGGTGAGGTTCTCGGTGGGGGCGTTAGTCACGTCATCTATTCAACAGGAAGGCGCTGTGCTCGACCACAGCGCAACCTGTGTCTCGACTGTGTTACCGATCTGAGACCGAACGGAGACGCGGCGGCTCGAACGCTGTGACATGCTTAAGCGGGTATGCGTCTTGGTTGTTGATCTCCACATTCGCGTGCACCGGAACGTTACTTCATAGCGTAGCCCCCGAGAGAGAGCGGCCAAGTGTATCTCTGCCGTCCCTCATCAAGTGTGTCGCCGTCGGTGAACCGGCGTCGACCTCATTTCCCTCATACATCCCTCAGACAGCAACAGCAGGAGAGACATGGAATACGTCGATGGCAACGAGCGCCGCTTCGGTGCCGAGGACCTGTTCTTCTCAACGACGGATACCAAGGGTGTCATTCGCAGGACCAACCGGGTCTTTGATTCGCTGTCCCGTTACAGCCCCGAGGAGCTCGTCGGCTCTCCGCACAACATCATCCGGCACGATGACATGCCCGCCGGTGCCTTCAAGCTCATGTGGGACGAGCTCGAGCAGGGACGCTCCTCCTGCGTCTACGTGCTCAACCGGGCCCAGGACGGACTGGACTACTGGGTCTTCGCCACGATCGCTCCGCTGGCCGACGGCTACCTGTCCGTGCGCGTGCGCCCGACCAACCACGCCATGTTCACGCCCGTCAAGGAGATCTACGCCCGCGTGCGGGCCGCCGAGCGTGCCTACGCCGAGGAGGGCCACGGGCGCCGGGAGGTCGCCGAGCACGGGGCGGCGCTGCTGACCGAGGAGTTGGCGAAGCTTCAGTACCACGACCTGCACAACTTCGCCCGGGCCGCCCTGCCGCGCGAGCTGGCCCTGCTGGTGGTCGAGGGCGTGCGGGTGCCGCCGCGCGCCGAGTCGGACAACCCCATGTCCGCCGTCCTGCAGGCCGTCGCCGCCATCGAGCGGGACACCGACGAGCTCATCTACCAGCTCGGCGAGTACCAGGAGCTCATCAACGGCCTGGGCTCCTGGGCCGGAGGGGTGCGCTCGGTCATTGACCGGGCCGACCGCGTGGGCTCCCTCATGGGGGAGGTGACCAGTCCCGACGCCGAGTCCTCCGTGCCCACCGTCTCCGAGCGAGTCAAGGAGCGTGGGGCTCAGGCCGTTGAGGTACTGCGCCAGCTCAACTCCTCCCTCGTGGCGCTCTACGAGGCGGCCTCCGAGGTGCGCTTCCGCAGCTCGATGATGCGTCTGCACACCCTCATGGCCGGCATCTTCGCCGCCGCCGTCCTGGACGGCCAGGAGGGGGAGTCCGCCGACGCCATCGGCGACCTCGCCGAGGCGATGCTCTCCGACCTGGAGGAGCTCGTGCCCTCCTGCCAGGAGGCGGCGAATCTGGCCGAGCGCCTGGAGGGCGATCTTCGCTCCGTGGTCAGCAACCTCGACCGCGTCAAGCGGCCCTTCCAGCGCTGGATCCGCGCTCTTCAGGACGAGGGTGCCCAGGCGCTCGTCGAGGGCGTCGACGCCGAGGTGGCCCTGAGTGAGGCCGTCGCCGTGGGTGAGCAGGGCTTCCCGGAGACGGCCTCGTTGGCCGAGCTGGCCGCCAAGGCCCGCGGTGTTGTTGTGACCTTGGACGAACCTGTCATCCGTCAGCGAGTGGCGACGGTTCGTGAGACGCTGAGCCACCTGGGGGAGTAATTGTCGATAATCTACAAGATAAGTCCCACCTTATTGGTGACAATGTCATAAATTGTCTTCCGCGGGCACGTACGTTTCGTTACCTTCTTCCCGGCACTGTGTGAGGAGCTGAAGGAATAGTCCTCTGGCGAGGTGCTCCCGCGAATTATTCACCCTGAAGGAAAGCACCATGGAGTCGCAGGTCGGTTACGAGCGTTTGTTCGATCCGCAGGACATCTTCTTTTCCACCACGGATCTCAAAGGCGTCATCCAGAACACGAACCGGACGTTCGATACGCTGTCGCGTTACTCGCGTGAGCGTCTCATCGGGGCTCCGCACAACATCATTCGTCACCTGGACATGCCGGCGGGTCTGTTCCGCCTCATCTGGGACGATCTGCAGACCCGGCGCCCGGCCTGCGGCTACATCACCAACCGTGCCGTGGACGGCCTGGACTATCGGGTCTTCGCCACTATCGTGCCGCTGCGCCAGGGCTACCTGTCGGTGCGGATCAAGCCGATGGACGGGGCCACCAGGGACCGGGTCGAGGAGGCCTACCGCCGGGTGCGCGCCAAGGAGCGCGACCTTCAGGCCCGGGGCGCCTCACGCCACCAGCTCGGTGAGTTCGGTGGCCGTGAGCTGGCCGCGGAGCTGGCGGTCCTGGGCTTCCCCTCCCTGCACGACATGACCTTGGCGACCCTGCCGCGTGAGGTGGCCGCCCTGGTCACCGCCGGGGTGCGCGTCCCGTCGGCCGCCCCCGAGGGCCTGGGTGCCGTGGCCCGGATCCTCAACGCGGTGGCCGCGATGGAGAAGGACACCGATGCCCTGGTCTTCGAGCTCGATGAGTACCTGCGGCTCATCACCACCATGGAGGCTACCCACGACTCGGCCCGGGCGGTGGAGGCGCGGGTGGGGCGCATCGGCCAGCTGGTCTCCCACGACGTCGGCGACAGCGCCCAGACCAAGGTGCTCATGCTCGGTGAGCGCATCGCCGAGCTCACCGGCGTCGCGGGTGCCGAGCTGAACGCACTGCCCTCGCGGCTCAAGGTCCTGCACCAGTCGGTCACCGAGCTGCGCTTCTCCGTGGCCCTCATGCGCCTGCTCACCCTCATGGTGGGGCGCTTCGCCCAGTCCATCCTCGATGGCACTGAGGTGGACGCCGTGCACTCCCTGACGGACCTGTGCGAGGCGCTGGAGTCCGGCTTCCGCGGCCTGGGGCCCGTGCTGCAGGCCGTGAGCACCCAGGTCGCCCAGCTCAACGATGCCCTGCGCACCGTGACCTCCAGCCTGGACCGTGCGGCCCGGCGCCTGGGGCAGTGGGTGGACCTGCGTGGCGGCGGGGCCGGCTCCTCGGGCTCGCCGATCATCGACGAGGTCGCCCAGCTCACCTCCCGCGGCTTCCCCGAGGTCCGCTCCCTGGCCGCCCTGGCCGCCGAGTGCCGCGGACTGCACCTGCCCTACGACGAGCGCATCGCCGCTCAGCGCCTGGCGGCCGTGCGCAGCGCCCTGGCGGATCTCATCTGAGACGAAAGTCGTTCTTCCGGACACTGCCTGGTTGGAAAAGGTGGGTGGTGCGTTACAGTCGGCTGGGAGCCGGCACGCGCCGACTCCCCACCGTCCCCCTTCGTCGGGGCCCCGGATCGCCCGGATCCTCACGATCCCGCGGTGATCTCCGGGGCCCGGCGACAACCGCCCGCAGACCCACCAGCCGCGGCCAGCCGCGCACCACCCGTGAGGAAGGCTTTACGTGTCCACCAAGCTCGTCATCGTGGAGTCCCCCAACAAGGTGCGCTCCATCGCCGGCTACCTGGGTCCGGAGTTCGACGTCGAGGCCTCCGTGGGGCACATCCGCGACCTGCCGCAGCCCTCCGAGCTGCCCGCCACCATGAAGAAGGGCCCCTACGGGAAGTTCGCGGTCAACGTCGAGGACGACTTCACCCCCTACTACGTCGTCAACCCCGACAAGAAGAAGACGGTCGCCCAGCTCAAGAAGGCCCTCAAGGAGGCCGACGAGCTCTACCTGGCCACCGACGACGACCGCGAGGGCGAGGCCATCGCCTGGCACCTCCAGCAGGTCCTCAAGCCCAAGGTGCCGGTGCGCCGCATGGTCTTCACCGAGATCACCCGCGAGGCCGTCACCCGGGCCCTGGACAACACCCGCGAGCTGGACATCCACCTCGTCGACGCCCAGGAGACCCGCCGCATCCTGGACCGCCTCGTGGGCTACGAGGTCAGCCCGGTCCTGTGGCGCAAGGTCCGTGCCGGCCTGTCCGCCGGGCGCGTGCAGTCAGTGGCCACCCGCCTCGTCGTCGAGCGTGAGCGTGAGCGCATGGCCTTCCGCTCCGCCTCCTACTGGGGGGTGGAGGCCACTTTCTCCACCGTCCTGTCCGCCGTGGACGTCACCGCCCGCCAGGAGGCCTCCTTCACCGCCCGGCTCGTCACCCTCGACGGGCGGCGCGTGGCCACCGGCCGTGATTTCAACGACGACGGCCAGCTGCGCCCGGCCGCGCTCAAGGCCTCCGCCGTCCACCTCCACCAGGTGGGGGCCACCGCCGTGGCCGAGGCGATCGGGCGGGGAGAGCCCCGGGTGGTCGGCGTGGAGGACAAGCCCTACAAGCGCCGCCCGGCCGCCCCCTTCACCACCTCCACCCTCCAGCAGGAGGCCTCCCGCAAGCTGCGCATGAACCCGCGCGAGACCATGCGCGTGGCGCAGGGCCTCTACGAGAACGGCTTCATCACCTACATGCGTACCGACTCCACGGTCCTGTCCGGTCAGGCCGTGGCCGCGGCCCGCTCGCAGGTGGCCGAGCTCTACGGGGCCGAGTACGTCCCCGAGCGCCCCCGCGTCTACGCCTCCAAGTCCAAGGGCGCCCAGGAGGCCCACGAGGCGATCCGCCCCGCCGGCGACCACTTCCGCACCCCGGCCCAGGTCTCCGGTGAGCTCACCGGAGCCCAGTTCCGCCTCTACGAGCTCATCTGGAAGCGGACCGTGGCCTCCCAGATGGCCGATGCCGTCGGCTCGACCGCCACGGTGACCGTCGAGGTGCCGCTGACGCCGGTGGCCGGCGAGTCGCGCGACTCCGGCCCCACCTTCTCCACGGCCGGCCTGACGGCGTCGGGCACCGTCATCACCTTCCGCGGCTTCCTGGCCGCCTATGAGGAGGGGCGCGACGCCGAGCGCTACCAGGACGACGCCGGCGCCGCCGCCAAGGACTCCAAGGACGTGCGCCTGCCCGCGATGATCTCCGGCCAGGAGCTGGCCGCCCTGGACGCCGAGGCCTCCGGTCACGAGACCACGCCGCCGCCGCGCTACACCGAGGCCTCCCTGGTCAAGGCCCTTGAGGAGCGCGAGATCGGCCGCCCCTCGACGTATGCGGCCACCATGTCCACCATCTCCGACCGCGGCTACGTCGACCACCGCGGCCAGGCCCTGGTGCCCACCTGGCTCGCCTTCGCCGTCACCCGGCTGCTGGAGGAGAACTTCGCCGAGCTCGTCGACTACGACTTCACCGCCTCCATGGAGCGCGACCTGGACCGGATCGCCGCCGGCGAGGAGGACCGGGTCGCCTGGCTGCGGCGCTTCTACAACGGTCAGGGAGGCGCCGGTGCCGAGCAGGCCGCTCAGGCGGCCTCGGGCGAGCTCGAGGCCGTGGCCGCCGCGCTGCGCGCCCAGGGGCTCAAGGGTCTGGTGGACAACCTCGGCGAGATCGACGCCCGCGCCGTCAACTCCATTGAGATCGGTGAGGGCATGACCCTGCGGGTGGGTCGCTACGGCCCCTACCTGGAGGACGCCGAGGGCAAGCGCGCCAACGTCCCGGCCGATCTCGCCCCCGACGAGCTG
>ERZ772958.388-NODE-388-length-19436-cov-3.096796_pt1 | contig 19436 bp, 14 predicted proteins | sample MGYA00580681_ERZ772958 | MGnify/ENA primary metagenome ERZ772958 (study PRJEB29015, sample SAMEA2738089) | human oral metagenome | biome: human oral; feature: human-associated habitat; material: saliva | place: China | collected 2275 ...
ATCTTCTCCTTAATAAAGGAAAAAGAGGCAGTCCGTTTTTAGTGATAAACTTATCAATAAGAAAGTGACTCAGTTATTAGATAAGATACTGAGAAGAAATACTTTCGTTGTTTTCTACTCGACGAATAGTTTCAGCAAAAACTTCGCTTACGCTGAGTTGCTTCACTTTGGAACAAGTTCCGCGGTATGGAATACTATCCGTAAAGATGATTTCCTGCAATGGAGAATTAGCCACACGCTCATCAGCAGGACCAGACATAATACAGTGGCTTGCCATGGCACGGACAGAATGTGCTCCATTGTCGATCATCAGTTGAGCTGCCTTTGTGATAGTACCTGCCGTATCAACAATATCGTCAATTAGAATGACATCCATATCGCGCACATCACCAATAATCTGCATATCCGCTACCACATTAGCTTTCTTACGCGTTTTGTGGCAAAGAACGAGAGGCACATCAAGGAATTTAGCGTAAGCACTGGCACGCTTTGAACCACCAACATCAGGAGTTGCGATACAAATGTTTCTGAGGTTAAGGCTCTTTACGTAGGGGAGCAAAATGGTTGATGCGAACAAATGGTCTACAGGAACTTCAAAGAAGCCTTGTTCTTGGTCTGCATGGAGGTCCATTGTCATGATGCGGTCGATACCAGCAACGCTAAGCATGTTGGCAACGAGCTTTGCGGCAATAGAAACGCGGGGCTTGCTCTTGCGGTCTTGTCTAGCCCATCCGTAGTAAGGCACTACGGCTTGGATAGAGCGTGCTGAAGCACGTTTTGCAGCATCAACCATGAGGAGCAACTCCATGAGATTGTCAGTGGAGGGGAAAGTGCTTTGCACGAGGAAAACATCGCATCCGCGAATAGATTCTTCGTAGCAAACCTCAAATTCGCCATCGGCAAAGTAGGTGATACTTACATTGCCAAGTGAGCAACCAAGGTTTTCGCAAATTTTCTCGGCCAAGTAGCGCGATTTTGTGCCCGAGAAGACTTTCATTTTACTGTTCATTACGTTGTGAGTGTGTATTGGTTTGAATGAATTGGGTCGATGAAGAAAAGGTGTACTTTAGCTTCTTTGTGGTGCTTGAGATACGTGTTCTAAATGAACTTTAGAGGCAACTTATAATTGCCTTTCTGGCGTATCTATAATGGACTCTTGGGATATTTGGTTAGTCCACAATTTTGCGAAGCTTTCGGAAGTGGTGAACCACTTCTTTGTAATCGCTGCTTGCATGGATGTTAAATCGATTCCAAATATCGCCTAGAATAACAAAACCACCGAAACCTAGGTCTTTCAGTTCCGGGATATTGTTTAGACCGATACCACCAAAGGCCATCACTTTTTTGTTGATGACCTTCTTTTGTGCCATTTGGCGAAGCATTTGTAGGGAGAAAGTGGGATTGAGATCATCTTGATCTAAAGCGTCAAAGAGTGGTCCCAATAGCATATAATCGCAAAAGCTAGCGCAATTGCTGAGTTCTTGTGTGTTATGACAAGAACAAGAAATATGTCCTTTGTAGTTTTGCGTAACCTCTGTATTACGGTTGCTCAGGTGAATACCTTTGAGTCCATATTCTTGCTTGAGGTAGAAGTGATCATGCACCACAATCTTCTTTCGATATCCATTGGGGATGAGCGAAAGAAGACGTTCGGAATAAACCGGTTCGGAGTTCGGTTTGCGTAGGTGAAGCGTATCAAGTCCTTCGTCGAAGAGAGCAGTTAGAATTTGGTGCTCTTCTACGAAAAACTCGGGACGCGTCATCAAAATAAGTTTCATTATCGCGAAATGAATAGGTGAGGGTGCTGAAAACTTGTGGTTCTAATCCTAAATGCGCGTGGAGGAGTTACACTCTAATTGTCGCATCTTTAGGACTAATCCTCTGCAAAGATAGCAAAAAACATTGACTACATAGCAAGCTCTGTAGGAAAAAGACCATAACACATGCTTAAGCGTTGAGTGAGTTTCTATAGTACACAGCAAAATGACGTATGTAGTTAGCATTTTTGAGGAATATACTATAGAAGGACTCGAGAAAATGAGTATAGGCAAAGTTGGGAAGGATGGGTAGAACGAAGGTGATGGCTATATCTCTTTGAGAAGATAGAAAGAGAAGTTTAATGAAATAATAACATATTTCAAACAATACACCCCACACTTCAAACAGAAGAGTGGGGTGTTGATATGACTTGGAGTCAATGAGTCTTATTTGCGGCTCTTGCCGTAGCGGCTCATGAACTTGTCCACGCGACCGGCGGTGTCCACAAGCTTCGACTTACCCGTATAGAAGGGGTGAGACGTAGAAGAGATTTCGACTTTTACCACTGGGTAAGTTTCGCCTTCAAATTCTACTGTCTCAGAAGTCTTGCATGTAGACTTTGTAAGGAACATATCACCGTTGGACATATCTTTGAAGACAACGGGACGGTAGTTTTCGGGATGGATACCTTGTTTCATTGTAGTGGTTAGCTTTATGTTCGTTTATTAGGATTACACCGCTCTCCTGAGTGAAGCCGAGCGAACACGGACTTGCCCCTCAATGGTGGTGGAGACCGGCGGCGGAACCCGCAGAGGAGTTCCTGAGAGAGTCTGAATCGTGCGCAAAGTTAAGCATTAACCGCCTAACGACCAAGGCAACTCCTATTCAAAATCCATTTTCGGCGTAAAAAATCGAACAGACCGTGCGCTTCTCCTCCTCTTCTTCGTGACAAGCGGCGCGCTGCCCTTCCTGCTCGTCACGCAGCGCGCGGATGCTGCGAGAGGGAAACGCAAAGCATAGAGCGATCTGCGCCGGCGCATGCCGCCTTTTGCAGTGCAGCGCGCCATTGCATCCGATCGCCTCAGGGACTACAATATAAAAACGCGGAGCTTTTCGCAGTTTGCTCCCCATTTTCGGGGAATAGCTCCCCACTCTTCCGGCACGGCTCCCCGGTTTCCGACGCGCGCCTCCTCGCTCGCACGAAAAGTGCCCGGAATAGTTCTGCCAAACGGCGCTTCTGCTCGATCGCTTCCCCGATTCCCCCGACGAACTGCCCCTCCACTTTTCGGCTTCTCGCCGTTCGCAACACAGCATGGGGGCAAAGGGCATTCTCCTTTCGGAAAAAGTTTCATCTTTTTTGGGGCGAAAGCTTTTGCGAATAAAACCTTTTTCGTAGATTTGCAACACCAAGCTAGCAAATAAGGCGTAGGTTTTGCCGCTGCTACTTGGCAAACAAAGGATTTATCAACCCCATCGCCAAATTTTATAAGACAATGGATACTCAAGCTCTCTGCGGATTGAAAGCCGCCGACTTCCAAAAGGAAATCGGAGGCAAGAAAACGGATTTGTATATCCTGCGTAATGCAAATGGCTGCGAAGTTGCCATCACAAACTATGGTGGTGCACTCGTGGCCATTATGGTGCCTGACCGCAAAGGCGAATACGCCAATGTGATTCAGGGACACGACAACATCGACAGCTGCGTGAATTCACCCGAGCCCTTCCTCTCCACACTCGTGGGACGCTACGGCAATCGCATCGCCAAAGGCAAATTCCAACTCAACGGCAAAGAGTATCACCTCGCCGTGAACAACGGGCCGAACCACCTCCACGGAGGACCCACCGGTTTCCATGCGCGCGTTTGGGATGCCGAACAAATCGACAATCACACCCTCGTGCTCCGCTACGTTTCGGCCTACTACGAGGAAGGCTTCCCCGGCGAACTCACCATGACGGTGCGCTACACGTGGACGGACGACAACGAACTGGTGATTGACTACCGCGGTACGACCAACAAGAAGACGGTGGTCAACATGACCAGCCACGGTTTCTTCTCGCTTCAGGGTCTCGGTAACCCAACTCCCACGGCGATGGACACAATCTGCGAAATTAACGCCGATTTTTATGTACCCATCGACGAAACGTCCGTACCTACGGGCGAAATTCGCAAGGTGGAGGGCACGCCCTTCGACTTCCGCACACCGCATGTTGTGGGTGAGCGCATCGACGATCCCAACGACGAGCAAATCAAAAATGGGGCAGGCTATGACCACTGCTTTGTCCTCAATAAAAAAGAGGAAGGCGAACTCTCCTTTGCCGCTCGCATCACCGAACCTGTGAGCGGGCGCACCATGGAAGTCTACACAACGGAACCCGGCGTACAGTTCTATTCCGACAACTGGGCCGATGGCTACCGCGGACAGCACGGCGCCACCTTCGGACGCCGCTCTGCACTCTGCTTCGAGGCACAGCACTTCCCCGACAGCCCGAACAAACCCCATTTCCCCAGCGTGGTGCTTCGTCCCGGCGAGGTCTACACCCAGCGCACGGTCTATAAGTTCGGAACCGACAAGTAAATTAGTTCAACAACCCATAAACCTCAAAACCTCTTACCCAAATGGCTCAAAAGTCGAAACAATGGGGCGCGATTATCGTGATGATTGCTCTCTTTGCCATGATTGCCTTCGTCACAAACTTGTGCACGCCCATGGCGACCATTATCAAGAATCAACCCGGCGGTGTGCCGAATGTGCTCGCACAAATCGGTAACTACGGTAACTTCATCGCTTATCTCGTGATGGGTATTCCCGCAGGTATGCTGATTTCCAAATTCGGTTACAAGAAAACGGCACTCATCGGTCTCGTCATCGGTAGTGTGGGTCTGCTCATCCAGTGGTTGAGCGGTGTCCTTGACAATGGTCACAATCTCGGACTCGTATTCGGTGTCTACCTCTTGGGCGCTTTCATCGCCGGCCTCTGCATGGCCATTCTCAACTGTGTGGTGAACCCCATGCTCAACCTCCTCGGCGGTGGCGGTAACACCGGCAACCAGCTGATTCAGATCGGTGGTGTGTTCAACTCTTCGGCAGCTGTGGCTTGCTACATCCTCATGGGCGCGCTTATCGCCGACGTGACGAAAGCCAAGATTGCCGATGCCACTCCCGCTTTGATGATCGCTCTCTGCATCTTCGTGGTGGCCTTCATCGTGATCTCCTTCACCAAGATCGAAGAACCCGAACAAGCTCCCGTGCGCGTCGACCTCATCAAGGGCGCTATGTCACACCCGAACTTCGCACTCGGCGCATTGGCCATCTTCCTCTACATGGGTATTGAAGTCGGTGTCCCCAACTTCGTACAGCTATATCTCGTCGATACGGGTCTTCCTTCCAGCATTGTCGGTCAACTCGTAGCTGTATATTGGTTCATGATGCTCATCGGCCGCTTCGCCGGTGCCGCCATCGGCAACAAAGTCAGCAGCCGCGCCATGGTAACGACGGTTTCCATTGCCACCCTCTGCCTCGTTCTATTCGGCATGTTCTTCACCAATGCCGGAACAGTGAACTTCCCCGGTGTCGATTGGAACAAGCTTGAATTCATTCAGCAGGATATTCCCGTAGGTATCTTCGCCTTCCTTCTCGTTGGTCTCTGCACTTCCGTGATGTGGGGCGCCATCTTCAACATGGCTGTGGAAGGTCTCGGCAAATACACGGCTATCGCCAGCGGTATCTTCATGACCATGGTCTTCGGTTGCGCTGTGATGATGTTCATCCAGGGTTTTGTAGCCGACATCACGGGCTATATCACCAGCTTCTGGGTTGTCGTCTTCTGCGCCGCCTACATCCTATTCTATGCTCTCGTGGGTAGCCGCCTTACGAAGAAGGAGGAAGAAGAAACTGCCGTAATCAAATAAGAAAATTCCTTGCATCGTTTCGTCCGTGGCACTGCCACGCGCAGTCCACGGACGTGCGTTGCGTTAACCCTCACCCCTCAAATAATATCTTCATCATGAAACTCACTATCGACGACGTTCGCAGCCGGTTCACCAAACATTTCGACGGAACCACCGGCACTTTATATGCTGCTCCCGGCCGTATCAACCTCATCGGCGAGCACACCGACTATAACAACGGATTCGTTTTCCCCGGCGCCGTGCAACAAGGCATTATCGCCGAAATTAAACCCAACGGCACGCGCACGGTTCGCGCTTATGCCATCGACTTGAAAGACTACGTCGAGTTCTCGCTCGACGATGAAGCCGGTCCCACTGCAACGTGGGCGCGCTACATCTTCGGCGTTTGCCGCGAAATGATGGCACTCGGCGTACCTGTAGAAGGTTTCAACACGGCTTTCGCCGGCGATGTGCCTCTCGGTGCCGGAATGAGCAGCTCTGCCGCACTCGAATCCTGCTTTGCTTTCGCACTCAACGACATTTGGGGCGGAAACAAGGTAGAGAAAATGGAACTTGCACGCGTGGGGCAGCGCACGGAACACAAGTATGTGGGCTGCAACTGCGGCATCATGGACCAGTTTGCCTCCGTTCACGGTAAGAAGGGCTCCCTCATGCGCCTCGACTGCCGCAGCGGTGAGTTCGAATACTTCCCCTTCGACCCCAAAGGCTACAAACTCGTCCTCGTTAACTCCCAAGTGAAGCACGAACTCGTGGGCTCGCCTTATAACGATCGCCGTCGCAGCTGCGAACGCGTCGCTGAAGCCATCCACGCCCTCCACCCCGAAGTCGAATCGCTCCGCGATGCCACCATCGAACAGCTCGAAGAAGTGCGCGGCACCGTGTCGGAAGAAGATGCACTCCGCGCTTTCTACGTAATCGGCGAACGTGATCGCGTACTCACCGTGTGCGACGCACTCGAAAAGGGCGACTACGAGACCGTAGGCCAAATGATGTACAAAACGCACGAGGGCCTCTCGAAAGAATATGAAGTGTCCTGCGAAGAACTCGACTTCCTCAACGACGTTGCCCGCGAAGAAGGCGTCACCGGTTCGCGCATTATGGGCGGCGGATTCGGAGGTTGCACCATCAACCTCGTGGCCGACGAACTCTATGACCACTTTGTGAAGACCGTCAAAGAGAAGTTCGCTGCCAAATATGGCAAGGAACCGATCATCATCGACGTAGTGATCGGCGACGGCGCCCGCAAACTCGAAGCCTGATAGGCCATTTCTCAATTCATTGCACCGCAGTCTCGTTACTTACGAGGCTGCGGTGTTTTCTTTCTCCACAACTCATTTCTCTCCCACTCCACAATTGGAGCACTCCACGTCGCATTCGAAACGCCGCGCCCACAATCAGAACGTAAAAAAACACGTACCCCCGTTTTAATCCGTTAGGAGCTTCTCAGTTTGGCAAGAAATGACGAACTTTGCGGCATTATGGTAATTGATCCTTCGATACAAGTCTTCTGGAACGAGTTCAGTAGCACCCTACAACTCGTGTTGAAAGGCCTCATCATCGGCATCGTCGTATCGGCACCTATGGGGCCGGTCGGCATTTTGTGCGTACAGCGCACCATGCACAAGGGGCGCCGCTTCGGACTCATCACCGGTTTCGGCGCCTCGCTCTCTGATTTACTCTACGCCATCGTAACCGGAGCCGGAATGACGGTGGTTATGTCCTTTATTGAGCAGAGAAACAACATCTTTTGGATGAAAATCGGCGGCAGCGCCTTACTTTTTGTCTTCGGCCTCCACACTTTGCTCTCCAATCCCATCAAGGCCATGCGCCAACCTTCGGGCAAAAAGGGAACACTTGTGCAGAATCTCATCACTTCCTTCTTCCTCACGCTCTCCAATCCCCTCATTATATTCCTCTTCGTCGCGTTGTTCGCGCAACTCACCTTCACTGTCCCCGAAAACCCCTTTGGCGCCATGTGCGGCTACCTATCTATCTTTGCCGGCGCGATGTTGTGGTGGATTCTCCTCACGTATCTCATCACAAAGATGAAGCATTCGTTCGGACTCCGGGGCATGTTCGTCATCAACCGCACGATCGGCACCATTGTCGTCGTGATCAGCGTGCTTTATGCCGCACTTACGCTCTTCAATATCCACAATCCACTTGCCGTACCCACTGATCATGCTTATAGCCAACCGACTCAGAGAAAATAACCGCGCGGAATATCTCCTTTACATGTGGCAAGTGGAGGACATCATCCGAGCCAACGGCTGCGACCTCGACCGTCTGCGCGAAAACTACCTCTCCCAATTCCAACTCACGGGCGAAGCGCAGCAACAACTCGAACAGTGGTACGCCGATCTCTGCGAAATGATGCGCTCGGAGGGGAAAACCCAAAGCGGGCACCTACAAATCAACCTCAATGTCATAGAAACGCTGGCAGAACTCCACGAAGCGCTCCTCCAATCCGAGAAGTTTCCCTACTATCGCCAGCTCTACTACAAAGTGCTCCCCTATCTCGTTGAATTGCGTGCCAAGAACGGCTCAAAAGACAACGCCGGCATCAGAGAAGAGCTCAATTTGTGCTTCGAACTTCTCTACGGAGTCATGCTTTTGCGCCTGCAGAAAAAAGAAATCAGCGCACCGACGCAGCAAGCTGCCGAAGCCATTTCCAAATTCCTCGGGCAACTCTCCGATTACTGGAAAGCCAACAAAGCCGGACAGCTTGAATTGGACTGATTTCGCGGCACCTTCATTTCGAATCTCCGGGCAAGCGATTCCGCGCGGCAGCCATTCCCGCTCTACTCCCCCGATTTGCCCCACTTCCTTCAAGGCGCTTGACTAAACGACGCGCGAATTCCGCTCATTCCCCCAAGTTCGCCCTCTTCGCCCAGCAGAAAGCACATCGATCTCCCATTTTCTGCCCATGTCTTTCGAATTTCTACGGAACAAACGCACCAAAATCATTTTTCTCAGCCTGTTTTGGGGCGTTCTTTCCCTCCTTCTCCTCCTTTGGCTTTGTTGTCCTGCCTGGTTGCAGCGGCATTTTTCCCCCATCGCGGCCTGTTCTTCCGACAACTCGGAACAGGCCGTCGACAGTATCGGTCTGCACAGTCTGCAAGTCGACAAATTACTGCGCGCTCCCCGCAACATTGAAGCGCTCGTCGCCGGCCGCACGCGCAAATCCCCCCACTCCATTTCGCACATCGACGATTATGCCGGCACCTTTTCGGATCTCAATCCGCAACACCTCGCCACAGCACGCAAAATCGGTATCCCTTCGTGCCAAGATCGCAATGCCGCCACACGCAGAGCCGACGAATTAGTGTACATCGGCGACAATCCTTACTTCCACGTCCGCCCTCTCAACTACAGCATCCCCTATCTTGTGCCGCGCGCCGCTACTCTGCTCGAAGAAATCGGGCACTCGTTTCTCGACAGCCTGACGAACAAGGGATATGCCTTCCAACAACTCGTCATCACCTCCGTTTTGCGCACAGATGCCGACGTGGCACAGTTGAGAAAGCGCAACCGAAACGCCGCAGCAGCGAGCGCACACAGTTTCGGCACCACTTTTGACATTTCCTACGTCCACTTTCTTCCGCTCGTTGCCCCATCTGAGCACCGGCGCAACGCCGATCCCTACACACTCAAATGCATTCTCGCCGAAGTGCTGCGCGACCAGCGGCGCAACGGCACCTGCTACGTGAAATATGAGGTACACCAATCTTGTTTTCACGTCACTGCGCGCTGAACCTGCGCAGTAACCGAGCGGTGCACGCACATTTTCAGTTTCTCCCCTCCCATTATTCTCCATTCAACACCCCTCGCCGGTATAAACTTCGGCGACAAAGCCGCAATCCTCCCCTTGCCCATGCCTGGAGTATTCCAAAACATCACCGTAGCGCCCGAGTTTCGGCAGCTCGTTCCCACCTTTCTCGGTGCATTCATCGAAGCCGAAGTGAGCAACAGCCCCACCTCGCCCGAACTTTGGCAAGAAATCGAAGCCGAAGGTCGGCGACTTTGCGAAATCTTCACCCCCGAAAGCCTCAAACAGCAGCCCGGTATCGCCGCCACGCGCGCAGCTTACAAAGCCTGCGGCAAAGATCCCTCGCGCTATCGCCCCGCGGCCGAACAACTTGCGCGCCGCTTGCTGCAAGGCAAAGCCCTCTACAGCGTGAGCACGCTCGTCGATCTCGGCAATCTTGTCTCCTTACGCAGCGGATACGCCACCGGTCTGCTCGATGCTCGGCACATCGACGGCGATCTCACCCTCGGTGTCGGCCGCGACGGCGAACCCTATGAAGGTATCGGCCGCGGTGTGCTCAACATCGCCGGTCTTCCGGTCTACCGCGACCAATGCGGAGCGGCAGCAACCCCCACTTCCGACAGTACCCGCACCATGACCTCGCTCGAAACCCGCCGCCTGCTCTTCATCATCAACGCCTATGACGGCCATCGCGCGCACACCGAAGCCGCAGTGGCCTACGCGCTCGAGCTACTGCGCCGTTATGCTAATGCACACGACGAACGCGTCGTGTATTTCTGACTTTGCTTGATTCGATCCAGCACTTACATTCTCCCTCTTCCGGCCTCTTTAGCCGGCATCTCCCTGTCCTGCGCTTCTCACGCGGCGACAGGGCTTTTTTTATGGGACATCTGCGCGGAAAGTCCCCTGCTTTCGCACAAAATCGCCCTTGTTTGTGGAATTTCCTCCCCGTTTTCGCCTTCCGTTCGGGGTGCTTGCTCCGCCGGACACGTTTTTTACACCCGCCCCTCCCCAAAATTCGGCAAAAAGCGGAATCCGAGAACGAGAAACCGGAGCTCGACAACGGGAAATGGGAGAAAAATCGCATCTCGCGTAAAAAATACGCAGAAAAATTTGGCGGTACGGAAAATTACTCGGATCTTTGCGGTGTAAAATCAACACCGGTAGTAAAATGAATCCACTTCCCTACTGCTATGCCTACCCTCATCCGGCGGTAACCACCGACTGTGTGATCTTCGGATTCGACGGAAGCCAACTGAACGTCCTGCTCATTCGCCGCGGCGTCGAGCCCTTCAAAGGGCGCTGGGCCTTTCCCGGCGGTTTTCTCCAACCCGACGAAACTGCAGAGACAGGTGCGCTGCGCGAACTGCACGAAGAAACAGGTTTGGAGTCTGCCTATCTCGAGCAGCTCCACACCTTCACTGATCCCGACCGCGATCCGCGCGAAAGAGTGATCACCGTGGCTTATCTGGCTCTGGTCAAAATCAGCGAAGTGCAAGGCGGCGACGACGCAGCCGAGGCACAATGGTTTGCCCTCGATGAAATTCCCCAACTGGCTTTCGACCACGAACGCATTTTCCGCATGGCGGTGGCGCGCCTACGCGAACGCATCCACTTCCGCCCCATCGGTTTCGAATTACTTCCCGAGAAATTCACGCTCCGCGAGCTGCAAATGCTCTACGAAGCCATTCTCAACGTGCATTTCGACCGTAGGAATTTTGCAAAGAAGATGCAACACCTCGAATTGCTCACCGAACTCGACGAGACGGTGCGCGCCACCCCCAAACGCGACGCGAAACTCTATCGATTCAACCTCAACAAATACGAGGAACTCAAACAAAAAGGTTTCAGACTCGAATTCTGAACTCGGCTGCGGGGCCACCTTATCCCAACCTTGACCTGTTCAACATCACAAACACAATTGATTTCGCCCCACACCGCCAACTCCCAAATCTTTACCGAGAAAAAACTCTAACACTCACCCTCTTCAAACTTCAACCCCATGATCGGCAGCTTTATCGGCGACATCGTAGGCAGCATCTACGAGTTCAGCAACATCAAAACCAAGTGCTTTCCCTTTTACGGACCGACAGAAGGCGCACTCTTCTTCACCGACGATTCGGTATTGACGGGAGCCACCGCCTACTGGATCCTCAACGGCGGGAACATTGGTGCGCACTACGCACAATTCTCAGTCAACAATCCCGGGAGAGGCTACGGCGGACGGTTCTCAAAATGGATCCGTGTGTATCGCTACACGAACGAAGTGGCCGCACCCTACAACTCGATGGGCAACGGCAGCGGCATGCGCGTCGGCCCTGTGGGTTGGGCTGCGCAAACACGCGAAGAGGTGATGGAAATGGCCAAAACCACGGCCGAATGCACGCACAACCATCCGGAGGGCATTGAGGGAGCGCAGGCCATCGCTTTGGCCGTTTGGCTGGCACGCCACGGGGCTTCGGCAGCCGACATTCGCAGCGACATCGAAAAGACCTTCGGTTACGACCTCTCCATGAGTGTAGACGAAATTCGTCCACGCTATTCCTGGTACGGAATGGACGGAGAAGGCAACAGCGAAATCTGCAGCGACAGCGTGCCGCAAGCCATCACTTGCGCCCTCGAAGCGCATGATTTCGAAGACGCGGTGCGCAACGCCGTGAGTCTCGGCGGAGATTCGGACACCATCGCTTGCATGGCGGGCGCCGTCGCCGAAGCCCTCTTCGGCATCCCCCGCTCCATGGCGAATCGAATCCGCAAGGTGATTAAGCCGAGCTTCCTTTCCATCATCGACGAGTTCGAACAGCGCTTCGGATCGAACTACATCGAAGACTGAATCTCGACGCGGCACGACACACAGCCCCAACTTTCGCTCACTCGCGGGAGCATTGAGAACCGTCTGATGCAAGCCCGCAAGCAATAGGTCGCAAACACACAAAAAGGCCGACTCTCTTTTCGGAGAGTCGGCCTTTGTCGTAGTCGTTGTGTGTCGTTTAGCGCAAAATGATCTTCTTCCCACCGGAGATCACGACGCCCTTGGCTTCAGCCGCGTTGATGCGTCGACCGGAAAGGTCATAGAGCGGAGCCGCTTTCTCGTCGGTCTTCACCGCTTTCACGGCCGAAGGAGAGGCACCGAAACGGAGTGTGAGACTGCGCACGCTGCCACTCGTGGCTGGAAGAGTGTAGAACGCGCGGTTGCCGGGGATATTGACGTGCTCCTTGATGCGACGGAAGAGGAACTCTTGGGTGTCGGCATCGCGAGTCAGTCCATAATAAACCAAGCCCGTGCTGTTGCGATCGGTCGCCGCGAGACGCAGATTCGTACCGCTGAGCAGCGTGTTAAGCGGCGCGCGCCACTGCGTGGGACGAAGCTGGAAGGTTTTTGCTTCGGCACTCGAAAGCACCACCGGCGTGTTGGCGGGAACGATCGAATCACCGATGGCTTGCAGCGTCAGCTCCTTGTCGCCGTTGGCATTTCCGTCCTTGTCTGTCACAGCTGTCACGAGATAGGCTGTGAGCCCCTTGGGGAGTTCGACGGCAAAAGGCAGTTGCAACGAAGCGAAATTGCCATTGCTACCCGCATGCGTGGTGACCGTGAAGGTCGCCTCCTTGACCGTATCGAAATAGAAGCTGGTGCTTCCGGTCTTTCCGTCGTCATGCCACACGGGGGCGGTGTCCAATCCGCCGTGTCCGCCCACCGCATCGTCGTTCGTCCAACCGACGAGCGTGAGACCGCCATTGCGAATGTAGAGCGTGCCGACTTTCTGTTGCTTGTTGCCGCCGTCTCGAATGAGGCGTGCCGTTCCGAAGGTGAGGGCTGCGGGCAGATTGCTCAATCCTCCCTTGCCGATGTTTTGCATACGGCTCAAATATCCCTTACCCGTGAGGGAAGCCAGGTATTCGTTGCCGTTGGCATCTTTTTGAAGCACCCAGAGTGTGGCGTTGTCTCCCCGCCGTGTCATGCTCACTTCGGCTGTTCGGCCATCATGTGCCGACCATGCCGGTTCGCTCGTGACGTATCGGTTGTCGAGGTAGCCACGCAAACGATAGATCTTGCCGTCTTCGGGCATATAGTAGGCATCGGCATCTTTCGTGATCGAAGGAACGTTTGCGGGAACCGCCCACGAATCGATCATGATATCGATATAGCGCTTCCAGCTCCAATCGGGGGCTTCCACATCGGCCGCAGGTTGTAAATAATACTCCTCCAAACCGGCGTCTGCCTGGAATTTTCTCAACGGATAGCCGGGGTTGGTCAAACTTAGCAGGCTATCGGCAGAAAGTAGCATCCGGAAGTAGCGCCCGTAATCCTTGAGGGAATCAATCTGCGTGTCTTGTGTATAGTCCTTTTCGATGAGTTTCGAGAAAGGTACACGGAATTTCGTATTGAGCGGATCGTTGTAAGGCGGGATCTGCACCAAACTATCGGCACCGCGCCACACGGGCCAAGTGAGCAAACGCCGGTTGAGCGCTGCCACGTGGTCGGGTTGAGTAGCGTTGGTGGTTTGAGTGGAAGTCACCAACGCGGTGAAGGCGTTGTAGAATGGCCGACTATGCTTGACCTTCTGCGCGTCGCGCACCAGCACTTCGTCCGCCTTTTTCCATGTGTGCCAGGCCTTGATCAACTCTTGTGCATCTTCGAGTCCTTGTGTGGACGATGCCAGCGTGAGCGCGGCCAGTTTCGCCTTGAAATCGTTCAAGAAGGGTTGGATGTGCTGCACCGAAGCGGCGTCGGCTTGAAGCGTACTGTCGGCCGTACGCCAAACGTCCCAAGCAGCCAACTGCGATTTGAGCAAATCAATGTCGGCCTGTGTTGCCGTGGTGCGCTGCGATTCTCTAGCGAGATGGGCACGGAACGCTTGGTGATAGCTGTGTGTGGAAACCGCCTTCGCGGCGTCGCGCACCAGCACGCTGTCGGCATGCTTTACAAGCGCCAGATATTCCGTGAGGGCATCGGCAGGAATCAGTTCCCAATGGGAGTTCGCATCGTCGGGCGAATAGAATCCCATGGAATTCTGGGTCACTCCCACTCCGCCGTGCCAGTTCCATGCGTGAGCACGCGCTCCTGCGGGTGAGATATTGTAGTAGGAGGTGGTGCCGTTCTGGACATGCTCGATGTTCCAAGGCTGAGATGCGGCAAAATCATCCGTCCATGAGAGCATGTTGCGGCCGTCGCGCACGTTGGAATACGTGGCCCATCGTTGCGTAGCGAGCGAGTAGATGTGGTAATCACCGCTGTTCTTTCCGCCCACAAAGATGTATTCGCCGGCTCCGCTGCGCCCTTCGGTGGGACGGGTCTGCGCATCTGCATAGTAATATTTACCGTCAAATACGCGATAGTTGCGAATCACATATTTACCCATAGGGTGGTCGGTGCCTGTCGATACGGTGAGCCCGGCAGGATTGTCGAACTTGAGCGGTTGGTTGTAGGCATCGACGATCTTTCCGTTCTTGAAGATCTCGACTTCGCCGCCGTCACCGCCGGCCACCGTTACGGTGATTTGCGAGAGATCCAGCTCGGCCGGGATGGTGAACGCATGGCGGTTGGCCACCATCACGAGTTGACCTTGCGCATTGTACACCTTGTAGCCCACAGCTCCCTTGCCTTGCACACGCAACGAGCGACCTTCGAGACGAACCGCCTCGGGCTGCGCCGTCGTACCGGGTTCGGTGCCGGTACCGAAGTCGGTGTAGTGCCCCACGTCGCCAAACACGCGGCTGTCGCCGGGGTTCAAACCGCCGATCGTGGCCCAACGCGTTTCTCCGGGTTGGTGGCCCTCATAGGTGGCCGGTGTTTTGCGGATGCGTTCGTCGATGAACATCAAGTTCTTCGCCTTTTTGCTGAATTGCGCCATGGCGGCTTTGCAGTCGTCGATATCTGCTTGACTCACCGAAATCGTGGTGGGGGCATAGACCTTGTCGTAGAAACCGTCGTTGTACTTCAGCGGGAGATTGTTGCCCACTTTGTCGAAAAATCCGTAGAACGTGAAGAACTCGGTCAGGTCTTCGCCGGCCGCTTCACTGCAGAAACGAGCAAATCGCAGATAGTCGCTCTTGGCCTCGCGGCTGTCGATGGGTTGCTCACGGAACTTGGCAAAGAGATCGCGGAAGAACGTCGGTTTGTGACCGAGCTCCACATAGTAGAGCCACAATTGCCAATACATGCGTGTGCGATCGCCCAGATCCATGTCGAACCAAGTTTGGTGACGATTGAATCGGTTGAAGAGCTTTTGCGGCGCATCGAGACGACTCACACTCGCACCGCGCTTCCACACGGCAATGTTCGACCACAGGTTGTTCGAACTCTCGAGGCAGCGCGAAAGGTTGAAGAGCTTCTGGTAGTGGTGGCCCGTTTCGTGCACCACGGCCCAGAGGTTGCCTCCGTTGTCGCCCCCGGAGCCTTTGACCCACTCAGGGTAACTGAACGTGGTGCTGACCGTTCCGATGAAGGTGCCGTAGGGGAAAGCATAGAGACCGGACGCGTCGGTGCTGAACATGAGACAATTGAAACGATCGGCGAACTGCTCCGGTTTGAAGAAGTCTTGCTCGATTTTGTGCACCCAGTCCCATTTGCTCAGCACACCGGTGATACCTTTATACTGCCCATTGTAGTTCCAGTTGCCGTTACGCTGCTGCTCCTCGACACCGCGCAGGCTGAGACTGTGGATGGTGTGTTTGGACTTCAGGCGAATCACGTCGTCGGTGAAGAATCCGTAGGGTTTGAGGTTTTCGAGGTTGTCCCAATCCTGGTTCTGCATCTTCGTCGCATCAAAATAACCATTGGCACGCCCGCCTTCCACGTGAATTGAGATTTGCGGTTGCTCGGTGTACTTGAGCGCCGTGTCGTTCATCACGTAATTGATGTACAGGTGCGACGCATCGTTGGCATAAACCACATTGAGCCCCTTGTGAAGGGGAATGAGCTTATCGCCCGTTGTGTTTTTTCCCTGCACCAATTCGGCATTGAGCGCACAGCCGGTCGGTGCCTCCTCGCCCACAAACACCAGGGCCAACTCCTTTTCGGGGATCGTGATACCGGTGGGGTTCGTGAGTTGCGAGTATTGTCCGAAGCTCGTGGGCATCAATTTATTGTCGCGGGCCCACTTTTGCGGATGGCTGTAGGCCTGGTAGGGCTGGATACGGAAATATTTCTCATATCGGTTGGCCTCGGCGTTCGCTCCGTTCCAGGTATCGGTTCGCACGCGCGCGGCCACGTCGATGAGTGACTCGGGCAATTGCTCGGCACGAAGGGCGGCTTTGAGCGCATCGAGGCTCATCGAAGCATAGGGTGCGCGCAACTGCGTGCAAGCATTGTCCGCGAAATAGCGCTGCAACTGCGTGTTGAGTTGGTCGCGATGAGCGGTCAGTTCCGCTTGTTCGTTGAGCCGCTGCTTGTACGCGTTCAGCGCCGCGGCGTCCAACGCCACTTCTTCCAACTGCCAAAACGAAGCGGTGCTCGTTTCGTCCCAGTTTACCACATTGTAACCGGCGGAACTGGCGCAATGTAAACTTGCTCCGTTGCGCACCACAAAGGCAAGGTAAGGCAACCACTTGTCCATCTCTTGGAGCGTGAACGTGGCTTGTGTGTCGGTCATCGTGTAGCTTTGCGTTCGAGCGGCGCTGTTGCCGACATACTTTTGGCTCACCACGCTGCGAAGGGCCCATTTGTCGCCCACTTTTTCCAACTGCCAGAGTTGTCCCATCTCGCGTTCGTTGCGCACTTCGCCGCGCACCACGTTGTCCGACGCGGGACGCGTGGTGAGCACGCGCTCGGGATAGGCCACATTGCGCACCAGGTAGTATTTTCCCTCCACAGGGGTGTACACGCCCGTGGAATTGCGGCGCACGCTTTCTTTCACATCGGCTTCCGACACATCGGTCACCGGTTCAAACTGCCATTCTGCTGCCGGGTTGGCGAAGAAAGTGGTGTCGGTCACCTTGCGCACCGTGTCGGCCTTGGTGCGAAACGAGCGGGCATTGCCACCCACCACGTTCTTGTCCGCCGACTCAGTGAAACACGAACCGTCGGTGAAATCGGCATTGCCGCTCACGTTGAAAAAGCCGTTCGTCGTTTGCAGGAAATTCAGCCAAAGCCGATTGTTCCCTACGCCCGTGCTGACACCGCGGCCGGCTTCGGCCGACGAGGTGAAACGGCCGGTCGACGCATTGCGCAGGGCAAAGCCGTCGCCGTTGCGCTCCACCAACCACACGGTCGAGAGGTCGGACGAACTGACTTGCGCAGTGGTTTTCAGGGCATGCGAAGCGGCGTCGACGGTCCAATAGTGGTGCGCAGCATTCTTCACACGATAGAGGCCACCGGTGCGCAGACGGTCGAGGGTCTCGAAGCCTTGTTCCAATTGCGGCCAAGCGGCGTTGAACTTCGCCACGCTCTTCAGCTCGTCGGTCGTGAGGGGAACAAACTTCCAGTGGTTGGCTTCGGTCGAAACGCCTTCCCAATTCTGCACAAGGCCGCTGCCCCCGTTGTGCCAGAGCGTTTTCCCGCCGAAATCTTCGGCCGTCGAAATCACCCAATAGCCGGCACTGCCGGCACCGGTGGCAGCCTTGATGTAGTAGTGTGCGGCATTCGTGCCCACGGTGAAGGTCTCGTTGAGCCGGTCGAGCGGCTGGACGGCCAACTGCTCGCCCACGTTCACGATCCGGTAGGTGCCGTTCACCTGTTTCACTTTCCAATACTGCGACAGCTCATCGTTCTGACTGCTACTCCCCGAGTGTTCGGAGACGTAGCCCAAGCGATGATGCTGCACCAGCACGGGAAAATTGTTTCTCCGGCTCACGATGCGGTAAAACCCGTCGGCCAACGCGCCGCTTTGCGCGAGAACCGAAGGGAGACACCCCAACATGACGAGCAGGAATACGAACATTCGTCTCAAAAGTTGGTACATATCATTTTAGATTTTAATGGATTCAGAAGAAGGAGGAGGAGTTTTCATCAGGCGGTGCGGCTTTTGTCCCAAACGTGCTGCCCAATGGTGGGTCCGACGCATAGGAGAGATGTGGCACGCAGCGATCAAACGCTCTACGGCGAGACCGGCGGTGAATCGTTGCGGAGTTCGATGCTTGTTTTTCCACTCTTGTTGTCGTCACGCGAAAGCATCACCCGTCTCTGTCCTGTCGATGCATGCCCTGTGTCCTGTTTTGCCATGTGCTTTCCCTTCGGGGTGTCGACCCACGCAGCGGACTGCAACACGAACAGCGGGGATCGCGAAAAGAAGGACGTCCAATACGGTATTCGGCGATTAAGGGCTGAGATGCAGCGCATGTTTCGCCATCTCGTTTAAGCATTCCTTCGGCAAAGTTAGCGATTTGATCCCATTCTACGGGCTTTATCCCTAAATATTTGACGCGTCCGACCTTTTTTCTCGTTTTTCCTTCTTGCGGGGTGCGCAATCGGTCTACGAAGTCCTTCGGTTTCGCCACATTGCCGGGACTCTGTTCCGTCGATTCGTCCAACAGAATGCGACTCGCAGCCCACACCGTCGCAGCAGCTCGTGCGCCTCGTCCTCAAACGATGGGCACCGACCTTCCACCCGGGTGAAGTGCCCAAGGTGAAAGCCGGGAATAGAGAGACGGCTGCCCCTTTCGCGCGGGCGCGCATACGCACATGTCAGTCTGTTTCCGTTTTTTGCCTTCACTCCTTCACCTACATGCCGCAAAACATTGATTCATAAACCAATAGGGGTGAAGGCTTTGCTCGAAATCCTCCATATTTTGCTTATTTCTCGGGACTTTTTCTTCGACAATCCGCTATATTTCAACCTTTTGCACCTCTTCACCAAAAAAAACAGGGAAACCGAACAACATCTGCAATCACCGGCCCCACTGCGCGGCGCATTTTTTCCCGAGTAGGGTTTCGGTCGGCGCCACAACGCACAAGCCCTTCATTCACGGCAGATTCCAAGGCTCGTTCTCTGCCATTCGGTGCTTGTCTCGACATGGCAGCCGGCGCGAATTTCCTCATCGAAATGGGGTGAAGCGGTCATC
>ERZ772958.392-NODE-392-length-19408-cov-16.899189_pt1 | contig 19408 bp, 14 predicted proteins | sample MGYA00580681_ERZ772958 | MGnify/ENA primary metagenome ERZ772958 (study PRJEB29015, sample SAMEA2738089) | human oral metagenome | biome: human oral; feature: human-associated habitat; material: saliva | place: China | collected 2275 ...
GCGGCCTGGACAACAGCCGCATAAACAAACCGTCAACAACTTGCGCACAACCCCAACTTGAATACTGGAAACCGCGTCGACTGGTACCCCAGTCTGTGGGTATGCTTGAACATCTGGGATCCCACTCATGAGGATTATCAGGTTGCGCAACGTCTCACTTGGTTGGGCTATGGCTCGAGGGGGTGAAACCGGTGAAGTGGTTCATTATTGCGATCGTCTTCGTGGTGGTCGCCGTTTGGTACGGGTGGCATTCCACGCACAACGAACTGACGAAGAAGATCGATCGAGAGCCTGACCCGGAAGTCAGGAGCGAACTCATCAAACTACAGGGGCAAATAGACCGGGGGAGGGCTGGCTTCTGACCGGTGCCCGCACACACCGCCGCGCACCCAACCCTACACGTACACAACGAATAGGCAACGAGACAGGCCGGGGCAGGAATCCCTACCCCGGCCTCGTCGTATCACTCTATGGCGTCAGCGCACCTGCGAGGCGGGTACCAGCCAGACGGCACCCAGAGGCGGCACGCGCAGCTGCGCGGAGACCGGGCGACCGTTCCACGGGGTGTCCTCGGCGATGATCGGGCCAACATTTACCACGCCGGAGCCACCGAACTCCTCGGCATCCGTATTGAGGATCTCGACCCACTCGCCGCCAAACGGCAGACCAACGCGGTAGCCTTCGTGCGGGTTGCCCGCGAAGTTGGACACGCAGACAACGACCTCGCGGTCACCATCCGCATTCGTCCCCTTACGCAGGTAGGAGATCAGGTTGTGATCGCCGTCGGAGGCGTCGATCCACTCGAAGCCCGTGTAGTCGTCGTCCCACATGGCGGGGCTGTCCGTGTAGATCGCGTTAAGACGCTCGACCAGCGCTGCGACACCGGCGTGGCCCTCCTGGTCCAACAGCCACCAGTCAAGAGAGTAGGATTCATTCCACTCCTGCTCCTGACCGATCTCCTGGCCCATGAAGAGGAGCTGCTTGCCCGGGTGGCTCCACTGGTACGCGTAGAGGGAACGCAGACCCGCCAGGCGCTGCCACTCGTCGCCGGGCATCTTCGAAATGAGCGATCCCTTACCATGCACGACCTCGTCGTGCGAGAGGGGTAGCACGTAGTTCTCGGAGAACGCGTACACCAGCGAGAAGGTGAGTTCTCCATGGTGCCAGCGTCGGTTGACCGGATCCTCGCTCAGGTAGCGCAGCGTGTCATTCATCCAGCCCATGTTCCACTTCATGCCGTAGCCGAGGCCGCCGCCGGAGGTGGGGGCGGTCACTCCCGGCCATGCCGTGGATTCCTCAGCGATCATGACGATGCCGGGGTGACGACGGTACGCGGTCGCGTTCGCTTCCTGGATGAAGTCGATGGCCTCCAGGTTCTCGCGTCCACCGTACTGATTGGGACGCCACTGGCCGTCCTTGCGCGAGTAATCCAAGTACAGCATCGAAGCAACGGCGTCGACGCGCAGGCCATCGACGTGGAAGTCCTCCAGCCAGTACAGGGCGTTGGCGACCAGGAAGTTACGCACTTCGCGACGACCAAAGTTAAAGACGTAAGTGCCCCAGTCAGGGTGCTCGCCGCGCAGGGGATCCGGATCCTCGTACAGGGGTGTTCCATCGAAACGCGCGAGCGCGAAATCATCCTTCGGGAAGTGGGCTGGGACCCAGTCCAGGATGACGCCGATACCGGCGCGGTGGAATGCGTCCACCAGGTAGCGGAAGTCATCCGGCGTACCGTAGCGCGAGGTCGGGGCGAAGTAGGAGGTCACCTGATAGCCCCAGGAGCCGCCGAAGGGGTGCTCAGCCAAAGGCATGAACTCCACGTGCGTGAAGCCCATCTGCTTGACGTAGGGGACAAGCTCGTCGGCTAGCTCGCGGTAGCCCAGGCCCTGACGCCACGAACCCGCGTGGACTTCGTAGATCGACATGGGACCCGTGTGCGGGTTGCGGTCCTTGCGCGTGGACATCCACTCGTCGTCGGTCCATTCATGGAAGTAGTCAGTGACGACCGAGGCGGTGGCCGGCGGAATCTCGGTGGCGCGGGCCAGCGGGTCGGCCTTCTGGAACCAGTTGCCGCCGGGGCCTTGGATTTCGAACTTATAGCGTGCGCCGACGCCGACGCCGGGGACGAAGATCTCCCAGATGCCGGAGGAACCCAGTGAACGCATGGACGTGGCTCCACCGTCCCAGAAGTTGAATTCACCGACGACGCGCACTGCGCGCGCGTTGGGGGCCCACACGGCGAAAGCGGTGCCCGTGGTCTCGCCCATCTCATCCGTGTATGTCTTGACGTGGGCGCCGAGGACCTTCCAGAGGTTCTCGTGGCGGCCCTCGGAGATGAGGTATGTGTCCATCTCACCCAGGGTGGGCAGGAAGCGGTAGGGATCGTCGCGTAGGGTCGTGTCGTCGCCGTAGGTGACGGACACACGATAGGGCGGAATGTTCTCTCCAGGAACAGCCACTACCCAGACACCGCCGCGCTCGTGGGTGGCCGCGTAGGTGCCTGTCGGGGTGACGATCTCAACCGCGTCGGCTAGGCGTGCGACGGTGCGAATGGTGACACCTGTGTCGCTCAAGTGGGCGCCGAGCACAGAATGCGGCGAGTAGTAGGAGCCTGAGGCAACGGCGTCGAGAATGTCGTCATTGACCGGGATCGGCGTTAGTTCGCAGCTCATGGATTGTCCTTACTCCAGATGGTGTGAACCGCTTAGTTCACTGTCGTGTTAGTAGTCTATCGGTTGACCGGCAAAAATGGGAGCCGGGTCTCATTTGGTCGGTCGATTTTGAGGGGGACGGTGCTCGGTGTGACCCACGAGTCACGCCGAGCGGGTCTATGGTCTCAGGCCTGCGACCAGGGCGAGGAGTGGGCGGGCTCGACCTTGAAGACGTGGCCAAGGCGCGTCACGGGGGACAGCGACACCCAGTTGGACGAACCCCACACGTAGGAGTGTCCGTCGAGCTCGTCGACGACCGTAATGTTGCCGCCCGGCGTCGCCAGGCCCATCTCGGCCAGGTTCAGCTCGACCGAAGCATCCACGCCGTTGTGCGGATCCAGTGAGATCACGCAGATGACGGTGTCCGGGTTGCCGTCTGCGGTGAACTTGCCGGGCATCTGACGCGAGAACGCGATGAGGCGATCCGAGGAGGTCGGGTGGATGCGGATCTGGTGCAGCTGACGCAGCGCCGGGTGCTTGGCGCGCGCAGCGTTGAGCAGCGTGAACAAGCGAGAGATACCGATCGCGTCAGCGTCCTCCCAGTGACGCGGGCGGTACTCGTACTTCTCGTTGTCGTTGGGTTCTTGGAAAGCACCACGCGGTTCGTTTTCGACGAACTCGTAGCCCGAGTAAATGCCCCACGTCGGCGCACCCAGCGCAGCGAGCATGGCGCGGATTGCGAAGATTGCAGTGCCGCCGTCCCACATCTGCGGGGTGAGGATATCGTGCGTGGTCGGCCAGAAGGCGGGACGCATGAGGTGTGCGGTCTCCTGGGAGATCTGCACCAGGTACTCCTCGATCTCCTGCTTGTACGTCCTCCACGCGAAGTAGGTGTAGGACTGGTCGAAACCGATCGCGCCGAGGGTGCGCATCATCGCGGGGCGCGTGAAGGCCTCGGCCAGAAAGAGCGTGCCCGGGTACTGCGCCTTGATGTCGGCGAGCAGACGCTCCCAGAAGGGGATCGGCTTCGTGTGCGGGTTGTCGACACGGAAGATCGTCACGCCGTGGTTGATCCACAGTTCGATGACGTCACGCACCGCCTGGTAGATGCCCTCCGGGTCGTTGTCGAAGTTCAGCGGATAGATGTCCTGATACTTCTTCGGAGGGTTCTCCGCGTATGCGATCGTGCCATCGGCGCGCGTCGTGAACCACTCGGGGTGCTCGGTGACCCACGGGTGGTCGGGGGAGCACTGGAGGGCCAGGTCGAGCGCCACCTCCATGCCGAGGCCTCGGGCGCGTTCGACGAAACGGTCGAAGTCATCGAAGGTACCCAGGTCCGGGTGGATGGCGTCGTGTCCTCCCTCGGGCGCGCCGATCCCATAGGGGGAACCCGGGTCACCGGGGGCTGCGATCAGGGAGTTGTTCTTGCCCTTACGGAACGTCGTGCCAATCGGGTGGATCGGCGTCAGGTAGACGACGTCGAAGCCCATGTCGGCGATGCGTGGCAGGTCCTTGGCGGCATTCGCAAGCGTGCCGGACACCCAGGATCCGTCGGGGTTCTGGTAGGCACCCGCCGAGCGCGGGAAGATCTCGTACCATGCGCCGGCCAGGGCCTTGGTGCGGGCCACGTCGAGCGGGTAGACGCGCGACGAATCAAGCAGATCGCGCAGCGGGTGGTCGCGGAAAATCAGGCGGATGCGCGAAGAGATACCGGCGGACAGGCGCTGCTGGGGGGAATGCGAGCTGTCGCGCAGGCGACGTGCGGCGTCATGCAGGGCCTCGATGTCAGCATCCGACGGGGGACGCTGGCTCGCGTTGTGGAAGGCCTTGCCGGCGGCCGCACGCTCCATGAGGCGCGCGCCCTCCTCCAGCATCAGCTCGACGTCGACACCGGCACCGACCTTGACGGCTGCGTCGTGACGCCAGGTGGCGTAGGGGTCCGACCAGGAATCCACGCGGAACGACCATGCGCCGGGAGCGTCGGGGGCCACCCAGGCCTCGTAACGGTCCAGGCCGGGGGCAATGTCGACCATGCGGGTACGGGAGTATTCACCTCCGTCCGGGCGTAGAAGGACGGCCTCGGCGGCGAATGCGTCGTGTCCTTCGCGGAACACGGTCGCACGAATGGGGAAAGGTTCGCCTTCGGTCGCCTTAGCGGGAAGCGTTCCGTCCTCAATGACGGGGAACACTTCGATGATCGGGATACGGGGCAACAGTTTCTCGCTCACATGTCCAACCCTAACCTATGGACCGACCTGCGCATCGGCGAAGGTCACACCCCGGGATGTGACCGATCTCCTAGACGTGTTGTGCGTGCTCAGAGGGTAACGTGAATCCCCAAACAATGCGGGGACGGCACCCGAGTGATTCGGATGCCGCCCCCACAAGGACACTTGCCGTGCGCCTCGACGTTACATGCTCGAGTCCGGGAGCGACGCCATGATCGCTGCGCCAAAGAGAACGAAGAAAAGAACCGCCACGAGTCCGCAGATGATCTGCCAGATGAGTGCGGCGCGCGCAAAGTTCCGCTTGGCGGGGGAGCCGCCGGAGCCGAGCGCAAGCACAAGCACCAGCAGGTAGACGAAGCCGACCAGAGGAAGACCCATCAGGAAGAGGGTGAGCATCCAGCCGCCGACGGAATCGTCGGGGTGCTCAGGGAACTGGTTGTATGCCATGGTGCCTCCTAAGGAGAGTTGTGCGTGGGATTAATAGTTCATCTGCATCGCGGTGCGGACCTCAGACAGGGTCTGATCAGCCTGTTCGTTGGCGCGCTCGTTGCCGGCGTGCAGGATGGACAGCAGGTAGTCCTCGTTTGCGATGAGCTCGGCGCGGCGCTCGCGCAGGGGAGCAAGCATCTCGTTGAGGGACTCGGTGACGAGGGCCTTCAGGGTGCCCGCGCCGGCGTCGCCGATACGGTCCGCGATCACTTCGGGCGCATCGCCCGTAGCCAGGGATGCGAGCATGAGGAGATTGGAGACCTCAGGGCGGCCAGCGGGATCGAAGGTGATGCGGCGCTCGGCGTCCGTCTTTGCCTTCTTCAGGATCTTCGCGGTTTCGTCGGCGCTCATGCGCAGCTCGATGGTGTTGCCGCGCGACTTCGACATCTTCTGGCCGTCCGTGCCCAGCAGCAGCGGAACCTCGGACAGGAGGGCCTCCGGGCGTGGGAACACGGGACGCTCGGGAGTGGCGCGACCGTAACGCTTGTCGAAGCGCTGGGCGATGAGGCGAGCCTGCTCCAGGTGGGGGAGCTGGTCCTGGCCCACGGGCACAATGTTGGCCTTGCAGAACAGGATGTCGGCGGCCTGGTGGACCGGATAGGTGAGCATAAGGCCCGTCATCGCGCGGCCCTCGGTGGCCTCCAGCTCGGCCTTCACGGTCGGGTTGCGGTGCAACTCTGACTCGGTGACGAGCGAGAGGAAGGGGAGCATCAGCTGATTGAGGGCCGGGACTGCCGAGTGGTTGAAGATCGTGGAGCGCTCCGGATCGATACCCGCGGCCAGGTAGTCAGCGACGAGGCCGAGGACGCGTTCGCGGATCGGACCCACGCCGTCGCGGTCGGTGATCACCTGGTAGTCGGCGACCAGAACCCATGTCTCCACCCCGCGATTCTGCAGCAACACGCGGTTGCGCAGGGTGCCGAAGTAGTGGCCGAGGTGGAGGTGACCGGTCGGACGGTCACCGGTGAGGATGCGGAAACGCGACGGATCCTGGTCGATCGCCAGGTCGATTTCGGCGCTGCGGGCTTTCGAGCGGGCCAGCGAGGCGTCGGAGGTTGCGGTTTCCAGGGCATCTTCACTGCGAGTCATGTGTTGATCCTAACGAGTGGAAGGGGGGAAAGAAAAGTCGGGGCGCGTCAGTGTTCGGGCTGAAACGCGATGTCGGAGAGCAGGATCGTCACGGACAGAGCCTCAATTGTCAGCGTGGTACGAGGCATGACGTGCTCGACTTCGATGGAGAGTTCATTCGGGTCGAGCGAGGAACTGACACCGCCGTCCGCGGGGGTTTCCCACACGGTGGAATAGGCGATCAGCCAGTCCAGGTCGTGGCCCTCGGGCAGTGTCACTTGCGCGTCGTCGAGGTTCGCGTTGATGATGATGAGAGCGTCGCGGTCCCCCCATTTGACACCCGAGCGCAGCATCTGGAACGTGCGGTGGCGCGAATCCGTCCAGCCGTAATCGGGCATGCGGGTGCCCTGGGCGGTGTACCACGACAGGTCGGGGAGCGAGTCGCCGCCGTAGGGGTGGCCGGTCGCGAAGCTGTCGGGGCGCAGCACCGGGTGCGCCTTACGCAGGGCGATCAGCCAGGAGACGGCGTCGATCTGCGCTTGCTGTCCTTCGGCCAGATCCCAGTCGACCCACGAGATCGGGCTGTCTTGGCAGTAGGCGTTGTTGTTACCGTTTTGCGTGCGCCCGAACTCGTCGCCGCCCGTGAGCATCGGTGTGCCCGAGGAGACGAACATGGTCGCCAGGATGTTGCGCTGTGAGCGGGCGCGCAGGCGTGCGATCGGCATGTTGGCGAGGATCGCGTAGGGAGTGGCGGCGTCCGGGTGGGTCGCGCCCGACGCGAGCGTTCCTTCGAGGCCGTGGTTCCACGAGCGGTTGTCGTCGGAGCCGTCGCGGTTGTTCTCGAGATTGTCCTTGTTGTGCTTGCGGTCGTAGGCCGTCAGGTCGGCGAGCGTGAAGCCGTCGTGAGCGGTCACGAAATTGATCGACGCGCGAGGTCCGCGCAGCCGACCGAGGCCGTGCTCGAAGACGTCCTGGGAGCCGGACAGGCGGGTCGCCAGGTCGTTGGGACCCGAGACGATGTGGCCCGAGGCCTGGGCACGCACGTCCGCGAGCCAGAAGTTACGCAGGGCACCGCGGTAGTGGTCGTTCCACTCGGAGAAGGGCACCGGGAAGTTGCCGGTCTGCCAGCCGCCGGGACCCACATCCCACGGCTCGGCGATGAGCTTCGTGTGGGTGAGGATGTCGTCCGTCGCCATCGCGATGAGGAGCGGGTGCATCGGGCTAAAGCCGGTGGAGAACCGGCCCAGCGTGGCGGCCAGGTCGAAACGGAACCCGTCCACGCCCATGTCGCGCACCCAGTAGCGCAGGGAGTCCAGGACCATCTGGATGGTCTTGGGGTGGTCCATGTTCATCGTGTTGCCGGTGCCGGTCACGTCGATGGTCTGGATGGGACGCGAGGTCGTATGGCGGTAGTACATGTCGGAGTCCAGGCCGCGCCACGACAGCGACGGGCCGGCGTCTCCGCCCTCGCACGTGTGGTTGTAGACGACGTCGAGGATGACCTCGATGCCTGCCTGATGCAGCAGGGAGACCATGCCGCGGAACTCGTCGACGACTGCCTGGGCGCCGCGGGCACGCGATTCGGCGGTCGCGTAGGAGGGTTCGGGAGCGAAGAAGGAGAGCGTCGAGTACCCCCAGTAGTTTGTGAGGCCTCGTTCGGTGAGGAAGGGTTCGTCGCACTTGGCGTGGATCGGCAGCAGCTCAACGGCGGTGACGCCCAGGTCCTTCAGGTAGGACACGGAGGCGGGGTGGGCGAGGCCAGCGTAGGTCCCGCGCAGGGGCTGGGGTACTCCCGGCATGTTCTTCGTGAAGCCCTTGACGTGGATCTCGTAGATTACCGTGTTTTCCCAGGGCGTACGGGGCTGAGGGATGATCGGGAAAGAGGATTCGACCACGACCGAGCGCGGCATGTGCGGCGCGGAGTCGAGGGGAGAGCGGCGCATCGGGTACTCCGACGGGTACAGGTCGTCGTCCACGCAGTGCGCGTACACCGCCGGCTTCAGGTCCACGACGCCGTCCACGCCTCGACCGTAGGGGTCCAGCAGGAGCTTGCGGGAGTTGAAGAACTTTCCGCCGTCCGGGTCCCACGTACCGTGCGCACGGAAGCCATAGCGCGTGCCCGCGCCGTATCCGGGGATGTGGCCGTGCCAGACGCCCGTTTTCGGACCCAGGAGTGCGAAGCGCGTCTCAGCCCCGGCCTCGTCAAAGATGCACATATCCACGGAGGAAGCACCGCGCGCGATCACCGCGACGTCGAGGCCGTCGCCCGACGGGTGAACGCCCAAGCGTGTGGGCAGCGGGTTAGGTTCAGTGACGCGCCTTGTGGGAGCGTGGGACGAGCCGGATCGCTCGGACATACAATTGTGCCTCTTCCTGGTGAACGGCTGATCAAACCGTTACGTCGTGGATATAGCCTCCCCCTATCATACGGGACCACTCACATGCCGGTCGGATTGATGGGAAGAAAGGCCTATGACGAGGCGCACGTGCGACTGAGGTCCACCTACTCCGGGTGAGGGGCGCGCGGACTGCGGCATGCGCCGGTGAGGTGACCCTCATATGGGCGTGGGGCGCGGAATGTGGCACGCTAGGAGGCATGAGAATTGTCGTGTGTGTGAAGCATGTCCCGGACATGCAGTCCGAACGCCGTTTTGAGGGCGGCCGCCTGGTGCGCGGTGAGGACGATGTGCTCAACGAGCTGGACGAGAACGCCATCGAGGCCGCCGTGCAGCTGAAGGAAGCAGAAGAGGACGCAGGCCACGAGGCCGAGGTCGTTGCCCTGACCATGGGGCCTGAGGACGCCGAAGACGCGCTCATGCGCGCCCTGCAGATGGGCGCTGACCGCGCCTACATCGTTTCCGACGAGTTCCTCGAGGGTTCCGACGTCATCACGACGGCGTCCGTGCTCTCCGTCGCCATCGCGAAGATCACCGATGAGTGTGGCCCCGTCGACCTGGTCATCACCGGCATGGCCTCGCTGGACGCAATGACCTCCATGCTGCCCGGTGCTCTGGCCGCCAAAGCCCACATGCCGTTGCTGGGCCTGGCCCGCTCGATGAGCGTCGAGGACGGCACCGTGACGATTGAGCGCTCCGTCGACGGTTTCACCGAGACGCTGCGCGCGGCCCTGCCTGCCGTGGTCTCCGTGACCGACCAGATCAACGAGCCGCGCTACCCGGCCTTCGCCGCGCTGAAGGCGGCCCGCAAGAAGCCCCTGGACCAGTGGGGTATTGACGACCTCGTCGAGGTTCCCGGCGGGCAGGACCTGGTCCTGCGCCGCGCGCTCACCTCCGTGACCTTCAGCGAGGAGAACGTGCGCGACGGCTCCGGCACGATCATTCAGGATGCCGGCGAGGGCGGTCGCGCGCTGGCTGACTACATTCTTTCGGTGGTGAAGTGACATGACGCAGCAGATGCATTCCCCGATCCTCGTCCTGGCCGACCAGGCCGGGTCGCGCCTGACGTCCCTGGCGCGCCAGGCGGTGACGCTCGCGGCGTCGCTGACCTCCGGCGACGTGGTCGCACTGTCCGTCGCTTCCGTCCCCGACACGGCTGCCCTGGCAGAGCTGGGTGCCACCCGCGTCCTGCACGCCGACCTGGGTGCTGCGGGTCACTCCTCTGTCGTCGCCTCCGACGCGGTCATCGCCGCTCTGGGCACCGACTCTTACGGCCTGGTGCTGGCGTCCTCAGACTACCGCGGTCGCGAGATCGCTGGCCGCGTCGCCGCCCTCACCGAGGCTGGCGTCGTCTCCGGTGCCTCCTCCGTGTCCTTCGACGGTGGCGTCCTCCAGGTCGGCAAGACCGCCCTGGGTGGTTCCTGGTCGATGGGCATCGTCCTTGAGGGACAGACCCCCATCGTGGGTATCTCCTCGGGCATTATCGACGAGGCGCCGGTGGCCTCGCCCGCATCCCTGACCCCCGAGCCTCTCGCCGTTGAGCTGAGCGCCGAGGCGTCCGTGATTGAGGTTGTCTCCAGCGTGGCCGACGAGGAGGAAGGCGTGTCCCTGTCCGACGCCTCCACTGTCGTGTGCGGCGGCCGCGGCGTGGACGGCGACTTCGAGCTGGTTCGTTCCCTCGCCGACGCCCTGGGTGGTGCCGTGGGCGCGACCCGCGTTGCCTGCGACGAGGGCTGGGCTCCGCGAGCTGAGCAGATCGGTCAGACGGGCCTGACTGTCACGCCGAACCTCTACATCGGCCTGGGCGTCTCCGGTGCCATTCACCACACGGTCGGCATGCAGTCGGCCGCCCATATCGTCGCCGTGTGCGATGACCCGGATGCCCCGATCTTCGAGATCGCGGACTTCGGCGTGGTCGGCGATGTGACCGAGGTGGTCCCGGCCGCCCTGGCAATCATCGAGGAGGCGCGCTCCCAGGCGTGAGCGTCTACCTCGACCATGCGGCCACGACGCCGCTGCGCGAGTGCGCCCTCGAGGCGTGGACCCGCGCCCAGCGTGACCTGGCCGCCACCCCCGGCAATCCCGCCGCCCTCCACTTTGGAGGGCGGCGTGCCCGTCGCATGCTGAACGACGCGCGCGAGCAGGTAGCAGTTGCACTCGGTGCCGACATCCACGAGGTCATCTTCACCTCCGGTGCCACTGAATCCGACGCCCTCGGCGTGATGGCGGCCGCCCGCGGCATGCGTCGCCGCGAGAGTGCCCGCGACCTCATCGTTGTCTCCGGCCTCGAGCATGACGCGGTCGCCCACCAGCGAGAGGTCGCGTCGCGCGAGGGCTTCGAGTGGGAGGTTCTGCCCGTCGACGTGGGTGGCCTGTCGGTGCTGCCAGCGACTGAGGGCGGCAGTGCGCCCGTGTCCTGGGACGGACGCCTCGCGCTCGGATCCATGACCCTCGTGTCCTCCGAGATCGGTACGATCCAGCCGGTCACCGACTTCGCTGCGCTCGTCCACGCCAGCGGAGGCCTCGCGCATTCTGATGCTGCTCAGGTGATCCCGACTCTGGATGTTTCTTTCGCAGAGCTTGGCCTCGACCTCATGAGCGTGGGCGGGCACAAGGTCGGCGCGCCCGCCGGCATTGGCGTCCTTCTCGCCCGGCGTGGCATCCCCATGGCGACCGACCGTCCCGGCGGCGGTCACGAGCGTTCGATCCGCTCGGGCACGCCCGACGTCGCGGGTGCCTGCGCGCTCGCCGCCGCCCTCACCGAGGCCGTTTCCGAACGCACCGCTTTCGCCGAGCGCGCGGCATCCCTGCGCGCCCACCTGCTGAGCCGCCTGCCGGACGGCACGCACCCGACGGTGGGGGAGTCGGCCTCGTCGAGCGCGATCATCCACCTGTCCCTGCCAACCGCCCGCCCCGAGGCCGTCCTCATGGCCTTCGATATGGCCGGCATCGCCGTGTCCGCCGGGTCCGCATGCCACGCGGGAGTGACGCGCCCTTCCGGCATCGTCATGGCGATGGGACGCAGCGAGGAGGAAGCCCTCGGCGTCCTGCGTATCTCTCTGGGACACGAGACGACCGTCGCCGACATCGATGCCTTCCTGGCCGCCCTGCCCGCCGCGATCCGCGCGGGAGCCGCTCTGGACGGCGTATCCCACGTGCGCAACGAACGAAATGAGGAACGCTAAATGCGAGTTCTGGCAGCACTGTCGGGCGGCGTGGACTCCGCCGTCGCCGCAGCGAAGGCCGTCGAGGCTGGGCACGACGTCGTCGGCGTCCACATGGCCCTGTCTTCCCAGCCGCAGGAGTGCCGCATCGGTTCGCGCGGCTGCTGTTCCATCGAGGACTCGGGAGACGCTGCGCGCGCCGCTGAGATCATTGGCATCCCCTTCTATGTGTGGGACCTCGCCCAGGAATTCGAGCAGACCGTCATCACTGACTTCGTCGAGCAGTACCGGGTCGGGCGCACCCCCAACCCCTGCGTGCGCTGTAACGAGTTCGTGAAGTTCCGCGAGCTGGCCAGCCGCGCCCGAGCCCTCGGCTTCGACGCGGTGTGCACCGGCCACTACGCGGCCATCGTGGACGGGGAGGCCGGGCCCGAGCTGCACCGCGGAGCTGACACCCTCAAAGACCAGTCCTACGTGCTGGCCGTCATGGGGGCCGAGGAACTGCCCCGCGTCGTCCTGCCGCTGGGGGATGCTCCCAACAAGGCGTGGGTGCGCTCCGAGGCTGAGCGCCTGGGCCTGGGCGTGTCCAACAAGCCGGACTCCTACGACATCTGCTTCATCCCCGACGGCGACACGCAGGGCTTTCTGCGCTCCCACCTGGGCGCTGCCGAGGGCGACATCGTCACCCCCGACGGCGAGGTGCTCGGCCGCCACGAGGGCTACTGGAACTACACGGTCGGCCAGCGCAAGGGCCTGGGCATCGGCGCGCCCGCACCCGACGGACGCCCCCGCTACGTCCTCGAGACCAGGCCCGAGACTAACCAAGTCGTCGTCGGCGCCTCCGAGCTTCTGTCCATCTCCCGTATTGAAGCGACGGACGCCGTCTGGCTCGCCTCCGACGACGACGGCTCCGATGCCACCGACCTCTTTGTGCAGCTGCGTGCGCACGGCACGCCCGTTCCCGTCGCGTCGCTGATGCGGGACGAGGAAGCTGGAACCATCAGCGTTGTCCTCGAAGCGGGCGCGCGCGGCGTGGCGCGGGGCCAGTCGATGGTCGTCTACAGGAGGACACGCGTCCTCGGAGAAGGCACGATCAACGCCACCGCGCGCTGAGTCGTGCTGCGCGCAGGCGCTTCCCGGACCGGCTGTCCCTTCTTGACAGGTCGTCCACCCAGGCGTACACGCCCTACCCGCCACGCGTATGAGGGACACCACCCTGTGGCGGTAGGATGCCTCGTCACATTGTGTTCGGACGTGGCGGCTCCCATCGGTTAGACTTGGGTGCGCGCGCGAGTGGCGGAATTGGCAGACGCGCTGGATTTAGGTTCCAGTGTCTTTGACGTGTGGGTTCGAGTCCCATCTCGCGCACCGGCATCGCCCCCTCGCAGTGGGGGAGCGACCCTCATAGACTGAGGGGCATGAGCGCTTTGGACATCGGCCAGCAGGCCCCCGACTTTACCGTCGATACCACCCAGGGGACGCTGTCCCTGTCGGATCTCCTCGCCGCTTCCTCGCGGGGCGTCGTCGTCTATTTCTACCCGAAGGCATCCACGCCCGGCTGCACGAAGGAGGCCTGTGACTTCCGGGATTCTCTGGCCTCCCTGACCGGTGCTGGCTACTCCGTTATCGGCGTGTCTGCCGACTCCATGGCTGCTCTTGAACGCTTTGCGGAGAAGCAATCTTTGACCTTCCCGCTGGCTTCCGACCCCGATCACGAGGTCCTCGAGGCCTACGGTGCGTGGGGGGAGAAGAAGAACTACGGTCGCACGTACGTCGGCATCATCCGCTCCACCGTCGTCGTTGCCCCGGATGGCACCGTGGCACTGGCTCAGTACAACGTGAAGGCCACCGGTCACGTGGCTCGTCTGCGCAAGGCGCTCGAGATCGACTAACCTCTTGCTTCCTGAGTAATCACCTACTATGCTTGTTCAACAAGTGATAGGTGAGTGTTGGTGGAGGACTCATGGGGGCTGCAATGCCGGACGCATACCGGGTCGGCTCAGGATCGGTCACGCCCGACTATCCGGGAGGCGTGCCCACGCGTCTGGCTGACCGTCCCGCCCTGCCCGCCGAGGCCTCGGCCCCCACCGCGGAACCCACGAAACAAGCCTTCACCCCCGCGCCCGAAGCGCCGACGAAGAATGGCCAGCCGCGAATTGCTCCCCTCTCGTCCGACGTCGAACGCACGGTCATCGCGCGCGTCCCACCCCGGGACGGGTACCCCTTAATCGCGCAGTCATCGCCGACGACCAAGCCCACGCCGGTCGTCACACCCGCACCGAAGGACGAATACACCTCGGCGGTCGTGACCCCCTCCGCCTCCTACACGCAGCCGAGCACGACCCCCGCGCCACAGGTTGCCCCGCCCACGCCGCCTCTGAGCCGCTTCTCGCCCAAGCAGCAGAGCTTTGTGCCACGCGAGGAGATCCCCACCGAGCGGGAATACGCCCACTGTGACGAGGCCTCGGCAGCCTTCTACGGGGACAGTGACGATGACTGGAGCGCCGAACACGACCTGCCCACGCGTGCCGATGTTGCGCCGAGTAGGCGAGCATCTCGCGTTCCTCGGAGCGTGCCGGGTGAGCAGGTTGTCGCCCGCTTCACCGAAGCCGACAAGAAACGTCGCCGGGACGCGCGTGCCTATCGCTACGAGAAACTGGACGAGCGCCTGCCCCTGCGCCGCGAGCGTCCCAAGCGGCGCACGCGTGCCATCCGCGGCCTCGCCATGTTTATCGTCGGCTTCGTGCTGGCTGTCCTCCTGGCTGTCGGCACCTACGTGGGGGTGTCCTACCTGCGCACCATGGCGGCCAACAACCTGGCGCACTCTCTTGATGCGTGCTCGATCAGCAGTCCCCACGCGCGCCTGGCCTTCGACAAGACCTCCCTGACTCTCGTGGCCTACGGGGACGGGGCCAACGGTCTGTCGCAGACGGACTTCCGTTGCATCCTGGATGAACTCGACACTCCGTCGTCGGTGCGTGAGCGCATGCTGATCACTCGCGCGGTCGACGGCGCCCAGCACGAGGAGTGGAACGTCTACCGCGTGACCTGGACGTATCACCCCGAGGATGGACTCAGCGTCGTCCTGAGCGCCCGATAGGAACGTCATCAGGAGTTATCTCAGGGATCACGATCTGAGATATTGCGTCGGATGAGTGACGGCACCGCCGTAGAATCGACAGGCATGTCACGCGTGAAGGAGCCTGTTGTGTCCGATACACTGCCCGCCGCCCCCGTCGGCGATGATATTGCCTTGGCGATCCGAGGCCTCGTCAAGATCTACGGAAACCTCGTCGCTGTCGCCGACCTCTCCCTCGACATCCCCACCGGATCGTTCTACGGGATCGTCGGCCCCAACGGTGCCGGTAAAACCACGACGCTGACCATGGCCACCGGCCTGCTGACCCCCGACCGTGGTACGGCCTACGTGCACGGCGTTGATGTGTGGGGTGACACCCAGCGGGCGCGCGGTCTGCTCGGCGTTATGCCCGACGGCATGCGTCTCCTCGACCGACTCTCCGGCCCCGACTTCCTCGTCCACGTCGGCATGCTGCACGGGTTGGATGCCTCTACCGCCCGCGAGCGCGCCCAGGAACTGCTGGCCGCCCTCGACCTGGCCGAGGCGGGCAAGAAGCTGATCAGCGACTACTCGGCCGGCATGACGAAGAAGATCGCGCTGTCCGCCGCCCTCATCCACTCCCCGCGTGTGCTCGTCCTCGACGAACCCTTCGAGGCCGTGGACCCCGTCTCCGCAGCCAATATCCGCCAGATCCTCACCGATTACACGCGCCGAGGCGGCACCGTCATCCTGTCCTCGCATGTGATGGCGACCGTCCAGCAGCTGTGCACGCACGTCGCCATCATCGACAAGGGGCGCGTCCTCGTCGCCGGCACCACCGACGAGGTCGCCCAGGGCGGCGACCTGGGGGAGCGCTTCACCTCCCTGGTCGGTGGCGTCCACTCCGAGGAAGGCCTGTCGTGGTTGGGCAACTGATTCGCCTCAAGCTCCGCATCATCTGGAATACGGTTCGTCGCCAGACTGCTGTGCTGGTGCTCGCGATCCTCGGCACCCTGCAGTTCGGGACCATGTATGTGGGCGCGCTGGTGGGAACCGCCTTCCTCGCTCAATCCGAGGGAGCAGCGACCCTTGCGGCGGTGCTGCCCATCGTGGGTCCCGTCGTCTTCCTCCTGTGGCTGATCCTGCCGATCCTATTCTCAGCGATGGATAATTCGCTGGATCCCGTGCGCCTGTCACCCTACGTCGGGCCGAGCAAACGCCTCGGTGCGGCGCTGGCGGCATCGACGGCCGTGGGTCCAGGCGGCCTCCTGTCCGCCATGGCTCTCTTTGTGCCTGTCTGGTTTGCCCTGTGGCGTGCCCAGTGGGTGGCGGCCCTCGGGTGGCTCCTCGCAGGCATCGTCACTCTTCCTCTTGCAGTGCTGTGGGCGCGCGCGGTCGGAACCTGGTTCGCGGTGCGCCTGGATAGCTCGGGCAAGAAAGATACCCTGACCATGGTCGGCTTCGTGACCTTCTTCGTCGTGCTGACCCCTCTGGGCTACTGGATGAAACTCCTGTCGGAGAGTTTCTCAGCCGAGGTCTTCTACGCCGGGATGAACGTCGCTCTGTGGACGCCCGTCGGTGCGCCCTTCGGTGTCGTCGCCTCGCTTCTCGAGGGCGCGTGGGTGGCCGCCGCGATCCGCGCGCTCATCACGGTGGCCACGGCTGTCGTCGGCTGGCGCGCCTGGCTGGCCGTCCTGCGCCCCGTCATGAGCGGATACGCCGGCCCCATTAGCGCCGACGCGCAGCGTGCCATCGACGAGGGGCGCCACCTCATCGATGAGTCCGTCGAGGAGGACGCGCGAGGACAGCGCACTGCCCAATCTCGTGCGGCTGGCCTGCGCAGCGTCGATACGTTCACGCGGCTGGGCCTCGGGGTGCGCAGCGCTTCGCTGGCTGCGCGTACGCTGCGCTACTGGGTCGTGGATCCCCGCCTGAACATGAACCTGGTGTTTGCCGTGATCTTCCCGATCATCGGAGTCCTTATGGGGCGCGTGGGTACTGAGGATCACATGAGTCAGCTCCTGTACACAGGGATTTTCCTCTACCTGGTGCCCATCACGTCGGGCATGGCCGTCGGCGCACTCATGCAATACGATTCGACGGGCGCGTGGATCGTCGTCTCGTCCGGCATGAGCGGGCGTGAGGAGCGTCGCGGTCGTCTCGTGGGTTCCCTCATCATCCTTGTTCCCCAGGTCATCGGATACCTCATTCATGATGTCGTCGCAGGAGTGAGTGCCGCGGACTTTGTGTTCCATCAGGTGATGGGTGTCGTCCTCTTTTCGGGCGCGGCCGCCACGACCCTCGTCGTGAATGCCCGCTGGGTGTATCCGGTTCAGCCTCCGGGCGTCTCACCGATGGCGACGAAGGGCACCGGGTCGTTCCTGATGACGATGCTCCTGCAGCTCATCGGCTTCGCGGGGGTCGCGGTTCTGCAGCTGCCCTCCTATGTGCTCATCGCCTTGGCGTCCTTCGGCCTCGTTCCAATGTGGGTTGCCTACACGGTTGCTCTGCCGTGGTCCATCCTCATCCTGGAGGGTGCCGTGCGCGTCGGTGGGCGTGTCTGGGATCGCTACGCGGTGGCCGCGCTCACCACGATTCGCAGCTGGCCGGGACACTGATCTCCTTCTTCGTGGTCACGAGGCCGGGGTTGCCCATTGGGGTGCCCCGGCCTCGTCCCTTTGTGCCCGAGAATGTTGCTGCCTGGTCCCGGTGTGATGGCCGCTGATGATGAGCGGTGTCATGTGCGCTTCTGACCAGGCGTTCGTTACATCGCGGTGCGCTAGATTGATGAAAAAATGGGCTTAGTTTGTGGACAAGGATGCGGATACTCGGTAATGTAATGCTCGTAACCTGACCATCGATGGAGAGGAATCTTCCATGCGTATCCCGTCAATGTCGCGTTCTCTCGTCGTAGCGGCTGCCCTGAGTGCCGCTGCTCTTCCCGTGCTCCTGCCTTCGCCCACCTATGCTGCGGACGTCGCGGGACCGGCAACCTGTTACCTCGCGGACGAGAATGACAACATCCTCGAGCCGCGACGTCAATACGTGCCAAATGACGGGGCCGGTGAGATTCCCGTGCGTCCGAGCCCGGTCGTTCCCGGCCAGTACACACTGGAAATCAGTGCACCGGCGCTCAACTTCGATCCCGACCAACCCGATGTCCATTTCGTGTGCGAAGTTTTCTACTCCGCCCTGGGGAGTGTGCGCCTCGTGGACGCCGATGGAACCGTGCTGGCGACGCAGCGTTATGGCAACGATCAGAATGACCCGTCGCGCGCCGCGCTCACTGCGCTACCGGCGTTGCCCGAGGGGTACGAAATCGTCCCGGGCCAGACGATCCGAGGCTTCGACGCTGCCGCTCGCATGGTTGATCCGAATGATCCCGCGAACGCGCGTGCTGTTGGCGCCGATACGGACATTCAGATCCGTCAGATCACTGCGCAGCCCACGCCGACACCTAGCTCGTCCACGCCGTCTACCCCGTCTACCCCGTCTACCCCGTCTACTCCATCCACACCTTCCACTCCGTCTACACTTGTCCCTCAGACGCCCTCCACCCCGTCACATCACACTCTTGCGACTCCCACTCCTCAGACTCCCGCTGGCGTGACACCCACTGCTCCCGTGACTCCGGTTCGGAGCAAGACCGCTCCCTCCCATGGGCTGGCGAAGACAGGCAGCGATGCGACGATTCTTGGTGGTACGGTAGGCATCCTCGCGCTCCTGGGGGCGGGTGCTATTGCCGTGAGAAGGGCGCGCGCCTGACACGCAGAAGCGGTCGCGCCATTCGTCGCAGCAAAGGCCGTTGTGTTCAATCGATAGAGATGTCCACACTCAGCGCTTGAAGGACGAGGCCGGGGTTCCCCTATGGGGGTACCCCGGCCTTGCTATCGGTCGGCGTCGTGCTCGGTTGCTGTTCCTTGGGGTTGTGCTTGGTCACCGTTCGTTGGCGCGAGAGCTTCCCAGGCCACGAACTCATCAAGGTGCTTGGCCGTGGAGTCAATGTCGTTTAGCGTCGTGATTTGGCAGGGTTTATACCGCCAGCGCTGACGACCTGTTGACGTCTGACCGTGACAGATCACGGGGCAGCCACACGCGCCCACGGTGCAACAGTGGCAGGAACGAGGCAAACACGACCAACTAAAACCACGACTTTCCCGCGCCAACACACCGAAAAGTCACCCCTCCAGCAACACGTAGTGTCCTATAACCCCAAATGGGAAACAAGGAGGTGTGGGCAGGGGAGTGGCACCACGGATACGAAAGACCGGTGATCCTCGGATCACCGGTCTTCGGTCTTCTGTGCGTCATGGGGGACTTGAACCCTCAACCCGCTGATTAAGAGTCAGCTGCT